>ERZ859732.447-NODE-447-length-16745-cov-3.086399_pt1 | contig 16745 bp, 8 predicted proteins | sample MGYA00510123_ERZ859732 | MGnify/ENA primary metagenome ERZ859732 (study PRJEB30046, sample SAMN00715133) | human gut metagenome | study: EMG produced TPA metagenomics assembly of the A metagenome-wide association study of gut microbiota in type 2...
GATAAATGAGTACGAAGAGCATTGAGATAATACAGCCGTAGAAGGTCCATCCCGACATCTCCTTGACAGCCGACAGCGTGGCCTGCACCTGCACTTTGCCCTTAGCCGACATGGCAGCCATGTTCTCTGCCTCGGTCTCGCTGCGCCCCTGCCAGCGCATTCCCTGCAGGGTCTGGTCGTAGGATGAAGCCGTCTGCGTGTCGGTGCGGTCGACATCCTGCGCAAACATCGTAACATAATGCTGCTGACGGTGCTGCAGCACGTTCGAATACAGTGCCGAACCGATGCCCGGACCGATAACCATGCGCACGCTGAGCATGATGCATATCCATGTGGAAAGATACTTGTAGGGCATGCGCTGGTTGGCGTATACGGCAGTGAGAGAGTATATAAGCATCATGCCTGTTGAGCGTATAATCACAGGATACTTCATCCTTTCATAAAGTCCGGCCGTCTGCACCTCGAAATACATGAACAGGGCAGACACTCCGATGAGCAGAAATCCGAGGCCGAAGAGATATTTCAGCTTGACGTTGCGCGAGCCGAGGATTATAGCTATCACGGCTCCTATAAAGTAGCCAAGCATGCTCCAGTTGCCCAGCGCAGCGTTCTGCCAGTTGTCTATCTCCATGCCTATGCCGGTAAACACGTTGACAAACATCGAACTTGTGTTGAATACCATGAGCAGAAGGAACAGCACTATGCCCATGTTTATCGTCCGCAGGCGGAACACTTCCATAAGGAAATAGGGCGAGCGGTGCGACCACTCCATGTAGAAGAACACTGCGGCAAACACAACGGTGAGTATCGTGGAGCGCACGATGGTAGGGTCGGCAAACCAGTCGAGCGTCTTGCCGTAGACCAGTACATATATTCCGCAGGTCATCATCGAGCTGAACACGGCCACGTTGCCAAACTTACGGAACGTTATCGGAAAGCGGCGGCCGTTGTATGCGTGGTAAGGCATCGTTACAAGCACCACAAGTATTGCCACGAGCGTCATGCCCATCATGTAGTAGTAGACGTCCTGCCACTGATATTCGTATGCCAGCCATGCCGTGAGCGACGTGCCGAGCTGTCCCAGGATCATGAAGAACAGGTATATAATGGGCATACTCTTGCTCTTCTCCGAGTCCAGGCGGTCCCATCCCTGCTCGTCGTCCGGCTCGTTGCCCGGCGTTATGTTACGCGTGGCCTCCATGCCGAAGGCGTAGCGTATGAGCGTAAACAGATTGACCATCATGAGCACCATGCGCAGAAAACCCATGATAAGGCTGCACAGAGCCAGCACGAATATGCTGTCGGTGACGGCACACACATAGCTGAGAAGATACAGAAGGGAGAACCCCACTACGCACATCATCTTCTCGCGGCGTATGCACACCAGCTGATAAAAGAAGGGAGAGAAGGCCGCCATGCCTATAGACGTGACGAAACCGACAAACTGTATGTGTTCCGACTGTATGCCCAGTCCGCTCGTCATCTCGCCGCTGTTGGCGGTATATACGCCGCCCACCGTAAGGATAGGTATGAACAGAAGTATCAGCAGGATAATTCCGAGCGGCTTGGGCACCCAGTTGTAGAACGGATAATTCTTGTATTTTGCCCCATAACTTACGCTAATCACATTTTGTTCCATGGCTCAATACTTTTTATGTTGAATGCTCCGGGAGCATGTCTTCTTAATTCTTAATTCTCAATTCTTAATTAAAAAGGACATATTTTCTTAATTCTTAATCCTTAATTCTTAATTAACAATCTCCTGCTTTATCATTGCTTTTTGGCCTTTACGACCACCATCATTCCGGCAGCAAGGCGTTCGTTGTCGGCCTTTGACAGTCCTGTGAAGTCGATTCTGACAGGAACGCGCTGGCGAATCTTCACGAAGTTGCCGGCAGAATTGTCCGTCGGGACAAGCGAATACTTTGATCCTGTGGCGCCTGAGATGGCCGTTATGCGTCCCTTAAACTCGCGTCCGTCCATTGCGTCCACTGTAAGCACAACCTCCTGACCTACGTGCAGGTTCTCAATCTGCGTCTCCTTATAGTTTGCTATCACCCATTTCTGCGTGTCGGGCATGATGTATGTCAGCGTCTGTCCTGCCGAAACATACTGTCCGTCCTCAACGGTGCGGCGTCCCAACTTGCCGTCGCAGGGAGCAACTACAACCGTGTAAGAGAGGTTAAGGCGTGCCATCTCGAGTGCGGCGCGTGCCCTTTCTATGGCAGCTTCAGAGCTTTGGCGGCGCGTAGACACCTCACTTACGCCCGACTTGGCAGCCTTCTGCTGGCTGATAAGTCCGTCGAGCTTCTTCTTCGTTGCCTCATATTCGGTCTCAATCTGCTCCAGCTGTATCGGCGTTGCGGCGTTGCGCTCCAGCAGGTTCTTGTAGCGTGCGCGGTCTTTCTCGAGCTTTGCCAGGCGGATTTTCACCTCGGCGATAGACGACTCGTAGACCGATGCCGAAGCCTCTGACGTCTGCAGCGACTGACCTACTACCGAAGCGCCGGCTATGGCGTCCTTAAGCGCAGCCTCGGCCTCCATCACACGTATGCGGTATTCGCGGTCGTCGAGTATCAGGAGGGTGTCGCCTTTCTTCACGTTCTGATGCTCCGTGAAGCAGACCTGCTTGATATAGCCCGATGCGCGGAGGTTTACGGGCGAGATATACTGCTCTATCTGAGCGTCGTTGCTTGTCTCGGTGTTATTGTAGTCGAGAAAAATCATTGACGTTTTCACTATTCCGCACACCAGGATTGCAATGCCGAAGATGCTTGCCACGATTTGTCTTGTGCGCTGTCTTCTAAGTTTCTTTGCCTGCTGTGCGTGTGTGCTGGTCTGCTGTATGTTGTTGTTCTGGGTTTCCATTGTGGTATATTTTAAAGTTGTTGATATATGTTGATGTGATGTTATGTATGGTGTTGACCTGACATCAGGCTTATTTCAGCAGCGAGTCGAGCTGTCCCGTAAGCCTTAGCAGCGACAGAGCGGTCAGGCGGTAGCTGTAGTGAGCCGTTACATAGTTGTTCTGTGCCTCGCTCATCTGCATCTCGTCCTGCAGCACCTCAGTCATAGAGGCTATGCCTTCGCGGTAGCGGTCGGTGGTTACGGCGTAGACATCCTCGGCCAGGCGGTAGTTGTCGAGCTGCTTGGTGAAGTTGCGGCGACTGTTCATCAGGTCGTTGGTGGCATTCAGATATTGCGTGCGCAGACCTTTAAGGGCGTCGTCGTATGCCAGGCGTGCGTTCTCGGCGTCGAGCTTCGCCTTGCGTATCTTGGAGCGTTTCTCCAGTCCGTCGAACACCGGGACGCGCAGCGTGATGCCCAGGCCTGACGAGTTGTACCAGTGGTTTGACGGTCCCGAATGGAACCAGTTGCTGAACTTGTCGGTGAAGGCAGAGTAAGTGAAGTTACCCGTGAGCATGAGCGACGGCAGATAGCCCTGCTGAATCATCTTCTGCTGCTTCTCCGACAGCTCGCCCTGCTTCTGCAACAGCTGCAGTTCGGGCAGCGACTCGCAAAGTCCCGACAGCTCGACGGCCTCAACACTCGAGGCATCCACGGGCGTCAGCGCGATGTCCTTGTCGGCAGGATAGTCGATTACGTACTTCAGCATGTTGATCTGCTGCACGAGCATTGCCTCGGCGTTGTCGCGCTGCACCTGAAGGTTTTCCAGATTGATGTTCACTCTCTTGACGTCAACCTCCATGGCCATGCCGTTGTCGAAGAATGCCACGGTGATGTTCTTCAGCTCCTCCAGCCGCGTGATGTTGGCCCTTATGATGGCTATCTGCTCGGCTGTGCTCTGCGCGAGATAGTACATCTTGGCTATCTGCTCCATGAGATCGTTGCGCGCCTTGTCGTAGCCGAGGCGGTTGATGCGGTCCATCATCTTCGTGATGTCGAGCGCCGTGAGCAGCGTCTGGTTGTAGAGCGGCATCTGGAGCTGTAGTCCTGCCGAGGCGTTATACTGCAGTGTCTTCGTCACGTTGTACGGATTGCCGTATGCAGAGCCGTCGGTTACCGACACAGGCGGGTTGAAATTGTCGCTCATCGACACTACGGCGTTGATCTGCGGCAGCAGCTTGGCACGGTTTTCGGTTATGGCGTGCCCGCCCTTGGCTATGTCGTTGCGCCTGGTCTGCAACTGCAGGTTGTTCTCTATGCCCATGCGCAGACACTGACTGAGCGTGAGCGTCTCCTGCGCATTAAGAGGAATAAGCGCGCAGGCAATGGCAAATGTGAATAATAGTCTCTTCATATCTTTTGTTTCATTTATCCGCTGCAAAGATAGGCAGTATGCTCCGTGCCGTCATTACGACATTTTCGTGCCGTATGTTCATATTTTCCGTTTCTGCATAAAATAGTCAGAAACATATCAAAAAACGTCTGCCGACAGCACATCGGGACAAACTTTATGGCACCTCAGGACATACTTAATAAGGTAAGATATAACCGCACGCATAACGCACTGATACTCAATGCGTTGCAAAAGGCCATCTTTCAGCTTCTGAAAGGTGGCCTTTTAGCGTGCAATATGTGGTCTTTTGCAATGCGAAAGGGCACATATTGGAAAACCTGAGGGAAACACTTACCCATGACAAGGGCTGAAAATACTGAAACATTTGGGATAATCCTTTGCCGTTAAGGCTATTTTTCTTATTTTTGCAACATAGCTCCTGCACGCCCACTACAGGGCAACGGCTGCAGGACGGGCCGTAAGCAGACCGCACGCGGACACACGGCTACGGCAACGGACAACACGATAATACGCAAACAACAATGGACAGAGAGCGACGCTCGAACATTATGCCTTATGGCATAGTACAAAAACAACACTGCTGCGTCATATCTACAGCCACGGCAGCTCATGCCGCCGCAGGCCGCAACGGCACACCGGCAAGCAGCCGGCGCACAAAAGCCACACGGCCACAAGACAAAACCTGAAAAGCATAATAACAGAAGGCATAATTAGCACAGCCGCGCCCCCGGCCACGAAACACTAACGGCAAGGGGACGGAGGACTGAAAAAGCCGGCAAAAAACATATAAAAACAAACAAAAAAATGAAACCCACAAACTACCATCTTTTCGACTTTCTCGACTTCGACGTCAGCCTTAGCCGCAACGAGTCGCTATGGAAGGCATGCAAACCCTCGGCCGTGTTCGAGAACGACGGCGACATCTGCGTGCTCGTTCCGTTCCAGAAGCAGATACTGGCCAACGACATGGCAGCCGACACCGGCGTGCCGCGTGAGGAATATACGCTCATCATCAGGCAGTATGAGCCAAAGATCCTGCGCCTGTTCATAGGCTTCGGCGAGGAGCAGATGACCGACGAGTCGGAGATGTTGCAGATGAGCGACAGGGTTAAGAAGACGCCGCTGAGCGTAAGCTTCGGCAACGGCCGATGGACCGTCACCGACCCCGAAGGCACCGTCAGGGCCGTTATCAACATACAGGAGCCCGAGCTCGACCGCTGGAGTACGCTGCTGCCCGACCCGCAGGAGACGCTCGACATAAGGCTGTATCCCGACGGAAAGCGCGAGATACGCCTCGCCGCCTACGACCACTTCTCGCCTCCGCGCTACGACGCGCTGCCCATAGGCTTCTGCAAGCTTGACGGACAGAAGGAGCGCGCCACGATGTCGTTCGAGTGCAAGGCCGACGAATGTTTTGCCGGAACGGGCGAACGCTTCACCAAGATGGACCTCAGCGGACAGACGTTCTTCCTCAAAAACCAGGACGGACAGGGCGTAAACAACCGCCGCACATATAAGAACATACCGTTCTACGTGTCGAGCCGCATGTACGGAGCATTCTATCACACCTGCGCACACAGCAAGCTGTCGCTCGCCGGAGTGTCAACGCGCTCGGTAGAGTTCCTCAGCGACCAGGCCATGCTCGACGTATTCCTCATCGGCGGCGACTCTATGGAAGAGATAATCCGCGGCTACCGCGACCTGACGGGCTATCCCTCGATGCCCCCGTTGTGGAGCTTCGGCGTGTGGATGAGCCGCATGACATACTTCAGCGCCGACGAGGTGAACGAGATTTGCGACCGCATGCGCCGCGAACATTATCCCTGCGACGTGATACACTTGGACACAGGATGGTTTAAGACCGACTGGCTGTGCGAATGGAAGTTCAACGAAGAGCGCTTCCCCGACCCCGAAGGCTTCATCCGCGGCCTGAAGGACAAGGGCTACCGCGTAACTCTGTGGCAGCTGCCCTATGTGGCTGAGGATGCCGAACAGATTGACGAGGCGCGCAAGAACCACTATATCTGCACGCTGACAAAGCAGCAGGAGGGCGAAGGTTCTAACTTCTCGGCCCTCGACTACGCCGGAACAATCGACTTCACCGACCCCGCCGCCACCGAGTGGTACAAGGGTTTGCTGCGCCGTCTGCTGAACATGGGCGTGGCAGCGATAAAGACCGACTTCGGCGAAAACATCCACATGGATGCCATCTACAAGAACATGAAGCCCGAACTGCTCAACAATCTCTATGCGCTGCTGTATCAGAAGGCTGCCTATGAGGTTACCAAGGAGGTTACGGGCGACGGCATAGTATGGGCAAGAGCTGCCTGGGCGGGCTGCCAGCGCTATCCTCTGCACTGGGGAGGCGACTCATGCAGCTCGTGGGACGGCATGGCAGGCTCGCTCAAGGGCGGACTTCACTTCGGTCTGTCGGGCTTCGCCTTCTGGAGCCACGACGTGCCCGGATTCCACACTCTGCCCAACTTCATGAACTCACGTGTACGTGATGACGTCTACGTCCGCTGGACACAGTTCGGCGTATTCTCGTCACACATCCGCTATCACGGCACCAACAAGCGCGAGCCTTGGCACTATCCTGCCATCGCCCCGATAGTTAAGAGATGGTGGCAGCTGCGCTATAAGCTCATACCTTACATCCTTCAGGAGAGCCAGAAGGCCGTAAGCGGCGGCTCAACGGTGCTCCAGGCACTGATATTCCATCATCCGGACGACCCCATGTGCTGGCATATCGACGACGAATATTACTTCGGCGACGACTTCCTCGTGGCTCCCGTGATGAACAGCGAAGGCCGCCGCGACGTCTACCTGCCTGAAGGCAACTGGGTGAACTTCTTCACCGGCGAGCGCTACAGCGGCGGAAAGTGGCTCAAAGACCTCAATGTGCCGCTCGAACTGATGCCTGTCTATGTGCGCGAAGGTGCCGTAATCCCGGTTTATCCCGAGCCCGTTGACTGCACGGACGACATGGACCTGAGCAAGACAGAATATATAAAGATTGACGGAAGGTTTGGAGGGATTGAATTTTAGGAGTAAAGGAGTTAGGTAGTTAAGGAGTTAAGACGTATGCCCTGCTGCTGTCATGGCAGCAAGAACAAGGATAAAGACAACAAAGAATGACAGAAATCCACAAGGCAAATGTCTTAATTCTTCAACTTCATAACTCCTTAACTCCTAAAAAGAAGTAATGAATCCACAAGACAAATGTCTTAACTCCTTAACTTCATAACTCCTTAACTCCTAAGATAAAATAACTCCCAAAAAAATATTATCTTTGCATCTCGAATACCATTTAAAACGATGAAAAGAATTATAACCAACATAACGGGAGGCCTTTTATTGGCCGTATCTATAGTGCCAACACTATTATCTGTTGTATCTTGCGGACAGCAGGCGGCAGATAGAGATATTGCTGTGGCAGACAGTCTGAGCGAGGCGGCACCGCAAAGGGCGATGACGCTTATTGACAGTCTGGAGGGAGAAAGCACCATGAACAAAAGCCGGCACATGAAGCTGTTGCTGCTAAAGGCTAAAGTAAGAAACAAGCTCGCAATGCCCATGAGCACCGACTCGCTGAAAGGCATTGCCGACTATTTTGACAAGCACGGAGATTCTAACGAACGTATGCTCGCATACTATATCATTGGATGCGTATATCAAAGAAGTCAGGATGCCCCAATGGCATTGCAGTATTTTCATGAAGCGGCAGCAAAGGCAGACACCACTGACAGCAACAGCGATTTCCTTACACTGCACAGAATACACGCATGGTCGGCAGAGATTCTCTGAAGCCAGTTTGCCTTCAGCGATGCATTCCACGAAAATAGCCTGGCGTTTAAATACGCAATGAAGGCAAAAGACACGTTAAATGCTATTATTACATACGAGCAGAAAGCAAATATATATAAACTTAAAGGCAACATAGACTCTGTCATCAACATACGCGAAAAGCTGTATGGACTTTACTCCAAATACGGATATAAAAGAGAAACAGCCTACTCTTTAGGGCCACTTATTGACATTTACGCAAAAAACGGAAACATATCAAAAGCCAAGCATGCCTTGGATGTATATGAAAAAATGAGCGGAAGATTTGATAAATATGGCAACATTAAAAAAGGCCTGGAAGTGCATTATGCAATTAAAGGATATTATTATCTTAGCATTAACGACTATGACTCTGCAAGGCTGTGCTTTGACAAGTGCCTGAAGACAACATCCAATTATCCTAATGATTTTGGATACAGCTACGAGGGGCTTACTGAATTATACAAAAAACTTCATCGGCCTGACTCTGTTGCAAAATATTCTGAATTAACACGCCAGATGACAGATTCTTTTTATGCCCGTATGTCAACCGAACATCTCCAGCAGATGCAGGCAATGTATAACTATAACAGATACAGGCAGAATGCTGAAGAGGCTGAGAAAGACGCATTGCGGACAAAATATATCAGCATAATCATAATTATGGCCATCATGGCTGCAGCCATTGGCGGGGCACTGGCCGTGAGAACATATATAATAAGGAAACGCAGGGCAAGAGTTAACGAGATAAAAGAATATAAGCGCAGCATAAGCGAACTGAAGAAGGCAAGACGCGAGCTGGACATACTGACCGAAAACAGACAGACGCGGATGGAAAGTCTGATTAAGGAAAAGGAGGAAGAGATTGAAAGGCTGCAAAAAGAGAAAGCCGAATATGAGAAAAAGAAGGACATTGCTGCCCGAATTATGCCGTTTGCAGACGAGCCTGTTGTAAGAATTTTACGTAGACATGCCGAAAAGGAGCACGTGATGATGAGCGGAGAAGAGCGCAAAATGCTCATAAGCCTGTTCGACAGCTACGAAGAAATAAGCAGGCTGAAGGCCGTTTTGAGTGAAAGCGAATACGAGCTGTGCCTCTTGGTTAAGCTAGGCTTCGCACCTTCGCAGATAAATATGCTTACCGGCCGCAGTCTTCAGGACATTGCAAACATACGAAAACGGATGTATAACAGAATAACCGGCAAAGACGGCTCGTCGAGAGACTTTGACAGATACATAAAGTCTTTATAGCCAGCATGTTATAGAATGCAAATTATGACGTTTGTGAATTATTTGTGAAGTTTAATGCTTCAATAATCTTTGCAAAACATATCTGCTCAGGACTATTCAAAAAGCTAAATATAAACAGGTTTTAATAAATATAAAAATCAGACACGTTTGCATACCTACGCAAACGTGTCTGTGAATTTTTTGTGAATTCTGAGTTGTCTGAAAATTTGTTTCTTGTATAAAAATTCCGTTCCTTTGCGAAAGAAAAGAATAGTGCCGCAGCCGAGTATGAGGCTGAAGATGTTAACCGGAGATAATATATATTGCTAAAAAATCTGATTATCACTGATGGCTGTCACATCAAGAAAAGCAAGTTAAATCATATTAAAGATGTCACAAAACGGTGCTTGCCTGCGTACACAATACAGTTAAACTAAAAAATTTTAGATATATGAACAAAAAACGTTTATTATTATTTACGATAGTTCTTCTAAGTCTGGATTATTATGCAAAAGCCCAGACAGACTCGATAAAAAATTATAAACTCAACGAGGTTGTGGTTGAGGGTACACGCAACTATGCCATTGCAGACGGTGTGGTTTACATTCCGTCAAAGGAAGCAAAGCAGCATGCCATAAACATAAACGACCTGCTGGCAAGAATGATGGTGGCAGGACTTAGAGTTGATCTTGGTTCAAACAAAGTGGAAACAACTTATCAAGGTGAAGTGCATTTCTACATTGACGGCGTGGAGGCGCAAGACTGGGAGGTGAAAGCCCTGAGACCGAAAGACGTGCTGCACGTAGAATATCTCAAATCGCCTGCAGATCCTAAATACAAGAATTATCAGGCAGTGGTAAACCTCGTGATGAAGAAATACAAATACGGAGGATATGTGCTCGGCGAGGTTAATCAGTCGTTCGTCTACAACAGCGGCAACTATGGAGCCGCGGCAAAAGTGAATACTGGCAAATGGACGCTTACGGGACTGGCCGAAGCCTACTACCGCAACGCTGACGACATAACGCACAACACCGGCACACAATACATATTCAGTAAGGACAACATAATAGACAAACTGACAGAAGAAACGCAAAGAGAACACACAAAGATGTTCACTACAGCCGTAAACGCAAGATACATAAGCGACAAGCTGACCTTTACGGCATCGGCAGGATACAGATATGAAAGCACGCCGGTGAACAACAGCGACATAAACATAACCTATACAGGCAACAGCGCGCCAGACAACGGCAAGGCTCTGACGGAAGCGTCGTCGAAAGGCATGCTGCCATACATCAACACATACTTCCAGTTGTCAAAGTTGCCACGCAACTCAATGCTGTACGGCGCGGCATCGTTCTCTTACAACCACAACGACGCGTCTACTCTGTACACATTCGGCAGTCCGATATTCAATGCCACCGAGGAAGACGTGTATCTGCCTGACGTATGGATGTCATATGCCTTTCCCCTATACAAACAAAACTATATGACCGTAACGGCAGAATATAAATCTGAAATATTCAACACGCTCTACACAGGAACGGACAACACACGACAGAAACTCATAAACAACTATGTCTATGCCAGAGTGAGATATAACCACAAATTCTCTGACAACTGGTCGGCAAGCGCGCAGATAGAAGTGCCTGTAAACTTCTACAAGGTGAACGACGACGGTTATGACACCAAGCCATACGTAAACGGATTCGTAGTAATGAACGGCCGTATAGGAAAGAAACATTCTCTTTATGCATACGCGCAAATTATGCAGATGCCAATAACTCCTTCATTCTATAACACCGTGGTGCGACAGGACAACGAGATTGAAGGCACCAAGGGCAACGCCGGCCTGAAGCCTCAACGGTATGCCTCAGCCCTTATGTCGTATGCATGGATGCCAATAAACGGATTTTCGCTTAACGCCGACGTTATGTGGGAAGAGATAATGCACGACATTGTGCCCTTATGGCATGCGGAAAACGGACTTATGATTAAGGACATCGTTAACAGCGGCAACTACGACATCATATCGGCATCGCTTACACCGTCGCTGTCGCTTGCCGGCGGAAAGCTTAACATGCAGGCAAAGCTGTATTACGCACACGAGATGCATTCGGGCATAAGGAATTTCTCGTTAAACAACTATGGCTTGTACCCATACATAAGCTACAACATGAACAAGAATTTCTCAGTGTCGGCAGGATACGGCAAAAATTTCAACAAGGGATTTATGCGCGGCGGATACGGCACGACGGCGCAATTCAGCGATAACCTTAAGGTGAATCTGCAATACACAGCCGGAAACTTTTACGCAATGCTGTCTGTAAACTCCGTACTGAGAAAACACGGCTGGGTGAAGTCATGGTTTGACAGCGACAATTTGCACAGCAGCGAATATCTCTCGCGTCCGTGGGACGGAAGATATGTCAGCCTGACGATGCGCTACACACTCGACTTCGGCCGTAAGACTGATCATGGCAACAATGCAAGGTTTGAAGGCAGTGCAAAAACAAGCGTGCTGAAATAATAACAATGAAAATTGTCAAGGCGTAATGACAATACGATGGTTACGCTAAAACGGCTAATAGAAAAATGCCAAGACTAATTGTTCTTACATTTACAAATGTCTGTGCTCCAAAGGCATACTGTAATGCGATAAGCGAAGAAGCTGTATATGCCAACGCAGCACAGATAAACACTCCCGACTCGAGTCTGATACCAGGAGGGCTTACGGATGAAGAAGGCAATTTCTCTGATTAGCATTGTTAGTTCATTTCGGTTGCACAGGCGGCGCATTAGTCTTGTAACGATAAAAAAGTCCGGAAACTACATGACTATTGTTCTGTCGGATATGCTATCCGACAGCATTAAATATAAGGATCTGTGATCCGAAACTCATACCTATTAATCAAAATAGGAAGCAAGCGGATTAAAATCCTTATATTTAATTCCGGCAGATTATTTCTATTGATTGTCGGCTGCGCTCGGCATAACCAAATATAATTTGCTCTACTCTCGCTTGCACGACAATTGCAAATCTGCCGGAACATTAGTCTTGTTGATTCATATCGGTTACACAAGCGGATTCTTCACTTAAACATGCTCCTTTAACTACTAAAGGTCTTATTTTCTCTTTTCCAGGCATACATACTGTCTAATTTTTATACACCACTGTCCAAATATTAGACATGCATATGAATGGGACATTAGCCTATCTCTCTGATATACAACAAAATACGTTTTATGGCACGGTTTTGGTAATTATAATATCGTACAAATTATAAAATTGCCCATAAAAGCACAACCTTAGTTTCTGCCGACAGGCGGTCTGGCATGAGTCGCCGTATGCGTACCGACAACAGACGAGATAATATGCAACCCATATCCTTCAAAAATACGACATGGGAAACAGTATGTAAAAATATTGACAGAAAGAACAATAAAATTATAAATATGAATAAACTTACAATACTAATCATCATGCTCCTTGCACTTACAAAGGCCAATGCCCAGCAGATAAGCGGCAAAGTGGTGAACGAACAGGACATGCCAATGGAATATGCCAGCGTGGCACTGATAAACACTGCCGACTCAAGTCTGATATCAGGAGGGCTTACGGACGAAGAAGGCAAATTCGTTGTAAACGACACAACACACTGCAAGACTCTGACCGTGAGAGTAACATCGCTGGGTTATGAAACTGCCTATGCCGACATTCCGCTAAGCGGAGCAATACGCATGCAGCCTCAGGCTAAGGCCCTTGAAGGCATAACAGTAACGGGAGTGAGAAAATTCATAAAGCACAACGCTTCAGGACTTACCATTGATATGGAAGGCAACCCGCTCGCCAAACTGCCGTCGGTCAATGACGCCATAAGAATGATGCCGATGATTGACGCAACAAGCGGCGGAATAGCAGTACTCGGCAAGGGAACGCCTGAAATATACATAAACAACAGACGCGTAAGGAACAGCAGCGAACTGAGCCAGTTGGCGCCGGAAAACATAAAGAGCGTAGACATCATTACAGACCCGAGCGTTAAATACGGCTCAAGCGTAACGTCGGTGATAATAATACACACCAAGAAACGCGACAATGGCCTGGCAGGAGTTATAACAGGCTCCGGAACAATGTCTGAAGTTGTATCGGGAAACGTAAACGCCGACTTTTCGTACGTCTTGAAGAACGGATTAGGATTCTTTGTCGGAGGCTCTGTTGCCGACAGCGGATTCAAACAGGACAGAACGTATGATGAGAAATTCAACAACAACCAAAATTATACATTAACAGAAGGCGAATATAACAGCCGCAGCAAATCAATGAACCTGCAGGCAGGAAGCAGCTTTGACTTCGGAGAAAGCAATTCGGCAGGAGTAAGGTACGAATTTTCGAGAACACCATCAAGCAAATACAACGCGGAAAGCAACATAAAGACCAATGCTGACGGACAGGAAAGCAGCATTGCATCAGCAAACGAATCGTTATCGCAGAGTATGCAGCATTATCTTAACGGATATGCCACGATTAAATTCGGCGCAAAAAAGAACTTTGAGATTACGGCTGACGCCGACTACCTGTACGGAGAAAGCAGAAACAATCAGAACACCACCGAGGACAGTAAGGGGATATACAGCATTGTGAACACATCAAACAGGGCATCGTATCATCTGATTGCCACAAAGGCAAACTTAAACATGGCTTTCGGTAAACTGTCCATTGACGTTGGAGGCGAATATTCGTACACGTCAGACAGGACTGATTTTGGCAGCATTATTGACGGCACAGGCCCACAGGCAAACGACTTTATTAAACAGAATCTTGCAGCCGGATATGTCAACGCAACATACAGACCGCTTAACAACCTGACGCTGACAGCCGGAATGAGGGCTGAAGCGACAGACTTCACTTACTATAAAAACGGAGAACGAATAGACGGTCAGTCAAAGTCGTACACCGACTGGCTGCCGAGGTTCACAATCAGCTATGCCGTAAAAGACCTGAGAATAGGACTTTCGTACAACACCAACGTATACAAGCCGAGCTATTCAATGCTAAACAACAATTCGACATACGTGTCGCATACGTCATGGGAGACAGGCAACCCGCTGCTGAGCTCATCGACGCCACACAATATAAACCTGAGCATGGCATGGAAACAGACCATGCTTAACGTAACATATATAAGAATGAAAAGACAGATAGAGTATGTCTACATGCATATGCCTGACTATAACCTCAACATACGCAAGCCGATAAACCTGCCTGACTTCAACACACTAAACATAGTGCTGTCGCACAGCATGGATATCGGCTTCTGGCATCCGATGATACAGGGACAGCTCGCCATCTGTGACTTAAAATACGGCTCGTCCGAAGAGAGCTACAACAAGCCCATTGGAAGCATAAGCCTTCAGAACCGTTTCGACCTGCCTTGGGGGATATATGCATACCTTACGGGATGGTGGTCGAGCAAAGGCAATAACAACACTTATTACATGTACGACAACGCCTCGGTGTATGTTTATTTGTTGAAGAGCGTAGGTAACTGGTCGTTCTCTCTTTTGGCAAACGACATATTCGGCACACAGAAGCAAAAGCATCTCACACGCACAAACGGAGTTAACGTAACCGAATACCGTAAAGGTGCTTCGCAACTGATACAACTGTCTGTAACCTACTCGTTCAACAGTAAAAACAAAAAGAAATATAAAGGTAAGGGAACCGGTAGTTCTGAGCTTAACAGATTCTGACGAGTATTTGCTTTAACAAAATATAAAACGATGAAAAACTTTAAGATATACCTTCAGCACGACGCGATGCAGTGCAGCATAGCATGCCTACGCATGATATACGCCACTATGGAGCAGAATACGGCTTCGACAGATCCCCGGAATGACAAAACTGACATATGGATGCCAACAGTCCAAAATGCATCACGGTCTTTCATCATTTAACATAAAATACAACCGACATATATAATATTATGTATAGATGGTGTAAACATAAAATAAAAAAGCGTGAACGGAGAAATGTTCACGCTTTTTATAGAAGTATGTATTTTCTGATTTTACTTAGCGTATGCCACGCTTCTTGTTTCACGGATAACAGTGATCTTAACCTGTCCCGGATAAGTCATCTCGTTCTGAATCTTAGTTGCTATCTCGCCAGACAGATTCTCTGTTTCCTTATCGTCCATCTTATCCGCACCGACAATTACGCGCAACTCGCGGCCAGCCTGAATGGCGTATGTCTTTGTAACGCCCGGATAACTCATAGCGATAGCCTCAAGATCATTAAGACGTTTGATGTAAGCCTCAACAATTTCGCGGCGTGCGCCAGGACGGGCTCCACTGATAGCATCGCAGACCTGAACGATAGGAGCGAGCAGTGTGTTCATCTCTATCTCGTCGTGGTGAGCGCCAATGGCATTAACGATATCCGGCTTCTCCTTATACTTTTCAGCAATCTTTGCACCATAAAGAGCATGCGGCAGTTCGCTCTCCTCATCAGGCACCTTACCTATATCGTGCAACAATCCGGCACGTTTAGCCTTCTTAGGATTAAGACCAAGCTCAGAAGCCATTACAGCACAGAGGTTGGCTGTCTCACGGGCATGCTGCAAGAGGTTCTGACCATAGCTTGAACGATATTTCATCTTACCGATGATACGTATAAGTTCAGGATGCAGACCATGTATACCAAGGTCGATGGCTGTGCGCTTACCTGTCTCGATGATCTCGTTGTCGAGCTGCTTCTTAACCTTAGCAACAACTTCCTCGATACGTGCCGGGTGGATACGTCCGTCTGTTACAAGCTGATGAAGAGCCAGACGGCATACCTCACGGCGGACAGGATCGAAAGCAGAAATGACAATAGCCTCAGGAGTGTCGTCGACAACAATCTCGACACCTGTTGCTGCTTCAAGAGCTCTGATGTTACGTCCTTCACGGCCGATGATACGTCCTTTCACTTCATCGTTGTCGATATGGAACACGCTGACAGAGTTTTCTATCGCGGTTTCAGTGGCAACGCGCTGTATTGTCTGTATAACGATTTTCTTAGCCTGAGCATTGGCGTTAAGCTTAGCCTCGTCCATAATCTCGTTGATGTAGCTTGCTGCATCTGTACGGGCTTCGTCTTTCAGGCTCTCAACAAGACGGTTCTTTGCCTCTTCTGCGCTGAGACCGGAAAGTTCCTCAAGCTTTGCACGCTCCTGAAGCTGCATCTTGTCGAGTTCCTCCTGCTTAATCTGCAAAAGTTTCTTTTCATTATCAACACGCTGCTGCTGCTGATCTACGTCCTGCTTTCTGCGGCCCAGTTCTTCCTGGCGCTGATTCAAAGAGAGCTCTCTCTGCTTCAGGCGGTTCTCGCTCTGCTGAATTTTCTGGTTACGGCTCTGCACCTCCTTTTCGAGTTCAGACT
>ERZ859732.448-NODE-448-length-16741-cov-3.885353_pt1 | contig 16741 bp, 13 predicted proteins | sample MGYA00510123_ERZ859732 | MGnify/ENA primary metagenome ERZ859732 (study PRJEB30046, sample SAMN00715133) | human gut metagenome | study: EMG produced TPA metagenomics assembly of the A metagenome-wide association study of gut microbiota in type 2...
GACACCGGGAGTGCCTGTCGAGAATTTCATAGGCATTCGTGTGCCTGTGCTTCGCAAGTTCGCAAAAGAATTTACAAAGAAAGCTGAATGCGAGGAATTTCTTCAACAGCTTCCTCACGAATACTACGATGAGAATATGCTTCACGGACTCCTTATCTCCGAGGTGAAAGACTACGAGGAATGCATCCAGCTGACAGACCGTTTCCTGCCATTCGTGGACAACTAGGCAGTTTGCGACATCATGTCTCCGAAGGTATCGCCCATAACGTAAATGGTTGGCTGCTTCTTGGCTTTGAGGATCTATCAAAATGATAAGTCATTCTCATTCATACACACCATTCTTATATACCTCTTGGAATTTTCTGCATGTCTTGCCAGTCTGCTGCTTGAAAAAACGCATCAGGTGGGATGACTCAGGGAAACTGAAAGCATAGGCTATCTCACTTATAGACTTGCTGGTGAATAGAAGTTCGTTTTTGATTTCTGCTAACAGTCGCTGTTTCAGCAGATAGGTAGCCGACACTCCATACTGCGCCTTCACACTATGGTTCAGGGTGATGCGGCTAATCTTGAGCAGCGAGGCGTAGTCTTGCACACGTTGCAACTTCCGGATGTTGGTTTCCATCAATTCCACAAACTGAAAGGCGTAATAATTCTTAGGAGCAGCCAGAGACAATTGATGCTCACGGACATAATGGCGATTCATAATTGCCAGCAGATAGTAGAGCACGCTGACGATGATGTTGTAGCTGTCGGCTTGAGGCTTCCGAAGTTCTGTCCGTATTTTCTTGAGCAGCCGCTGATATTCTTCGCATTCATTTCCCGAGCACATCAAATAGGGAGGAGTTTCGGTCTGCTGGCAGTATTGCAGACGATAGACAAAGAATTTGTCGGCAATGAAGGTTCGCATGAAATCTTCACGGAATATCAAAAATTCGTAGTCGAGAGTCGCCTCATCAATGTGCCACTCCTGCTGCTGGTGTGGCTTCACAATGAGCACCATGCCGTCTTTCAGGTTTATCTTCCTATAGTCTATCAGCACATAGCCATTAGCTTTCTTGATGAAAAATATTTCGAAGAAGTCGGTCTTGAACACTTCATGCTCCGTAAGCACCCAAGGGTACTCGCCTCCATAAGCTGTGTTGATGTAGAAATCTACGCCACAATCCGTCTTGCTGAACGGCACTTCTACCAGACGTTGTCTTTGCTTTGCCATAATCTTAATCTGCTTTTTTTTATGCAAAGGTGCATTTTTTAGATGAATTATCAAAATGGCACAACTGGAGAATGAAATGGTATAAATAAATTTAACAACTAAAGCTACCTTTGCACCATAGTTCGAAATAAAAACATTAAGATTATGAAAATTCAACAGATCAGAAATGCCACCATCATTATCGAGTATGCGGGAAAGCGATTTCTCGTTGACCCCATGCTCGGCGAGAAAGGGTCGTTTGCTCCTTTTCCGTTCTCTCACCATCAGGAGTTGCACAACCCGCTCCACGACCTACCTATGAAGGCAGAAGAAATTGTCAACAACATAGACTGCGTACTACTTACCCATCTGCACCCTGACCACATAGACAATACCGCCTACGAGCTACTGAACAAGAAGGTTCACATCTTTGTGCAAGACGAGCAAGACAGGAAGACTGTAATGAGTTATGGCTTTACCAACGTGGAAATAATTGGCGAAGACTCACGTTTCGGCGACATCTGCCTTACACAGACAGAAAGCCATCACGGCTACTGGTGGATGCTCCCCTTAGCAGGTCACACTTGCGGCTATGTGCTGCGTCATGAGGCTGAACCTGTCTGCTATCTGGCAGGTGACACAATCTGGTACAGCGGCGTACGCAGAAATATAGACCGCTGGCATCCGCAGGTTATTATTGTGAACGCAGGCGGAAACAAATTCTATATAGGCGGACATGTCATCATGCACATTCCTGATGTCATGAAGGCAATGGACTATGCTCCTTGGGCAACCTTCGTGGCAACCCATCTTGAAGGTGTCAATCACAATCAAGTCAGCCGTGCTGCCATTAGAGAAGAAGTCTTGAAGTGCGGCAAGAAAGACCGCATTCATATTCCCGAAGATGGAGAGATAATAGAACTGTAGTTCCACGATGGACAGATAGCTTCAAAGAGTCTGAAAAATAAAAACAGAACATAGTTAAAATACATTAAAGCAAAATCCGTAAGCATCTGACATAGCCAATACTAACCTTTAGGTAACTGAGGCAACAATAAGTGCCTTCTTGTATAATCCGCTGAATGTCATTAACTTTGCAGAGCAATTTTGCAAAAAACAAAACAATAAAGACAACAGTAAATTATGAAGAATTATGCAATCAAGAACCTAAATGGTTGGCAGAACGTAGAAGGCAAGACATTCCTTGGCAAGGAACTCGGAATGACCGGTGCAGAAGCATCGTTACAGCGTATTGCTGCTGGCGAAGACGCACCATTCCTTCATTCGCACAAGACCCACGAAGAACTTTATGTGATCATCTCGGGCAAAGGCGAGTATGAAGTGGACGGCGAGAAGACAGCCGTAAGCGAAGGCACCATCATCCGTGTATCTCCAGCAGGCGTACGTGCATTGCGCAACACCTCAGACAAAGACATGGTGATGATGTGCATTCAGTACGAGTCGAAGCCTATCACAGACTTCATGGAAGATGCCAACATCATCCCGTTAGACAAATAATGAAAGAAAAAAAAGAACAGACCAAAAGAGACGTAAGAGACGCATTATTCATCGACTGCCCTATCCGCAATGTCCTTGCGCGTGTAGGCGACAAATGGTCGCTCCATCCGCAATGGCCGGATCCTGCTTTGTGCTGTACAACCTACAGCACAAGGAGCCTATGCGTTTTAAGGAACTGCAACGTGAGATGCCCGACATCTCGCAGAAGTCGCTCACACAGACGCTCCGCACCCTCAAGGAAGACGGCTTCATAAGCCGTGAAGTCTTCCCTGAAATCCCCCCACGTGTGGAATACAGCCTAACACCACGCGCCCTCTCCTTCCTGCCACTCGTGGAAAACATAATAAACTGGGCAAAGGAGAACATGGAAGAGATATTGGCAGACAGAGCGAAGAACAAACGATAAAGGACATCATCCACCATTTTTCCCAGACCTTTCCCGCGAGCCTTATCATATGGTGAGCGGTCTGAGAGAATCACGCCCGAGCAGAAGGATTATATGCAGACATTGAAGATAAAATAATTATGCCACAAGACACTTCTACATATTACGTTTGGATAGGAGGCTCATGTGATTATGCCCATAAAGAGCGAGCTGGTGGTGCTGCCGTTGCAATTGAGCATATTTCTCTTTAAACTTTCAGGCACGATCTGCGTCTAATTCTTAGATGGTTTAAGAAATCCATCACAACTTAGGTATTATATTTTTAAAATTTGTGACTTATGAAAAGATTTTTTCAAATATTGATGTTGACAGACAAGCTAAATACGTTCTTGAGATAGAAGATGAACAGAATAAAGGAAGAGAAGCAAGTTGTGGAGCAGATGATACGTCTGTACTGCAGGAAGATGGAGGGCAACAAAGAATTGTGTCCTTCCTGCAAAGAGTTGCTACAATACGCTTCTGCAAGACTGGAACATTGCAAGTTCGGCGAGAACAAGCCCACTTGCAAGAAATGTCCTATCCACTGCTATCGCCCTCAGATGAAAGAACAAATGTGCAAAGTGATGCGCTGGGCAGGTCCGAGAATGATTTTGTATCACCCGGTTGCTGCCATCAAGCACATCATAAGAGAATTGTAACAAGCGGGAATAACAATACAGATTGCAATAATGGCCTATTTGCGCATCTATTGGTTTAAAATAAAGCTAAGCCTTAAAACAGATTTTGTATCATTGGTTACCTTGCAACGGTCATCGACGCGCTCATTTACAAGCCACACAATTTTGTCTTCAGCATCGCAGACAACAAGCTGACGACGCTTCTCAAACACATTCTTTTTTTTATCCGTAAGATAATCGCTTATAAGCTTAAAACCCTTCATGCCGAACGGCACAAACTTATCGCCAGCAACATAACGACGAACAGTTAACGGAAACAACACGTTTTGCGCATCCAAGCAAACACAATCGACTTGCTTGCTTAATAAAAACGTGGAATCACGTTCTATCTGTTCAATTTTTAATTTATCGTTTTCTTGGTTAAGAACATAGGTGCCAACCTCGGGCAGCTTAATTGGCTTAAACGCCATCTCCTCTCGTTTATCAATAAGTATGCGTCCACGAGTAAGAGCCATTGAATAATCCTCGCTCTGCCACTCTTTTGTACCCTGCTGTTCCTGGCTCATTATGGAACGGTAAACCTCGTTTATCTGACTGGGCTGAAAGCCGTAACGCTTCAACAGGGTATAAAGGAGATATTCGGGTGACGGAAAACTAAGCAAACGCTCTACATCATAACTATTAACTTTCAAACCATAAGAAAGAGCCTCATCTAACGAATGGTCTATAATTTTGCACGCTTCAGCTACATGTTCAGCCGCTTTTGCTATTGTTGTTTTCACATCAGGGTTCAGCTCTTGAAGAAGAGGAAGAATCTGAAGACGAATTTTGTTGCGCATCACATCAGCCACAAGATTAGTGCTGTCTGTGACGTAGTTTTGATTTTTGCAGCCAAGATAATTTATAATGTCTGCTCGGCTCACGCACAGAAGAGGCCTCAGAATATTGCCGTTTACAGGCAAGATACCGCGTAAGCCATGAACACCTGTACCGCGAACCAAGTTCAAGAGAACTGTCTCCACGCTATCGTCGCGATGATGGGCTACACAAATGCCATCAAGCGAAAGATCTTTACACAGGTTTTGAAAATAAGCATAGCGGAGCGAGCGGGCTGCCATCTCTATGCTCACATGATGAAGAGCGGCGTAACCTCGCGTGTCGAAATGGGCAAGGTGCAGAGACACACCACGGCGCTCACACAGGTTCTTACAAAACTGTTCGTCCCTGTCCGACTCTTCTCCACGAAGATGAAAATTACAATGAGCCGCTTCTATATGAAACCCCATGTCTTGCATGGTTAACAGCAACGCCACACTATCTGCTCCTCCAGATAAGGCAACAAGATAATGACCTGTAGCACGAACCACATTGTGTTGCGCTATATAGGTCTTTACCTTTGATAAGAACTGTTTTTCTATTTTGCAATTTTCACCTTGTAACATGAAAAGATTTTTATAAGGAATAAACGTTTTCTAAAATAGCCATTTATTACTCACAGCCTTTTTAAGCTATCTTACTATTCTAAACAAACAGCTTGTAAAAAACCAATCGTTTAACAAGCTGTTGTTTCAAAGTAATTGCCTTTACAAGGAGCCGTTAGCTCTTAAAGCCGTGTTACTATTCTACATACAGCACCAATCCCTTAAGATATTCTCCCTCAGGGTGGTAGATATTTATCGGATGGTCTGCAGGCTGATGCAACTGATGCAAGATGCGCACCTTGCGGTTAGCTTGTACGGCAGCAGTAAACACGGCATTGCGGAAGTTGTCTTTTGACACAACCTGCGAACAGCTGAAGGTGAACAATATGCCTCCTGGCTTTATGCGCTGAAGACCTTTCACGTTAAGACGTGTGTAGCCTTTGAGCGCATTGTGAAGAGCTGCACGATGCTTGGCAAAAGCTGGTGGATCGAGAATTATAAGGTCATATTTCTTGTCGTTGGCGTCAAGAAACTTGAATGCGTCCTCGCAGAACGCTTCATGACGCGGGTCGTTACCAAAGTTGTCGGCAATGTTGCGGTTGGTCAGCTCTATTGCCTTTGCGCTACTGTCTACCGAGTGCACAATGTTGGCACCACCACGCATGGCGTATACAGAGAAGCCGCCTGTATAACAGAACATGTTGAGAACAGAACGATTCTTGGCATACTGCTCAAGCAAGCTTCTGTTTTCGCGTTGGTCAACAAAGAAGCCGGTTTTCTGGCCACGAAGCCAGTCGACATGAAACTTCAATCCGTTCTCCATAGCCACATCGTTTTCGTCGCCACCATATATAAAAGAGTTTTCATGTTCCACATCAGCCTTGAAGGGAAGCGTTGTCTCACTCTTATAATAGATATTCTGTATGCGCGACCCCATAACCTCAACCAACGCCTCGCTGATAGCGTGGCGCATGAGGTGAATGCCTACACAATGGGCTTGCATGACGGCGGTAGGACCATAACAGTCAATCACCAGGCCAGGAATGTTGTCGCCCTCGCCATGAACCAGTCGATAGGTGTTGTTGTGGGGATTGTCGGCAATAGAGATTGCACGACGCATGTCAAGAGCCGATTTCAGACGCGAGGTCCAGAACTCATGGTCTATGACAGTATCTTTGAATGTAAGTACGCGCACGGCGATGGAACCTATCTGGTACATGCCAACAGCAATAAACTCTCCATTGCTGCTTATCACACGCACAAGCTCACCCTCTTCCACACCATCATCAATGGCGGCAATGGCTCCTGAGAACACCCAAGGATGAAAACGTTTCAAACTCTCTTCCTTGCCTCTCTTAAGATATATTGATTTATACATATTGTTTTTGATGTTTTGTTTTTTATATTGGGCAATCTCTAATAAGAATGTGTTGTCTTCAACAATAAGGTTCTATTGTTCTTTTACCTTTACCTCTGTTGTTTCAGATTCCACCTTAGCAGCAGTTAAGCGCTTAGCTTTGGTCTTGTTTGCCCTTGGCTTTACTTCTTTGTCTTTAACCTTAGCTTCTTCTGCTTTTGCTTTTGCCATCTCTTCTTTTACCTTTGCAAGATTATCCTTTGCCTTGGCATAAGCTTCTTTAACCCTTGCCATCTCTTCCTTAGCCTTAGCTAAAGATTCCTTGGCTTTGGCTAGCATTTCCTGAAGCGTCAGCTGATTGTCTTTTGACGAAGCCTCCTTGTCATTTAAAGCTGCCTCTGAAGAGACGTCTTTAGTAGGTTCTTCCTTATCATCGGAAGCATCGTTAGGAGTAGCCGCCTCAACTGGTTTTTCCTTTACTTTGACAAGCTTAAAATCGCCTTCTGCCTCAAGACGCAGAATTTCCTGATACAGGTTTATGCAAGCCCAAGCATCGGTAGCAGCATAACGTTTCTGCTTTTCATTCAAAACATCTGCCTCCCAGTTGGTAAGGCGCTGGCGCTTGCTTATCTTCTCGCCAAAAATGTTGGCATAGAGCTTTTGCAAACTCAGATCTTCTATACCTATACGTCCAACAATATTCTGGATGTCAATAAACAGACCGGGGGTAAAGTCGGTACGGCGATGCAACGAACATATGTCGTCATGCCAAGACAGTCCGATCATCGGAACGGTAGTGTTTGACAGCAAACGAATGACCGAAGGAGGCATACCGATAAAGTTAAGACGGAACAAGAAGCAGACCTCGCGCGTAGATACCTGAAGGAGGGCCACCTTGTGCATGTGTCCCTTCTTAAACGAGGGTTTGGTCTCTGTGTCCACACCCATGATGTCGCAAGACAAGAGATAATCTACCGCTTTGTCGGCCTCGCTCTCGCTCTGCACCACAACTATTTTTCCCGGAAATAACACTTGGGGCAAAGCGTTAATTTTGTTTTTGTCGTATTTGTTGTATATTGTTTTCATCGTCCCTTTTACTTACAAATTGCAAAATTAGAAAAAAAGTTATGATTTTTTGTACGTTTCCAACTTTTTTACACTATTTTTGCAGTAAAATAAGTAAGTCATACTAATGGGAAAAAGAAAATCAGGACAAAAACAGGCAAAAACAAACAGCTTGACGAGTCTTCAAAACATATTAAGTAACGAACGTGCCGACTTTATTTTCGGACTATTGTTTCTTGCTGTCGCAGCAATAATGCTCATCGCTTTCGTGTCATTCCTGCGCACCGGACAGGCAGACCAGAGCATATTGGAGAACATGCGTCCAAGCGAGTGGCAGAACGAGAAGAACATCTTTTCCAACTGTTGCCACAGTTTTGGAGCCATCGTGTCTTATTTTTTCATAACACTAAGCTTCGGTCTCTCATCCTTCGTCATTCCAATATTCATGATTGCCGTAGGCATGAAGCTCATGGGCATCTTCAACCTTAATATATGGAAATGGTTCTTCTCCCTGACGGTTGTCATGGTGTGGAGCTCCGTTGCCTTTGCAAAGTTTCTTGCGCCCATCATGCGAGACGAAGTTTATAACCCGGGCGGCAACCATGGTCTCTATTGCATGCAACATCTTGAGAACCTCATAGGCTCTCCTGGCCTAACCATCACACTCGTTGTAACAGCCATTATATTCCTTACCTTCATCAGTTCGCAGACCATCATTCTTATAAGAAAGATGCTCAATCCTGTGAAATATCTTACTAGTAAGGTAAAGATTACGGTTACAAACTCAATGGACGCAAACTATAACCAGGAGGAGCACACAACAGACGCAAACACGCAAAACGAGGACGATGAAAACGAGCAGAAGCGCGCTCAACAGGAGCAACAGGACGCTCAGGAACCACGCTACGGAGCGACGGTAATAAATCTGACCGACACCAACACTCCTGAGCTAAAGAAAGCGGAAGACGAAACAGCCGACGGCAAGCAAGGCGACGATCCTGCCACAGAAGACAGGGGCAACGCAACAACCATTACTCTTGACCCCAAAACGCCAGTTAAAAACGACAATTACCAGGACGCAGCAAAGGCAGACGGCAAGGGGTCTCTCCTTATAGAGGTGGCAAAGGGTGACGAGAAGGCCAACGCGTCAACCTTAAATGTAGAGAGTCAGCTCCACACACCCATCAATCCCAAAGAGCCTTTCACACGATATAAGTATCCGACGCTCGACTTGCTAAAAAAATATGACGACGCCACGCCTACAGTCGACATGGACGAGATCAACAGCAACAACGCTCGCATTGTAGAAGTGCTCAACAGTTTTGGCGTGGGCATAAAAGAGATAAAAGCAACTGTAGGCCCCACCATCACGCTCTATGAGGTGACACCTGCCGAGGGCGTGCGCATCTCGAAAATCCGTAACCTTGAAGACGATATCGCCCTCAGCCTTAGCGCTCTCGGCATTCGTATTATAGCTCCTATACCGGGCAAGGGAACGGTAGGTATAGAGGTGCCGAACAAGAAGAAGAACATCGTGTCGATGGAGAGCATTCTCAACTCGCGTAAGTTTAAAGAGTGTAAGTATGACCTGCCTATAGCGCTCGGAAAGACCATCACCAACGATGTCTACATTGCTGACCTCACAAAGATGCCTCATCTCCTTGTGGCCGGTGCCACAGGCCAAGGCAAGTCGGTTGGTCTGAATGCCATAATAACCTCTCTTCTCTACAAGAAGCATCCAAACGAGCTGAAGTTTGTGCTTGTTGACCCGAAGAAGGTCGAGTTTAGCGTCTACAACCCCATTGCTGACCATTTCATGGCCTCGTTAGACGAAAATGTGGATGAGCCAATCATTACAGACACGTCTAAGGTTGTAAAGACCCTCAACGGTCTCTGCGCGCTCATGGACAACCGTTACGGCTTGCTTAAAGATGCGGGAGCGAGAAACATAAAAGAGTATAATGAGAAATATCTTAACCATAAGCTCAACCCCGCTCACGGTCACGAGTTCATGCCTTACATCGTCGTCATCATTGACGAGTTTGGAGACCTTATCATGACAGCAGGAAAGGACATTGAGCGTCCTATAGCCCGCATAGCACAGCTTGCCCGTGCCGTGGGCATACACATGGTTATCGCCACGCAGCGTCCTACGACCAACATCATAACAGGCACCATCAAGGCCAACTTCCCTGGACGTATGGCCTTCCGCGTGAGCGCCATGATCGATTCAAGAACCATCCTCGACCGGCCTGGTGCAAACCAGCTCATAGGAAAGGGCGACATGCTCATCATCAACGGAAGCGAGCCCATCCGTGTGCAATGTGCATTTGTCGACACGCCTGAGGTAGAGCGCATAAACAAGTACATTTCAGAACAAAGCGGTCCTGTGGAACCCATGCCCATACCTGAGCCTGTCAATCCTGATGGTGGCGACTCAAGCATGGCAGCTGGAGGTTCAGGCGAGATAGGAAGCCTTGATCCCTACTTTGAAGAAGCAGCACGCTCCATTGTGAGCACGCAGCAAGGCAGCACCAGCATGATTCAACGCCGCTTCTCTATAGGCTATAATCGTGCCGGACGACTCATGGACCAGCTCGAAAAGGCAGGTATCGTTGGAACAGCTCAAGGCAGCAAGCCACGCGAGGTGCTAATAAGCGATGAAAACCAGCTTAACACTCTGCTTGCCAATTTAAAGAAATAGAAGCAACAAATGGGTGAGAGAAAAGTTCTGAAGATTTCTCTTGAAAAGCAATTTTGATTTCTCTTGAAAAGCAATTTTGTAAACATTAACGAAAGAGCATTAATGAAAGAAAGGACATTATTTGTGAGCGACATGGACGGCACGTTGCTCAACAGCCAGTCTGAGCTGTCGCCTTCAACAATAGAGCGCCTTAACACGCTCATCAACGACAAGGGAGTGCTCTTTACCGTAGCAACAGCTCGCACACCAGTTACAGCAACAATCTTGATGAAAGATGTAAAGAGCAACATTCCTTACATTCTCATGACGGGTGCCGCATTGTGGAATCCACAGCAAGGTTGTTTCTCAAACGTAAGGACGATGAGCAATGAAGCGGTAGAACAAATATTAGAGGTCTTTGCGAAACACCATGTCGCACCTTTCGTCTATCGTCGACATGGCAACACGCTCATAGTGCACCATAGCCACAACATGACAGAGCGCGAGAAGGCCTTCATGGAACCTCGCGTTCAAACACCCCTGAAGCAGTTGCGCCTGTGCGACAAAATCGCTGCCCACGACGTCGATGAAGCCATGCTTGTGTTCTCACTTGGCCCCTACCCTGCAATGGACGCCATAAACAAGGAGCTACGAGAGCGCGGCGTGGCTTGCTCACCCGCATGCTATTATGACATTGACGACTCCGCACAAGGAATCCTTGACATTTATGCTCCTGACACCAACAAGGCGTCGGCCATAAAGCGTCTGGCCAATGAGCTTGGCGCCACACGCATAGTTGTGTTTGGCGACAATCGCAACGATCTGTCCATGATGCGCATAGCCGATCATAGCGTGGCTGTGGCAAACGCCTATGACGAGGTAAAAGCACAAGCCGACGAGGTTATTGGCTGTAACGACGACGATGCTGTTGTGAAATGGATTGAAGATAATTGTTAAAAGGGTTGAAGATAACAGCCAAACAGATTGTAGCAATTTCAAATGGCCTGTTATCTAATAACCAAACTCATAAACCAATCTTTCAACACCCCGTGTGCTTGGTTCTGCGAGTCGGCACAAAGAAGCAGCGTACGCGAGCCGTCTGTCAAGGTGGGGCCAAGACACATTCCTTCATAGTTGGCGAAAGACCGCGCCGTAAGGTTCATCTTGGTCTTCCATTCATAGACAAGGGTTTTGTCTACAGCTTGTGTAGAGCCATACAGGTTCTCAGAGAATCCATGTTTCTTGCTCAACGTGACACAATAGATTTTGTTTCGCACCCACGCACCAATTTTCTTCTTCGGGACATAACACTCGCGTTCGAGAACCAACACCTTGTTGTTGTCAAGAGCCGTCAACTCACTAATGCCAAAAGCATAATTGCCAGCCTTATAAGCCTTGCCTACGGGCTTGTCTGCCACATACAGCCAGCTGCCAAGCACCTTTAGCGACGATTCGTCGATGGCCTGTATGCGGAAGCGCCATGGTTCGTTGTCGTCTGTTTGCAAGTCTTCAGGAAGAGGGCTTTCAGTACATGTAAACAACAGACCTCTAGAGCCGTCATAAGCCAACGACTCATAACCGCCATTGCCGACACCCTTCTCAAGCTGTAGCTGGCGTCTTTCGGCCTTACCGTCAAGCGAGTATTCCTTTATCATGCTGTCCGCCTCGCCAACGACCATAACCGACTGACGATGAGGCAAAAACGCCACACCTTCAGCATCACGGTTTTTATTGTTGGCTCCTACGACAAAACCCTTATCCACGACCTTTTTAATCTGCCCGGAAACCGAATCGGTTTCTATCTCAACGAGCCTATACCCGTCGCTGGCATATTTATCATCAGCAAGCATATAAAGGTTATCGGCCAAATGTGACATTCCGCTATAATTGCCTGCCGGTAGCGTCTTCTCAAATTGCACCTGTCGGTTGGCCCTTACCGCCATCTGAGCTTCCACTCTGCCAAACGCACAACTTGCAAGCAAGAGCGTCAACACAATTTTTCCTGTTTGTTTTCTTGTCATAGTTTTCTGTTTAAATCGGCAATAACCGTCTTTTTTAGGCGACAAATATACGGAAATATTATAAAAAACACACATTACAGTCCCCTTTTTTAGGTATTTTATGCTAAACAACACATCTTTCTCTTTATCACTACACATTATATAAAGAAAAAATATTAATTTTGTAATGTTTTGAACATTATGTAGATGTAAAGGGCTTATAAAAAATAAAACAAGAATATGTTGAGCCCATATCGCGTAATAAACATAAATCGAATGAAACGATGAAACTATCAGATCTTAAAACAGGTGAACGCGGCGTCATAGTGAAAGTTACCGGACATGGTGGCTTCAGAAAGCGCATCGTGGAGATGGGTTTTATAAAGGGCAAAGTTGTCGATGTGCTCCTCAACGCCCCTCTACAAGATCCTGTTAAATATAAAATCATGGGCTATGAGGTGTCTTTGCGCCATTCTGAAGCCGACATGATCGAGGTAATATCGGAAGAAGAGGCCAAGAAGCTGAAAGACAGCGAAGCAGCAAAGGCAGGCGCAACACCCGATATAGAGCCGACCGAATGTGAGGACAATATCACGGACAAGCAGCTCCACGATGCTGCCATGAAGAAGCGTCGCATCATAAATGTAGCGCTTGTCGGAAACCCGAATTGCGGCAAGACCTCTCTCTTCAATTTCGCATCAGGAGCCCACGAACATGTCGGCAACTATTCAGGCGTTACCGTTGATGCCAAAGAAGGCCACGCCACATTTGAAGGTTATCAGTTTAACCTCGTCGACTTGCCCGGCACCTACTCGCTCTCGGCCTATTCGCCAGAAGAGCTTTATGTGCGCAAGCAACTCATAGAGAAGACACCTGATGTCATTATAAACGTCATCGACACAAGCAACCTGGAGCGTAACCTCTACCTCACCACGCAACTAATCGACATGCACCCACGCATGGTCTGTGCGCTCAACATGTTTGACGAGACAGAGAAGCGTGGCGACAACGTCGACTATGGCAAGCTCGGACAACTCTTTGGTGTACCCATGATTCCTACATCCTTCAAGAGCGGACGTGGCGTTGAGCTTCTCTTCCATGTTATAATAAACCTCTATGAGGGAAGCGACTTCCTTGACCACGAAGGCAATCTCAATCCCGAGGTGGCACAACAAATAAAGGCTTGGCACGCAGAATATGAGAAAGCAAGTGCCGACGAAGCGACAGCTAACCATGAGGAAGATTTCGCCAACGGCGTAAAGCCACGAAACAACGTGTTCAGGCACATTCACATAAACCACGGCCCTTATATAGAGAAAGGCATAACGGAGATACAGAAGGAGCTCAAACAGGTTGACACCTTGCGCCAACGCTACTCTACACGCTATCTCGCCATAAAGCTGCTTGAAAAAGACGAGACGGCAGAACATGTTGTTACGGTTCTGCCTAATTATGCCAACATTATAGCCGCACGCGACAAGGCAGCCCAAGAGGTGCTCGAATACACGCACGAGGACAGCGAGACAGCCATCATGGACGCAAAATATGGCTTCATTCATGGAGCCTTGCAAGAGGCAGGCTACACAACGGGAAACAAGCGCGACACCTATCAGATGACACACATCATAGACCGCCTGCTGACAAACCGCATTCTGGGCTTCCCTCTCTTCATTCTCATAATCTGGCTGATGTTTGAAGCAACGTTCTCCATCGGCCAGTATCCTATGGATTGGATCGAGACAGGTGTCGGCATGTTAGGAAATCTGCTCTCAGACAACATGACAGACGGACCTCTGAAAGCCATGCTCGTAGATGGTGTGATAGGAGGTGTAGGTTCCGTCATCGTGTTCTTGCCACAAATTCTCATTCTCTATTTCTTTATCTCTCTAATGGAGGATAGTGGCTACATGGCACGCGCAGCATTCATCATGGACAAGCTCATGCACAAGATGGGACTGCACGGAAAATCGTTCATCCCCCTCATCATGGGCTTTGGATGCAACGTCCCTGCTGTCATGGCCACACGAACAATAGAGAGCCGACGAAGCCGACTGATAACCATGCTGATCCTGCCGTTCATGAGTTGCTCAGCCCGTCTGCCCATCTATATCATGATTGTAGGGACCATGTTTGCCGCCCATCTACGTTCTACCGTTCTTATATCCTTATATGTGGTAGGCATAGCGATGGCCATAATTATGAGCCGACTGTTCAGCAAGACCCTCTTCAAGGGCGAAGACACACCTTTCGTCATGGAGCTGCCACCCTACCGCTTCCCCACAGCCAAGGCAATAGCCCGCCACACATGGGAGAAAGGCAAGGAATATCTAAAGAAAATGGGAGGTATCATCCTCACAGCCAGCATCATAGTGTGGGCTTTAGGCTATTTTCCACACAACGAAAGTCTCACGCCCCAAGAGCAACAGGAGCAAAGCTTCATAGGACACATCGGCAAGACCATAGAACCCGTTTTCCGTGCTCAAGGCTTCGACTGGAAGCTCGACGTCGGTTTGGTGTCTGGCATAGGAGCCAAAGAAATTGTGGCATCGACCATGGGCATTCTCTACAACAACGGAGCCGACACGCCCGACAGCGACCAACAATATAAAGATTTGCGAAGCGAGATGACAGCCGACGGCATAACACCCCTCGTTGCATACAGTTTCTTGCTTTTCGTTCTGCTCTATTTCCCTTGCCTGGCCACCATCGCAGCCATACGCAACGAAACAGGCACATGGAAATGGGCCGTCTTTGTAGCCGTCTACACCACAGGCGTAGCATGGATAGTGTCCGCTGCCTTTTACCAAATAGGACAGCTCTTTACATAAAGAACCGCAAGAGCACATGTCCTGCTTACCTAATCTACAATAACATTATATGATAGACCGAATAAAAAAGAACAAGAAAATATTGACAGGTCTGGCTCTCTTCATGGTCCTCGCCCTTCTGCTCATAGCCATACACAGTTGGGACGAGGACACCATAAAGAGCATGCTTAAAGATAAAGTGACTTTTGTCAACCTACCAAGCGATGATGAAGAAATGCTCGCGACCATACCTAAGTCGGCTAAGTTGATAGCCAACTATAGTGGTCGTCAGAACACTATTTTCTTCACATACAACGGACGTATCTACTGTTACGACAAAGCCCAAAAACTCAGTAGCGACATTCCCTTCGACAATGGCTACGAAAAGATAAAAGACATCTATCTCAGTCCTGCCAAGAGCCGCATTTTTGTTGTTCTTGACATGGGGACACGCGCTACCAACTATGTGTGTGACGGCCAGCAGCTGTGGGTCATAAACACGCTCAACCGCCAAACAAGGAAGCTCTTTGAAGGATTCAGAGTAGAGAAGCGCAAGGGTTGTATAGTGGTTGGCAAAGCCGATTATTGTTGCAACTCAAAAGCACCCTTTGAGCAACGTCGCTGGAAATGTCGTAACCATTATTTCGACTTCACAGGCAAGATCATTTGGTGCATGGACGATTATGAGATAATGGAAAAAGATTATAGCAACTAAACATTAAAATCAATCATGATCATAGAGCAGCTATTAGAATTTAACCGCCTGTTTGTAGCAAACCGCCAGTATGAGCAATTTGTGACAAGCAAATATCCTGATAAGAAGCTGGCCATCCTTTCATGCATGGACACTCGTTTGACCGAACTGTTGCCCGCAGCGTTAGGACTCAAGAACGGCGATGCTAAAATTATAAAAAATGCGGGCGGTCTCGTTATCAGCCCGTTCGACTCTGCCATGCGCTCTCTCCTCGTTGCCGTCTACGAGCTTGGCGTAGAAGAGATAATGGTCATCGCCCATTCCAACTGTGGCGCCTGTCACATGAACGGCAAGCAGATAAAAGACCTCATGGTTAAACGTGGCATCCACCAAGATGTTATCAACACCATTGGCCTTTGCGGCATAGACCTCGACCATTGGCTTGAGGGGTTCCACGATACCGAAGACTCTGTTCGTAACACAGTAAACACCATACGCAACCACCCTCTCATTCCACAAGACGTCAACTTACATGGCTACATTATCGACTCTGTAACAGGAAAGCTTACAGAGGTAAAATGAGCCTCATTGAGCCTCATTATAAAAGATAAGTATATATAAAAGAAAACAGCTTTACATTATTATATATGTTTGAATAGTTATTTAAATACATAAAATGTTCAGCTGTTTTCTTTTTTTCGTTTTACATTTTTTGCAGAAAACAATTCTTGGCAGATTTTTTTCATGCTAAAGACATAAAACTTTTTATTTGACATTTTTCGCTCATCCGAGAAATGGAGTGACAAAAGATTCAACTGTTCCAGTTATTCTAATTCCAGTTATTCCAATTCCAGTTATTCCAATTCCAATTATTCCAATTCCTGTTATTCCAATTCCTGTTATTCCAATTCCTGTTATTCCAATTCCTGTTATTCCAAT
>ERZ859732.450-NODE-450-length-16696-cov-18.047353_pt1 | contig 16696 bp, 15 predicted proteins | sample MGYA00510123_ERZ859732 | MGnify/ENA primary metagenome ERZ859732 (study PRJEB30046, sample SAMN00715133) | human gut metagenome | study: EMG produced TPA metagenomics assembly of the A metagenome-wide association study of gut microbiota in type 2...
CTTTAAGAGCCTTTTCCAAGTCACTCTCCTTATAGCGTTTCTGTTTGGGAAGTCCTGCAAATTCAAGTACGAAAGGGTCACGGATGATGTCTTGCGGAGTTTGTACTTGATGCCCCTCGTTAGCCAAAGCAAGAACTCCAGCCTTGTCTGTGCTTAGTGCAAGTCGCTGAAACAGACAGCTCTTCATCTGTCTTCTCAGTTCCCTAACTTTCCAACATTCCTTGATGGCTTCCTTATAATAGAACTGCATTTCAAGCGTATTATCACATTTCAACAGTTCATAATAATGGCTCCATGTCAATTTGTGGGACAGTGTCCCACATTTTGGGAATGCCAAGTATAACTTACGCATATAGGTAAGGTTTGTTCGGTTAAAACCTTTTCCATTTCTTGCTGTCAAATCCTTTGCAAGGTTTACAAGTAACCTTTTGCCATATTCAGCTCTTTGTTTACCACCCTGCTCAAATTCAATGATATACTTTCCTGTTTGCCAGTTGGCATCAAGCAATTCCGTATTGACCGCAGCAATGGCTTTTGACTTTGCCTCATCCCATAGCGTGGTTATGTTGTCTATCAACTTCTGATAGGCAGCATCATTTATGTTTGTCAAACCTTTATTCTCCATGCCAATCTTTTAGATTTGTGGAACACTGTCCCACATTTTACAATTCGTCCACATTCACATTTATCCCCAAGATACGCTGTATCTCCGCCAATGTCTTATCAATTTCATGATCAAGAGCCTTGCGCTTCTTGAAATAGTCGGCAAGCAGTTCGGCAGGAGGCAAGATTTCTTCATCCTCTTTCGGGAACTTGCACAGGTCGAAGTTGCAATCGGTGGCAATAAGGTCTTCAACCGAATAGCAACGAGATTTCTCGTCACCATCAGCAATAATAATCTCCTTACGGTCGTTCCACCACTCACGGATTGGGTCGCAATGTTCCGACTTCATGGACTTTGTCTTGGAGAAATGCTTGTAACCCTCTGGCATATCCAAACGATAAAACCACGTTTCCTTTGTAGAATAACCTTCTGGAGCACCCTCCGCACTGGTATTGTCGAAGAACAAAATGTTCGTGGCAATCGAAGTGTAAGGTGCAAAGATACTGCCAGGCAAACGGATAATGGTATGCAAGTTGAAATCTCTGAGCAACTTGGTTTTGATGGCTATCTTTGTGTTGTCCGCTCCAAACAGGAAACCGTCTGGAACAATAACCGCTGCACGACCATTCTTCTTCAGTCGGTACATGATGAGAACCATAAACAAATCAGCAGTCTCGCTACTGCGCATATCAGAAGGGAAGTGTGACTTGACATCCGACTTCTCGTTACCACCGTATGGTGGGTTCATCAACACAACATCAAACTTGTCTTCGTCTGTATAGTTGAGTACATCTTTTGTAAGCGAGTTGTCGTGATATACCAATGGCGTGTCAATACCATGCAGCAACAGGTTTGTCACACATAGCATATACGGAAATTGTTTCTTTTCTATGCCAAATACAGACTGATTGTACTCTTTGCGGTCTTCAGCAGTCTTTACCTTCTTGTCCAATTCACCCAACCAACTTGTGATGAAACCTCCAGTACCACAAGCGAAGTCTGCCATTTTCTCACCAATCTGCGGATTGACAATCTCTGCCATAAACTCGGTTAAGGCTCTTGGGGTGTAGAACTCACCAGAGGAACCTGCCGACTGCATTTCTTTGAGAATAGTCTCGTATATCTCACCGAAAGCATGACTTTCCTCATAGTCACCAAGGTTCAAACCGTCAATCACATTCAGCACTTGACGAAGTTGAACTCCATCTTTCATATATTGGTTGGCATCCTCAAATGTGGTCTTTACAATCGCTTGACGGATAGGGGTAGTTGGTGTTACCTCTATGTTTTTGAGTTCCACAAACAAGGTGTTGTTGACAAACGAAAGCAGTTCATCACCAGTCAAGGCATTACCGCTTCCATTGTCATGCGCCCAGTTGCGCCAACGGCATTCTTCTGGAATAATAGACTTGTAATCATCATCGTCCAACTCCCAGTCATTCTCTTTCTCGTCATAGACTTTCAAGAACAGCATCCATGCCATTTGTTCTATGCGTTGCGCATCACCGTTGATACCAGCATCATTGCGCATTATATTGCGTACTCGTTTTACGAAATTTGATAAACTCATATTTTGTTTCTATTTTATGCTATATTATATATGTATTGTTCCAGTTCCTTTACGGCATCAAGATAGCCTTGTTTGCCACCAAAGAACTTCACGATGTTTGCCTTTGAACCCAATTTGCGGAATGGATCATTTTCAAGCACAGTAAGGCTTTCCAATTCTGACACACCTTCCTTGGTGTACTTATCCAACAAGGCTTCAAGCACAAGTCGTGCCTGTTCACCATACTTGCTGAATATGTCTCGTTTCTTCACTTGTTCGGCACGTTCATGTCGTGTAAGTGTTTTCTTGCCGTAGGCTATATGGCAGATGAAATCGAAATCATCAACATCGTCCATATCTTGGTCATGCTTCAACACCGCAAGGTCAATGCCACTTTCTTTAAGCATTTCAGCAATGTCTGACTTTCTCTTGGTTTCTTGCCACTTGGAAGTGAACGTATCAATCGTAGCGTATGTGTCTATGATACTTTTCTTTGTATAGTCGGTAATGCTTTCCGTGCGAAGCAATTTACCATTTGTGTCATAGACAGAAACGACCTTGTTAATGACCTTTACTGTACAACCATCCGAGTTGACTATTGGCTTTGGCAGTTTGGGCGGTTGTTGGCAAATACATGGTATCTGACCACATATGGGGCAGGGTTCTGGTGTCGGTTTGGGACACACGCATGGATTCTGCCCACATACAGGACAGATATGTGGTTTAGGCGGATAATTCGGGTCTATCTCAATAGGTCCGTCCCAATCTGGGTCTGCAAACAATCGTGTCACGTTGCGGAAGTCCATTACAGTGAAGTATGTCTTTCCTTCTTTCTCACGAAGACGAGTGCCACGACCGATAATCTGCTTGAACTCTGTCATAGAGCCGATTTGTTGGTCAAGCACAATCAGTTTTGTCATTTTGCAATCAACACCAGTTGAAAGCAACTTACTTGTAGTTGCTATGACAGGATATTTCTCGGCAACAGAAATGAAATAATCCAACTTGCCTTTTCCGTATTCGTCACTACCAGTTATACGAACCACATAGTCAGGATTTTTCTTGCACATATCAGCATTGGCATTAGCCAAAGCCATACGCATACGTTCCGCATGAGTTTCATCAGCACAGAACACTATGGTCTTAGCCATACGATCTGTACTTTTCAGATAGTTGGTTATCTCTTGCGCAACTTCCCTTATACGGTCTTCTATAACAATGTTATAATCATAGTCACTATTGTTATAAATGCGGTCTTCTATCTCGTTGCCGTTTATATCCTTTTGTCCCTTTGTTGGTCTCCACTCATCGCCAATGTTGGTTGTGATGTTGATAACCTTGAAAGGAGCAAGGAAACCATCCTCAATTCCGTTTTTAAGACTGTATGTATATATAGGCTCACCAAAGTAGCCAATACTTGACTGGTACTTTGTTTCTTTTGGTGTGGCAGTCATACCTATATGAGTAGCCGAAGAAAAGTATTCCAAAATGTTTCGCCAGTTGCTATCATCCTTTGCGCTACCTCTATGACACTCATCAACGATAACAAGGTCAAAATAGTCTGGATTAGGAAACAACTCCTTATAGTTTTTGGCATCATTCTGTCCAATCAACTGTTGATAGAGTGCAAAGAACACTTGATAAGAACTCAATTCTTCCAAGTGGTTCTTGTCTTTTGAGTAATCTATCTTGTGCGTTACCTTTTCTAATGGTTTGAAATCCTGCTGTATGGATTGATCAACCAATATGTTTCGGTCTGCAAGATACAACACTTTCTTCTTCAAACCACTTTTAAGTAAACGCCATACAATCTGAAATGCAGTATATGTTTTGCCAGTGCCAGTTGCCATGACAAGGAGCACACGGTTTTGTCCTTTAGCAATGGCACCGACTGTGCGGTTTACTGCATTGCGCTGATAATATCGTGGCGGAAATATATTCTGACCAGTGCAGAAAGGTTGCTCAATGACAGACAACTCTTGCTCATTAAGTCCGTTTCCATCGTTAGCCTCATTTTTATATCTTTCGACAAGTTCTTCTTTTGTTGGAAATTCGCCCATAGCAAAAGTGCGTTCCTTGCCTGTCAAGAAGTCATGTTCGGCAAAACCTTCACCATTTGAACTGTATGCAAACTTCACATCAAGCATTTGGGCATAGGTCATGGCTTGTTGCAATCCATGAGAAACAGAATGATTGGCATCCTTTGCTTCTACAATGGCAATGGGTGTTGCCTTGTTTGCATAAAGTACATAGTCGGCAAACTTCGGTTTCTCTCTATGCACAAGATTACCATGAAGGCTAATTTTACCGTCAGTAAATTTAACCTTCTGTTCCATGAATATACTATCCTTTGACCATCCCTTGCTTGTGATGGCTTCGTTGATATAGCGGAACTTGATGTCCTCTTCTGTAAGTTCTTTGCTTATGCCCATGTTCAAATAACGTTTTATTATCGGAAGTTATTTTGTCCAGTTCTAAAAATCCAGTATTTGGCGTTTTTATTCTCGCTCGCCCTCGTCTGTTATCAAGTCCTTCAAATCGACTTGTAGAATTTTTGATATTGCAAGCAATGTTTCCAAATCTGGCTGGTATTTATTTCTGGCGTAGCAGTTTACTGTACTAAAGCTCTTCCCAAGCTGTTTTGCAAGCCATGTCTGAGAGATGCCTTTTTCTTCCAACGTGTCTTTTATTCTGTTCAGTTTCATATTTTCACCGAATTTTACTGCAAATATACATTAAATTTTGCGATAATAATTCGTTATATGACTCTAACAGGTAAAAATATAACTATATTTCACACTTTCACACCCATTTGATACGAAATAAGGGAATAAAGAGATTTTATCCTCCTTACTCCCTTTCTTTTCTGCCCTAATTTCCAAATACTTTTTCCACTCGCCTGACGGCATCCGCTCTCATCTGCATGGCTACGGAAGCATATATCTGTGTTGTCTTAAGACTTTTATGACCCAATAGTTTGCTCACAGTCAAGATGTCACATCCTGCGAGGATAGCCAACGTTCCAAAAGTGTGCCGACTTGTGTGAAATCCGAGAACCTTTGTAATGCCAGCTCGTTTAGCCATGTGCTTCAAGGCTCTGTCACAGTTGCAGATTTGCGGTGTGTTGAACACAAGGCTATCTTCACTTTTATCTTCCTTGTCGGGCAACCATTCCAATGCCTTCTTGCCTAATGGTATCAGAATGGGGTGCTTGGTCTTTTGCATACGAGGCAAATAGATAGCCAATCCTGCATCAGTTTGGCGAATATCCTTCCATTTCAAAGCGGATATGTCGCTATGCCTTAAACCTGTAAAACAACAGAACATATAGCATTGTTTGGTTGCAGGACTGCCTGTTTCAACAGAAGCCAATGCCACGACTTCATCTTTTGTCAGTGCCACTATATTGCTCTCTGCCTTGCTGACCCTTTCCCTTTTATCCAATGAAGCAAAAGGATTTGCACTTATCAGTCCGTTTCTGACCGCCTTGTTCAATATGGTGTTGAGTGTGGTCTGTATTTGGTGCATGGTGGACTGTGCCAACTTCTGAGGGTTGCTTGGAGACTTTGGCGAAACATAGATGTCCCTCATATAGTTCAAGAAGCCCACATATATGTTTTTATTGAAGTCTATCAATCGTATGCCACTTTTATGGCTGTATTTCATATATTGGTGCATGATGGCTATCAGCTTCCATACATTCTTGATGTAGTTCTGAGAATACGCTTGGCTGTCAACCAATCCCTTGTGATAATCAAGCAGCCATTCATAGAAAACAGGCGATGCCTTTCTCAATGCCGTTTCATTTGGAGACTTTGCCTCCTTATGAATACCAAGGAGTCTTTCAGCCTTTATAGCGACCGCCTTTTTTATGGCATTCTTGTTCTCTCGCTTTGCGTCTTCGTTCACCTCTGGAACAAGGTACAAATGCAGTGACTCATATTCCCTTTTACCATTCTCATAGCAGTCAAGGTATAGCGACTGACTGCCATTTTTTAACACTCTTGTTCTTATCTCTATACTCATATTTAGTTACCTTTTTTATTAGTGCTAATCAAATAGATTATCAACTTTGTTGACCGCCTCCACTTTTTTCTCGTCCACTATCTTGCTGTATATCTGTGTTGTAGAGACATTGCTATGCCCCAATAATTTGCTTGTTGTATAGATGTCAACTCCAAGTGTCAGCATCATCGTGGCGAAGGTGTGGCGGGAGCAGTGGAACGAGATATGCTTTTTAATATCAGCATTTTGCATCCATTTACGAATGTCGTGACATACCGTTGGAGTGCCTGGCAAAGTGAATATCGGCTCGTTCGGGTCTTCCTTTTCATTAAGGCAGTTCAGAGCCTCTTTTGATAATGGAACATTGACGAGTTTGTTTGTCTTCTCCATAATCGTGCGGACAAACTTTGTCTTTCCGTCAGATGCGAGAAACACCTTGTTCCATGTGAGCGCACGTACATCACCCAAGCGCAATCCGGCAAAGCAAGAGAAGATAAATGCCTTTTTTACTTCCGTGTTGGCGCAGTCCGCTTTCATAATGGCTTTTAGCTCGTCAATGGTCAGATATTCTCTTACGCTTTCGGCTGGCTGATGCTTCTCCTTAGCATCCAACAGTTTCATTGGATTGCTTGCTATGATACCCTCACGCACTGCCTTATTCAACGCTCCATTGAATACCGCTTGATGATGATGTGCGCAACCTTGACTGATAACAGCTGTAGCGTCTTTCTTCACTCCATGATGTGCCGTTTTCAAAAACTTCACGAAGCCACGGCAGAAATCAACATCTATTTCTGACAAACAGATATTGATGTCGCCAGTCGTGGCAAGGAACTGTTCTATCTTGTGGCGCATCTCCTTTCTACCTTTCAATGTGGATTTGGCAAAGTTGCCGTCCGACTCCTCATATTTGCAGAGCCAAGTCAGCAGTGGCATATTCTCCTGCTTGATTTTCTCCCATTGTTTGATGCCACGGTTCTGCAACCCCAATATTCTTTCAGACTTCACCTTGTTTGCCACTTGCATAGCGTGTCTGTTCTGGTCTTTTGAAATCGGGTCTTTCTCTGGAACGAGGTAGAGCGACAGCGATTCGTATTTTCTGACACCATCTGAATAAATGTCGAGATAGAGGCTGATATTTCCATTCTTCAACTTGCGCTGACGAATACGAACAGGCTCTTTCGGTTTTGATACTTTCTTTTGTCTTCCCATGCTGTTATATGCTTTTATTTGTTTCTATTTTATGCCCACATTCAGGCTTCTCTGAGGTCAAAGTTATAAAGATTATTTTGTTACGCGTAACAAACGTGCAACAAAAATGCACCAAAAATAGATTTTTAACAGTCAAGAAAATAAAAGAAATCAAATCAATAAAGTATCTGAATATCAATGCGATAACGTGTATTTCTTTTGATTTATTACGACTTTGTTTTATGTCATAATATCCTCTACTTCGTAGGATTCTACGTGCTGCTGCTCTTCGACATTGTGCTCTGCATACAGGTAGAGAACCTGACGGCTATCACCGCCAGTGAACAGACGATGGCAGCATATCTGCAGAACTCATTCTTCTCGGCAGGGTATCTGATGGCAGCAAGCATCGTGGCATTGAAGTGTCTGAACTTGGTTCCAGACTTGGCAGCGTGGATGATACCAGAGGGCGATACCGCATTCTCTACCAGAAACTTCGGTGAGGGTGTGGCACAGCAAGCCAAAATGTCGGCACAGGGGACATTGGCGCATGTTGTTCATTAAAGGTAAAAAGGTAAAAGAGTAAAAAGGTAAAAACGAAATAGCAATGGTAATCAAGAATTTAGAGAATAAGGTGAAGTTGGTGACTATCATCTGTAGCCTGTTTCTGGTTGGGTGTGTGCTGATAAGTATCAGTAGCATCTGGACGGCAAAGAATATGGTGGTGGATGCACAGAACAAAATCTATGTGTTGGATGGCAATGTGCCTATCCTGGTGCAGCGCACGACGATGGACGAGACACTGGATGTGGAAGCAAAGAGCCATATCGAGATGTTCCATCATTATTTCTTCACATTGGCACCCGATGACAAGTACATCAAATACACCATGGAGAAAGCCATGTACCTGGTGGATGAGACAGGATTGGCACAGTACAATACGCTGAAGGAGAAGGGATTCTACTCCAACATCATGGGAACGAGTGCCGTGTTCAGCATTTTCTGTGACAGTATCAAATTTGACAAGGAGAAGATGGAGTTTACCTACTACGGCAGACAACGCATCGAGCGCAGAACCAATGTGCTAACACGTGAACTGGTGACGGCAGGACAACTGAAACGAGTGCCGAGAACCGACAACAACCCACATGGATTGCTGATAGTGAACTGGCGAACCTTACTCAATAAGGACATCGACCAGAAGACGAAGAGCAACTATTGAAGGTAAAAGGGTAAAGAAGTAAAAAGGTAAAAAAGAAATAACGATGAACACAAAAGGATTTAAGCAGATGCTCATTGGGGAGAAGATGCCCGACAAGGACGACCCCAAATATAAGGAACGCTATGAGCGAGACGTGAGAGCCGGAAGGAAGTTTGCCAAGATGTGCAGAATCGACAAGGCCGCAGCTAAGGTACAGAGGTTTGCCGACCTGCATAAGACACTGTTCCTGGTCATCGTGTTCGGTTTTGTAGGTGTGAGTTTCAGTTTCAACATCTATCGCATGGCAAGAGCTTATCACTATCAGGGAGAGCGACGCACCGCCACGGAGAGACAGGACTCGCTGATAAAGGCTCGCCATCAGAATATGGGGAATGCAAAGAACATAGTAAGAACCAATGAGGATGCACGCCATCCTCATAAAGACAAATAACGATGAAGCTGACAGAAAGAATCAATTTCAGACAACCCAAGTACATGCTACCTGCGATTGTCTATCTCCCACTGCTCGGTGCATCCTACTTTATCTTCGACCTCTTTGATACTAAGGTGGCGGAGAAGCAGGATGCCAATATGCAGACCACGGAATATTTGAATCCGAACCTGCCACAAGCCCATATCAAGGGTGGTGACGGTATTGGAGGAAAGTATGAAAACATGTTGAATGCCTACGGCAAGATAGAAGACCATAGTGCCGTGGAAAATATAGACCGAGACAATGAGCAAGAAAAAGAAGAATACCAAAGCAAGTATTCGGATGCAGAACTGCAACAGTTGGATGCCGAAGCCAAGAGGCAAGCAGAAATGGAAAAACAGAGAGAAGCACAAGAAGCCCATGAGCGACAAAGAGAGAATGAGGCGTTGGCAGAGCTGAACAAGGCACTTGCCGAAGCAAGGCTGAAGGGACAGCAAGCCACGCAACAGAACTCATCGTCTTCTACAACAGTTTCCGATGAAACAACAGCTACAGCCAAGGGCGGTATCAACATTGAAGGCAAAATCAAGGTGAATGAAAATGCCCGAAAGGAAGCGGACGAGAATGACAAGCCAAGTGAGGTGGTGAAAAAGGTGAAGACATCATCGGACTACTTCAATACATTGGCAGTGAATGAGAAAGAGCCGACACTGATCAAGGCCATCATTGACGAGAACATCAAGGCCGTGGATGGAAGCCGTGTGCGCTTGCGACTGCTAGATGATGTGGAAATCGGTGAGATGATAGTGAAGAAAGGCGCATACCTGTATGCCACCATGAGCGGTTTCAGTTCGCAACGAGTGAAAGGAACGGTGAAAAGTGTGTTGGTGGATGACGAAATAGTGAAAATCAACCTGTCACTCTATGACACAGACGGCATGGAAGGCTTGTATGTACCAAGCAGCCAGTTCCGAGAGACCACCAAGGATGTGGCAAGCGGAGCCGTGACCGGCAATGTGGATATGAACACCACCAATACAGGCAGCAGCTTTTCGCAATGGGGCATGCAGACCATGCAGAATGCCTACCAGAAAACAAGTAATGCCATAGGCAAGGCTATCAAAAAGAACAAGGTGAAACTGAAATATGGCACCTTTGTGTATCTTATAAATTCGAAAGATACTAAGAGCAAGTAAACATTAAACACGACAAAGTAAACATTACACCAAAATGAATATCAAGAAGACCATTGGCGCACTGATGATGTGTGCGATAAGTGCCATACCGATGATGGCACAACAGACCTGTGCGGAGAGATATCAGCCCTGCACCTACCAGGAGATGGAGCAGTTGACCGTGAACGAGCAAGTGACTACAATCATCACGGCAAGCGAACCTATCCGCTTTGTGGATATATCCACTGACAAGATAGCAGGAGACCAGCCCATCAACAACACTGTGCGTTTGAAACCCAAAGAAGGAATGCATGAAGATGGTGAGGTGCTTGCCATCGTGACCATCGTGACGGAACGATACCGTACACAATATGCGCTACTCTATACCACGAGACTACAAGAGGCAGTGACGGATAAGGAGATACAACAGATTGAGAAGAATGCCTATAACAATCCTGCGGTAACCTTGTCCTCTACGGACATGGCTCGATATGCTCGTCAGATATGGAGTTCGGAAGCCCATGTGAATAACGTGAAGACCAAAGCCCATAAAATGGTGATGCGACTGAATAATATCTATTCGTCAGGTGACTATTTCTTCTTGGACTTCTCGGTGGAGAACAAAACAGACGTGCCGTTTGATATAGACCAAATACGATTGAAGCTGACGGATAAGAAGACCGCAAAGGCAACCAACTCACAGATGGTAGAGTTGCATCCAGTCTTCACGTTGGAGCAGACCAAGCGATTCCGTTATGGCTACCGCAATGTGATAGTCATTCGGAAAATGACATTCCCGAATGACAAGAAGTTGACAATAGAAATGACGGAGAATCAAATCAGCGGTCGCACCATATCACTGAAGATAAACTATAGCGATGTGCTGTCAGCCGACTCATTCAATCCGATATTTCTGAAATAGAGCTACGCTAAGTGATTCAGAATAGGCAGTTGAAGACAACGCTCTATCTTAGCCAAGGTTTCGAGGGATAGGTTTTCTTGTCCTTTGAGTACCTTGGAAACATATTGCTGGCTACAGCCCATGAGTTCAGACAATCGCTTTTGGGTCATACCCAATTCCTCCATCTTGTCGAGCATCATCATTGCAATGTGCTGAGAATAGCGAAGCCATGACTTGTTAGCCATGCGCCACTCTGCATTCTCACGCCATTTGGATGGAGTTGAAGACTGATGTTCTCTCAGTTTAGAAACAATTTCGTTTGTAGTTCTCATAATAACCTCCTTTCTATATGATTTCATTTAAGAAGTCCATGAAGGAATCCTTATCGGCAATATCGTTGTCAAGTAAGAAACGTCTCACCTTTTCCATTCGGGCGAGTTCAACCAAAGTATGTTCACGTTCCTGCATAGTACGAGTCAACTTGATTGCACCGCCAGTGATAATGTAAATACCCGGTTCGAGTTTGATAGCATAGATGCGGAGCCAAGAAGCATGACGTGGCGTATTACGCAAGCGTGCCTTCTCTTTGCCCAACAACATTTCCGAAGTACGACTATTCTCCAATGGGCGGAAAATCTTGTCAAGGTCAGCATCTGGAGAAATATCCATGATGAGACATTGCAAGCGTTCGCTATCTTCAATCGTATCATAGATGGCTTGATTGACATCAGTGATTTTGAAGTAGGACGCCAAATCGTCAATGTTATGCTTGAAGAAGCTACGCAACCATGTAACATCGTTCCATTGCCCAAGAATTGAGTCAAGAACGTTGTCGAGGCAGTCATCATATCTGACAGCCCAAAGGTGCTCGTTTTCTGTAATCAGGTCGAATGTCATAATTTTATTGTTTTATAGTGCGAAGATACAACAAATAATTGAGAAATACAACTTATAGGTTGATTATTTAAGAATATTTATGGAAGAAAGCAAGGAGCTACAAGGATTTTACAAGATATTCAGGGCGGTCATCTACATATCCGTGTTGATGGAGTTCTTTGAGTATGCCATAGACCCAAGGGCGATAGATGGCTTTGGCGGTGTGGTGTGTGACCTGCACGACCGTATCAAGCAGTGGTTTATCTACCATGACGGGAACCTGGTGTATAGCAAGGTAGTGACATTCCTCTTGGTGTGCATCACCTGTGTTGGCACGAGAAACAAGAAACACTTGGAATTTGATGCCCGAAGGCAGGTGCTGTACTCCTTGGTGAGTGGCGTGCTGCTGTTGATATTGTCCGTGTGGCTCTTCGGCTATGCGATGGACACTCGTCTCTATACCCTAAGATTGAACACCATTCTCTATATGGTGACAACCATCATCGGAACGGTATTGGTGCATATCGCCTTGGACAACATCTCGAAGTTCTTGAAGGAAGGACTGATGAAAGACCGTTTCAATTTTGAAAACGAGAGTTTTGAGCAGTGTCAAAAGGAGGAATACAACAAATACAGCGTGAATATACCCATGCGCTACTACTATAAGGGCAAGTTCCGCAAGGGATGGGTGAACATCGTGAACCCATTCCGTGGCACCTGGGTAGTGGGCACACCGGGTAGCGGTAAGACATTCTCCATCATCGAGCCGTTCATTCGACAGCATAGTGCAAAAGGCTTTGCCATGGTCGTTTACGACTACAAGTTCCCTACCTTGGCAACCAAACTGTACTACCACTATAAGAAGAACCAAAAGTTGGGCAAACTGCCAGAAGGCTGCAAGTTCAACATCATCAACTTCGTGGATGTGGAATACTCCAAGCGAGTGAACCCGATACAGCAGAAGTATATCAATAACTTGGCAGCAGCGAGCGAGACCGCAGAGACATTACTTGAATCCCTGCAAAAAGGAAAGAAGGAAGGCGGTGGCGGCAGCGACCAGTTCTTCCAGACCTCAGCCGTCAACTTCCTCGCCGCCTGTATCTACTTCTTCATCAACTATGGCAAAGAGCCATACGACAAGGATGGTAAGATACTGATAGCAGAGAAAGTACTTGACCCGAAGACCATGCAGATGAAGCCGACCGGTAAGGTGTTTAACCATGCAGGAGAAGAAGTGGAGCCAGCCTATTGGTTGGGCAAGTATAGCGATATGCCTCATATTCTTAGTTTTTTGAACGAAAGTTACCAGACAATCTTCAATGTGCTGGAGACCGACAATGAGGTAGCACCCTTATTGGGACCGTTCCAGACCGCCTTGAAGAACAAGGCAATGGAGCAGTTGGAGGGTATGATAGGTACACTGCGTGTCTATACCTCACGTCTTGCCACCAAGGAAAGCTATTGGATATTCCACAAGGACGGCGATGACTTCGACCTGAAGGTCAGTGACCCGAAGAATCCGAGCTATCTGCTGATAGCCAATGACCCAGAAATGGAGAGCATCATTGGAGCATTGAACGCCCTAATCCTCAACCGACTGGTGACACGAGTGAACACAGGACAAGGCAAGAACATCCCCGTGAGCATCATCGTGGACGAGTTGCCGACCCTCTACTTCCACAAAATAGACAGACTGATAGGCACAGCCCGAAGCAACAAGGTGAGCGTAGCCCTGGGCTTTCAGGAGTTGCCGCAGTTGGAAGCCGACTATGGCAAGGTTGGTATGCAGAAGATTATCACCACCGTAGGCAATGTGGTGAGCGGTTCGGCACGAAGCAAGGAAACGCTCGAATGGCTGTCCTCCGACATCTTCGGAAAAGTGGTGCAACTGAAGAAAGGTGTGACCATCGACCGAGACAAAACAAGTATTAACCTGAACGAGAACATGGACAGCCTTGTCCCTGCCTCCAAAATTTCGGATATGCCGACAGGATGGATCTGCGGACAGACCGCAAGAGACTTTGTGGCAACCAAGACCGGCATGAATGGCAGTATGAACATACAGGAGAGCGATGAGTTCAAGACCAGTAAGTTCTATTGCAAGACCGACTTCAACATGTCTGACATCAAGAAAGAGGAAAGCGAGTATATGCCACTGCCCAAGTTCTACACCTTCAAGAGCCGTGATGAGCGTGAGCGAATCCTCTATAAAAACTTCGTGCAAGTTGGTGAGGACGTGAAAGCCATGATAGCAGAGATATTCAACAAGAAGAATGCCAAGTGACAATACATCAAAGTAAAATGAAACGAGATTCATGACAGGAAAGATACGGACATACATCATTATAGCATTCTTGCTGCTGTGCCAGAATATCATGGCACAGAACAAGACACCCACAACAGATAGCCCAAGCCAAAGCGACTTGGGCATCTTCGCTTTACCACCCTTTGAACGAGCAGTGCGGTGCATCAAGTATTATGAAGGGTGGCACGACATCAAGCGCAACTATCCCTATATCGGGTGGGGACACAGGATATTGCCACATGAGAAGTTCAGGAAGGACCTTACCTATCAACAGGCAGAGTCACTATTGCGTTCTGACCTAAGAAAACTATGTACCCTATTCAGAAAGTACGGTAGAGACTCATTAGTCCTTGCCGTACTTGCCTATAATGTCGGTCCCTATAAGATATTAGGGAATGGAAAGTTCCCCAAGAGCCGACTCCTGCAGAAAATAGAGCAAGGCGAAAGAAACATACGTAGGGAGTATCTTGACTTTTGCAGATACCAAAGACGCAAGATAGCCTCTATCCATAGGAGGAGACAGACAGAGCTGCTATTGCTATACAAGCCATAAAAGCAACAACACCGAAGTGTCTCCAAATAGCTATTGATATACAACTACATTCTTGCCATACCGTTGCTTACATATATAATAAGGTGTAAATAACCAAAAAAAGCAACATTATTCACAAATAAAAAAGTTAGCATTATGGCAACAGTAAAAGTAAAATTCAGAGCATCCTCGGTGCCGGGAAAGGAAGGCACATTGTATTATCATCTCATCCACCAGCGCAACCTGCGTTGGATCAGTACCGACTATCATGTCTTTCCGGAAGAGTGGAATGACAAGAAGTCGGCTATCATTGTTTCTAACCGCAACAACCGACAGGCACACCTGCAGCTCATCCAGTCAAAGATAGATTGGGAGATGAAGCAGATGCAGCGTATCATCCGTGATAAGGAGATGGATAGCATCCCTTATACCATTGACGACATAGCCAAGGAGATACAGCAGCTGCCACCGAGCCAGAGTGTTTTTGCTTTCTTCCGCCAGCAGATAGCTAAAAAGGAGCAGATGCAGTGCATCGGCACCAAGAGCAACTACACCAGTGCCGCCAACCGATTCATGGAGTTTCGAAATCAAGAAGACCTGACCTTCTCTCAGATGACCAGAGAGATGATGGAAATGTATCAGGCATGGCTATGGAACAGAGGTGTAGGCCAAAACACCGTGGCGTTCTATCTGCGAACCCTGCGAACCCTCTACAACAAGGCGGTGGAAGCAGGACAAGCTCCACCCAACGACATCTTTGCGCATGTGCAGACAAGCAACGTGCGAACTGCCAAACGGGCCATTAATGTAAAGGATATTCGCAAGATAGAAAACCTGGAGCTGCCAACAGGTTCATCCCTTGATAAGGCACGAGACCTTTTCCTGCTCAGCTTCTATCTCCGAGGCATGGCATTTGTGGATATGGCGTTCCTGAAGAAGACCGATTTAAAATGTGGCTTGGTGAGCTACAACCGTCGCAAGACCCATCAAAACCTCAATATCGAGTGGATGAAGCCAATGCAAGCCATCATCGATAAGTATGCCGAACAGACCAAAGAGTCCCCTTATCTGCTACCCATCCTGACAGGCAAGGAATCCACTCCATACACCGCATACCGCAAGGTGGAGCACAACACGAACTACAACCTGAAGAAAATCGGTGAGATGATAGGCTTGAAGATACCGCTGACCACCTACGTGGCACGCCACACCTGGGCAAGTGTAGCCTTGCACATGAACATCCCGATAGCCACCATCAGCGAGGGCATGGGACACAACTCATACAAGACCACACAGATTTACTTACAGTCATTAGACGTAGCAACCATCAATGAAGCCAACGAGCGAATTATAAGAAAGATATTGAAAGAGTTGTAAACAAATCGTTATGTTTACCCCCACTTCGGAATGATGGGGTAAAATGTTTAGCAAATTTCACCCTTTCTTCTTAGAAAAGGGCAACAACAGCCGAAACAAGTGCAAATCTGCCATTTACAGAAATCGTCCAAGGCAGATTTGCTAAACATTTGTGTTAAATTTTGGGGACGGATTACAGAAAATGATAAAATTTGACAAGTAATCCAACTAATTTTCGTACTTTTGCAACAATATTACTCTCTTCTAAGAAGAAAGCGCAAAGGATGTAAAATAAAGTTACACGTAGAGGCTGTATGGCTAATACTCATTATATACGATTAAGATTATGCACAACATTAACAAATGGACTAGGCTTCCACAACCATCATGTATGGTTGCAGCTGAGGACATAAAGTAGGACGAGAATATGACGCAGGATTGCTTGAATTCACCTTCTACAGCCGACGTAAGCAAGCGCTTACCAAAGGGCATCCACGTTATCGGGGCTGAAAAACTTTCGGATCCGAGTGTAGAAGGAATATCCCGACGTAAACGGATCAGAAAGAAA
>ERZ859732.461-NODE-461-length-16508-cov-2.612290_pt1 | contig 16508 bp, 12 predicted proteins | sample MGYA00510123_ERZ859732 | MGnify/ENA primary metagenome ERZ859732 (study PRJEB30046, sample SAMN00715133) | human gut metagenome | study: EMG produced TPA metagenomics assembly of the A metagenome-wide association study of gut microbiota in type 2...
TTAAGACCTAGGCTTAAGAGGATAAAGAAAAAATAACATAGACTATATTAATCTACATTATTTACTTTTATAGTACTTACATACTTTATATTTAATGCTTTATCATATAGTAATTGCTTATTTTTTAATATTTTTATAAAACTATATATATAGAAAATTATAAATATTAAAAATGTATTTAATCCTATTATTACTGATAAATAGTTAGGTATATTTTTAGCTAATAACATTTCTAAATGTACCACTAATGAAAATATTCCATAGTAATATAAATATATAAAGATATTTCTTAAAGTTATTCTAAGTAATCTCTTATCTGGTACTTCTAATGATACATTTATTATTCTTCCAAAGATAGTTTGGTTATGGTTAAAATATGGAATGATAATAAAGTAAAGAACCGCTAGTGAAAGATTTATATATTTATTATTTATTAAAATTGATACTAACATTATCATTAGTAGATAGATAAAGATATCTCCTAGAAAGAGTGTTATTCTTCTTAAGGAAGATACTTTTTGTCCTTCTTTTAATGATTTGGTATCGATATCTTCTCTTGTTGGTAAATGTTTTTGAATAGGACTTATTATTAAATATCCCAGAAGACCTCCTAGTGTGTTTATTAATAGGTCATCAACATCAAAATTACGATATGGTCTAGGATAGATATAATATAGTCCTGTTAACTGAGTTAATTCAAAGAATAGTGATATTAAGAGGCTTATAATTATTGTTTTCTTTAATGAGCATTTATAGTAGTATCTTAGATAGACTCCTAATGGCATAAACATTATTATATTAAAGATAACAGTATATATACTAGGTATAGTTATTATTTTTAGAATGTTTATTTGTTTTAATTCTATTAGGTCCTCTACTATATCTTTTATGAATGTTAATGGGATTAACTGAGGATTAATCACTTTCATTTTGATTACTTCTTCTTTGGTTGGAAGAGGTAATATTACTAAAAAGTAGATTGTCATTAGATATAAGATAAAAGAATATATTATTAAAGTTCTTAATTTGTTTACTGATCCATAATGATGATATTCATATATTATATATGGTAATGTTATTAATAAGGCTAAAAAAGGAAAGATTATTAAAGCTGCTTTTATTGGTACTAAATAGCTCATCTTATCTCTCCTTTATTATGGTTTTACTACAGTAGTATGTTACTAAGAAATATCCTCCATAGATTACTACTAGAAATACTGCGGTTAATATTATTGATGATAGTAATGATTCTGTTCCTATTGTTTTTAAGATATAGTTAGCAAACTCTATTCCAAATATTGAGTGAATTATAGCTAGTAATAATGGGAATAGGAAGAATACTGCTATCTGATTAAATAGGGCTTTGTTTATCATTTTATCATCAGTTCCTATTTTTCTTAACATATTAAATCTTTCTTTATTATCAGTACTTTCTGATAATTCTTTTAAGGCTAAGATGGCTGCACTTGATATTAAGAAAATTATTCCTAGGTATAGTCCTACAAATGTTACCATGGCTCCTAGTCCTATGGATGATGCATAGATATCTATTTTAGTATTATATGATAATAAGGTATCTTTGTTAAAATGGTTATTTATTATAGTACTAACTGTATCTTCGATATTTTCTTTTTCTTCTTTGGTATCAGTTTGGTAGTTAGCCGCTAAAACATTTTTATATGGATGAATACCTTCTAAGGCATTATCTGGTAATATTATTACTCCTGTATTAGTAGCACTTCCACTTAGTTCGATAATGCCATCTTGACATTCTTGATATTTTGGATAGTAGTCTTTACCATTTATAGTTAGTTTGGTATTATTTTTTAGGGATATATTTCTAATATCCGCCATCATCTTATAGTTAGATATAATTACATATTCATTATCTTTTAGAGTTAATTCTTTTTTGTTATATAGTTTTGCTAGACGATTGTAGTCACTTAATTTTATTAGTGTTTCTTTATCTTGATATGCTAGTAATGGATAATCTTTTCCTATTTGTTCTATTTGGTCTCCAAAAGAATCTTTTAGGGTTATTTCTTCTAATCTATATATATTTATGTCTACTACTTCTTTTAGATACTTGTATACATCTAATCTTTGTAAGGTATCTTTGACAGTGGTGTTATAATCCTCTATTATGTCTTTTGAAAAGTTTTCTTGTTCTTCTTTAGATAATGGTTCTTGTAATTTTGAAAACTGAATATCAACGGGAGCTAAATTTTTTAAATTACCTGATAGAGAGTTCTTTATTGATAATGCTGAGGAAAAGATACATATGGTAAAGAATAACATTAGGCATATTATTGTCATTGAAAAGACAGTGGTATTTATTTTGCTACTTATTTGACGAACGGTAAAACTATTTAGTCCTTTGTAGTAGTATTTTTTTAGATGCATTACTATCTTTAGGATTAGACCTGATAGTGACCAAAATATTAGAAATGTTGATATACAACCTAGGGCTATTGGTATTAATATCCCACTTATAGTATTCATAAGTGGTGAAGTACCAAAAACATCTGTTACTAGATAGTAAGCATATGATAGTGCTATGACCGCAATTATAAATACTATAGTGCAAATGATAGGATTTTTTAATTTTACTTTTTCTGATTTTTTATTACCATGTAATAGATCTATTAGTTTACATTTATTTACAATTATGGTGTTAAATATCATTACTATTAGATACATTATGCTAAAGTATAATAAGGCTTTTAAGGCTGCTGAAGATGAAAATGTAAACTGAAATTTTGTTAGGTCTGCTTCAAACATATTGGCTACTAAGATACTCATTAGTTGTGATAAAATTATTCCTAGGGCTAGGCCAACTCCTAAAGAGATAACTCCTATTATAAGAGTTTCAAAGAAAAGTATTAGAGATATTTTTCTTTTTGACATTCCTAGGGTTAAGTAGATTCCAAATTCTTTGTTTCTTCTTTTTATGAGAAAACGGCTGGCATAGATTATTAGAAATCCTAGAATGAATGAAACAAAGACACTTACTCCTCCTAGAATGGTGGTCATTAGTCTTATTATTTCACTTGTTGATGATGATACATTTAGCATTACTGTTTGACTATCTATAGCATTGAAAACATAGAAAATAGCTACTCCTAGTACTAAAGTAAAGAAATAGATAGCATAATCTTTGATACTTTTGGTTATGTTTTTTATAGACAATTTAAAGAGCATCATTTATGTCTCCTCCTAGTAAGGTTACGACATCTATTATTTTATCAAAGAATTCTTTTCTGGTATCATTTCCTTTACGGATTTCGTTATATATTTTACCATCTTTTATGAAGATTATTCTAGTAGCGTAACTTGCGGCATAAGCGTCATGGGTTACCATTAGAATAGTGGCTCCTAATGTATTATTTAGGTATGTTATTTTTTCTAGAAGCATTTTTGAAGACTTGGAATCTAGAGCTCCGGTTGGCTCGTCTGCGAGTACTAAGCATGGATTTGTTATTATGGCACGAGCTGCTGCTACTCTTTGTTTTTGTCCTCCACTCATTTGGTAAGGATATTTTTTTAGTACTGATTCGATGTCTAGTTCTTTTGCTACTTTCTTTATTCTTTTATCTATTTCTTTATAGTTTTTGTTTTGGATTGATAGGGCTAAGGCGATGTTTTCATAGGCTGTTAAGGTGTCTAAGAGATTAAAATCTTGAAAGATGAATCCTAAGTATTCTCTTCTAAACTTGTTTAAATCATTTCCTTTTAGTTTTGTTATGTCAGTTTCTCCTACAAAAATATGTCCGGCGGTTACTTTATCAATTGTGGATATGCAGTTTAGTAATGTTGTTTTACCTGAACCTGAAGAACCCATGATAGCGACAAACTCTCCTTTTTCTACTTCAAATGATATGTTATCTATGGCTTTAGTTAAACTTGATTTACTTCCATAGTATTTTTCAATATTTTCTATTTTTAGTATATTTTCCATATTATTTTCCTTCCTTTCGTAATTAATAATACTAGATAATAGGATATTTGTCGTAAGTTTAATATTACAGTATATTACTTTTTTGTAAGGTTAGTCTTCTGGGTGATAAAGTTTATTTTTACCAAAGGTTATTTTGACAATGGTATATTCTTTTTCTTCAGATTCTATCTCTATTTTATGTCCTAATTTGGTACATAATTTTTTGGCTATGTATAGACCCATACCTGTTGATTTGATTTTATCTCTGCCATTAGTACCGGTAAATGATTTTTTGAAAACATTAGGGATATCGCTTTTTGGTATGCCAATACCGTTATCTTTGATAAATAAGGTTATTTGATTATTATCTTCTATAGCATTTATTTGGATATAAGAGTTTGGAATATCTTTTTTGTATTTAATACTGTTATTGACAATTTGATTTAAAATGAATTCTAACCATTTGGTATCGGTATAGACTTCAGTATTTTTTATATCGACGATTAGGTCAATCTTATTTTCTAAGAGGTCATCTTTATTTTTAAGGGCTACTGATGAGATTATTTTTTCTAGTTTTACTTTTTTGAAGATAAAGTCTTCACTGGTATAGTTGCTTCTTACATAATAAAGGATTTGGTCGATGTAGTTATCTAGTCTTTTTATTTCTTCAATGTATTCTTTTGGTACTTGGTTTTTATGATTATGGGTCATAAGTATTAGACTTGATATTGGTATTTTTACTTCATGTATCCACATCTCAATATAATCTTTGAAGTCTTTGGTGCTATTTATGTAACTACTGACATTTTCAATCATTGATTTGTTGATGTCGCACATGATGTTATATATTAGTTCTTCTTCGTAAGTGGTTGGTTTTGGTATGGTTTCTAGGACTAGGTATTTTTTATCTAGATTTTTGGTATTGGTTATGAGGGTGTTATAGAAGGTTCTTTTTTGGAAATATGATATTAAAAGGGCTATGATTAGTGTTAATAGTAGTAATACTATGGTTACTATTATTAGTCCCTCTGGTACTTTGAAGGCTATGTCTAATAGGGTTATTAGAATTATTGATATGATAGTGATAATGATTATGCTTATTTTATCTTTTAGATAGTTTGTTAATTTCATAATAGTATATATCCTTGTCCCTTTCTTGTTTCTATGGCATTTGGATAACCAAAGTCCTCTAGTTTACTTCTTAGTCTACTTATATTTACGGTTAGAGCATTATCATTTATGTATTCTTCATTATTCCAAAGAATGGTCATTAATTCATCTCTTGATACAATTCTATTTTGGTTATTTAATAGGTGCTGAAAGATTAGCATTTCATTTTTGGTTAGTTCTAATTCTTTATTATTACCTGATAAGGTACCACGTGATGGTGAGACTTCTAAATCTTTATATTTCATTACTTCAGTACTATTATCTAATCTTTTAAAGATATTTTGTATTCTTAGTAATAGAATGGTTGGGCTATAAGGCTTAGTTATGTAATCATCTGCTCCATAAGAGATGGATAATATTTCATCGGTTTCATTTGCTCTTGAGGTTACCATTATTACGGGAATATTTGATTCTTTTCTTATTTCTTTGAGTAACTGCTCACCATTTTGATATGGTATATTTATATCTAAGAGAATTAGGTCTATATTACTTTTTAATATTTCTTCTTTGGCATTTGAGAAGTCTTTTAGTATTAATGCTTCATATCCAGCATTTACTAGTAGTTCATATAATTCTTTAGATATTATAGTATCATCTTCAATTATCATTATCTTTTTCATATATTATACTTCCTTCTTTCTATAGTTATATTATATCATTATATTGATGGATTTTATATTACAAGTTTGTAAGGTAGAAGAAAAAGACTTAGTACATCATTGTGATGTGGGTAAGTCTTTTTGATATTTCATGTATAGCTGCTCTCTTTAGGGGGAAAAATTATACCCTGATTTTTTGTCATATTTTTCATTATTATTGATTTATCACTTGCTATATTTCTCGTAAATACCCCTATTTTACCTATCCTGCTCTATGTAGTTGTTCCCCATTTGTTCCCGAAAATAGCCATTACATATTAGTTATTTACCACCTAATATTTCTGCTATTATCACCTTATATTTACTTTCGTTTATTTGACAATCTAATGTTTTAGTTAATTCTTTTATATCTTCTTCAACTAAGTCTTTTTTATCTATTAATGTTTCGTATACTACTTTTATCTTTTCTTGATTTTCGATTATGTATTTATTATTTGTATCATAATAGAAATACCTTTTAATAAAATTCTTACTATTTTTTACATCATTAATATAGTAAGCAATATTAATTAAATTTATATATGTACATAAATCTATAAAATTCAGATCAAACTTACTTTCTTCATTACCTATTTTTTTATTTAGAAAGTTTAAATACATATATTCTATTACCAGCATCATATATTTTAGGTTTCCTAACAAATAGTTTTTATACTTAATTGTTTTATTCATGTATGATACAAGCTCTTTTAAACTACAAGGATGAATAAATTTACAAAGGTATTTATATATATTATTGAAATCTTCTGGTTCAAAATAATCTGTAAATATTGAACTGCAATTTTCTACTAATACTTTACGTAATTCTCCTGGTGATGTATCTAAAGTAGTTTTGATTTCTTTGTCATATGATGTTGCAATTATATAAATAATATTTTCATACAATGTTCTTAACACTGTAGCAGCATTTAATAAATCTTGTTTATTAATTAATTCATTTACCAATTTAAAATCTGCTTTCACCTTTTCATATGTTGGTTTTGACTTTGTATATTTACTTATCTTTTTAAATTCAAAACAATCAATTTCGTCACTAAAAACATAGTTAGCACAATTTAATAATTTCATACATTTCTTGTAATCATTCATCTTCTTAATAAACAAACTTGTATTAGCCATAATTTCACCTCTTTTAAGTATCTATTATACACTAAAAAAGCCTAGAATTACTCTAATCTTTATATTATCATTCATTTGTATCAACAAATTCTAAAGAATAATCATAATATTTTTTTAATACCTCTAGAAATGCATTTGTATTATCTTTCTTACAGATGCTTCTAACAAATACTTTTATTCCATTTGATTCAACTTCTGAATATGAATAATCTTTAATAATTGGATTGTTTTCTTCTACAATTAGTTCGTGTGAATGCATTTTAAAATCTAAGATTGGGATTTGCCAATTGAGACGGTTTTACTCCAACCAACATTTTATTATCAAAAATGTAATCTTGTATTAATGATCTTACTAACTTTGCATTATCATAATAAACGTTTTTATATAGCCACTTTGATTTACCTGTTTTTCCACTTTCGGATTCATCTGATATTTTTAAATTAATATCTTCTCTACTAATGTTTAACATTTTTTCTATTTTAGTCATCAGATATTTTTTTCTTTCTAATATCTGTTCAATATCCCACGTCTTATTTCCAGCATCATAATATTCAATTATTGTTCTCGTAAATTCAAATGACGTAATGCCAGATTTATTATTTCCGTTCTCATCTTGACCTTTATAAATTCTTATTTTATTTTCAAATCCACAATTAAGTGCTTCTTCATTTTTGATATCTTGAAGTAAGGCCATATTTCCTAAACCATTAATTTCTGAGGATACTTCTTCATCTTTTATATAGCTCCACTCATTTTTTTGTTTATATGCTCTTGGCAATATATGATCCATATGTAGTGTGCTATCCAATGAATAAAAACTATTATTTGTACTTTCTCTATTTTCATATTCTAAAGATAACATTAATGGCTTTAGAAATTTTTCATTATAAACATCATTATCCAATGCATCATATACTTTTGCATACATTCTTCTTGATATTATAGTTCTATTTAAATCTTCTTTTATTTCATCGATACTGTTTTCATTAACGATTGATTCGATTAATTTAAATGAAGTTTGTTTTATTTGGTTTAATGTACATCCTGCAGTTAATGATATATAGAAAAATCTTCTTATTTCTTTAAATAATTTATCTTTTTCTGGATAATTTACTTGGTATGCACTTGTTAACGCAGTCATAACATAGAATTTCCATGGTATATATCTTAAACTTAATATTACTGGATTATTTGACTCATAAACTTTCTTTAATGATTCTGAGAAACTATGAAGTTCTGCTACTAATTCGTATACATCACTTCTTTGAATAATATCTCTTAATTCATCTACTACTTGTCTTTTAGGATTTGATTTTAATTTATAATATTCATAGAATACTACAAAATCATCAATTTTAAATCCATATTGTTTAGATAAGTCTTCAATATTCTTCCAATTATTGTTAAATATTTGTTTTCCTGTTTCATCATCTTGTTCATATTTACCTATTATATATGATTTTACTATATCAGATGGTGATAATTCTAATCCTCTATCATTTAATACTTGGAATAGTTTGATAGCGAATGATTGATTAGTACATTCTATTTTAATGATGTTTGTAGAATAGAATATATAATTTACAAACTCATCTAATTCTGTTTTATTTAATTCAGATAATTTCTTATAAAAGAATACTGCTGAATTAATATATTTATATTGTGGATCATCGAGCTTTAATTCTTTTTTTGTTGGTTCATCAATGTCTGCAAATGATTCACAATTTATTATCAAATCATTAAATATGGAATCATATTTAGGATCTGTTTGTAATTGTAATCTATTTTTTCTTCCTTGGAATAAAATACAATTTTGAATTTTATCTTTATCAGCAACAAATATTTCATCACTATTTTTATTAATATCTGGAAAGTCTTTTACTAATACATTCATTAGTATCATTAATGTTGTAATTCTTTGCTGTCCATCTATTAATTCAAAATATCCTTTACCATCATTAACTACAACTATTGATCCCAAGAAATAACAATCATTATCAACAGTTTTGTTTTGATATGCTTCATATAAATCATCCCATAGTGCTTCTAATTGATCATTAGTCCAACTGTATTGTCTTTGATAATTAGGTATCTTATAAATACCATCGCAAGAAAATATTTCACTTATTGTTTGATTAATTGGTTTAAATGTATCTACTGCCATTATTACACCTCAAATTTCTTTAATTCTTCAACTAATTTATTATATCGAGTTTTTGTATCTTCATTTTTTCCACAGTATTCTCTTGGTATTTCCTCATTTGATTCATAGTTAACAATTATATTGTACAAATCAAATTGATCTCTTGTTAAGTCAATGTAATGTCCATCAATTTTATTAAAATAATGTGTTCCTCCACCATTTATCTTAATTCTGTGAATTGTTCCGCCAAAAATGTCATTTACTACCATTGCAGTAATAGCACATTGTCCATATGTAGGATCGCTATCATTTACATAATCTGATTGTGCTGATGGATATGCAGTGTCTTTTGAATAGCATAATAATAATTTTTCAAACAAGTCATCCAATGTTTCTATTGAAGAATAAATATTATTTACTTTTGGCATATATCCATATTCATAGCCATAGTAAGTTATTTCTCTTCCACTCTTTGTATAAAATCTTCTGGTTCTTTCAGCATTTTTCTTCTTTAGTGACTTATAAATATCTTCCATATAAATACCAAGTACTCTTCTCTTTACATCTTCATCATTCAAAAGAAGTTTATATAAATCTGTATTATGTTCATATCCAGATATTAACGCATCATCAACACTTTTATAATATGGAAATTTAAAATTATCATACTCATTTATTAACGCACTGTTTTGAAGTTCTTCGTTATGAAGTAAAATATCTTTAATTTGATTTAATGATGTTGCTGCTAAATTAGAATCAATATGAATGCCTTTTTCAAGATTTATTTCTTCTATTATTTCATCTAACTTTCGCTTTTGTTCAATGATAAGTGAAACAGGTCTTGGTGTTCCATACTTAACTTCTGGTTCAGCAACTACAGTAGGAGTTCCAAAATCTATTATATATTCTCCTGTTTTCCTTTGTTCAATATTTGAAATATTAATTGCACCTACAACACTAAAGTCTACCTTTATTCCTGTTACATCTAATTCTTTATATAACACTGACAAATAGTTATATTTTTTATGTAGATCAACATCTTCAAACACTGTTGCTTGTATTAAGAATCTATAAATTTTATTAAAGCTTGCTATGTTCTTTTTAATTTCTAATTGAGTTTTTAAATCCTTCTTCTTAATTTTTTGAAGAGATCTATCCACTAAACTTTCCATTTTTATTCTGTCAGCAGTACTCTTAGCTTTCTTATCTTTATAAGCTATTCTATTAAATTCTTCTACATCAGCAAAATCCATAAAATTATATGAGTCAACAACATTAATCAAATCATATATTGCTTCTGGATCTATACTTTCTGATAAAATTGTTCCATTATAATATGGTTCAAAAGATTGTTTAATATCATTATAATCATTCTTAAAATCTAATATAAATGTCTTTTTATCATATGGTGGACAAATTCTATTTAATCTTGATAAAGTTTGTACTGCAGCAATACCTTTCAGTTTTTTATCAACATACATAGCTACTAATTTTGGCTGGTCAAATCCAGTTTGATATTTATTTGCAACTAATAATACTTGATAATCATCTTTATCAAACTCATCTCTTAAGTCTTTTTCTTGAATTTTATTTATTCCAACTTCAGAATATTCGTTGCCATCTACTGTAACTTTTCCTGAGAAAGCAACTAAAGCTTTTATATCATTATAATTATGTTCTTCTATATATCTTTCAAAAGCTAGTTTATATCTTACTGCAGCTTCTCTTGATGATGTTACAACCATTGCTTTAGCCTTACCACCAAGTTCTCTCATTATACAGTTTCTAAAGTGCTCAATAATTATCTCAACTTTTTGACCTATGTTATGCGGATCCAAATCTACTAACCAATTAATTTTTTTCTTTACAAAACTTTTAAATACGTCTGGGTTATCTTCTATTCTTTTAGAAACTTCATAGAACGTTTTATATGTTGTATAGTTAGTTAATACATCTAATATAAACTCTTCCTCAATAGCTTGTTTCATTCCATAAATATGAAATGGTGATGGTTTTCCATCTGCATTAGGTATACCAAATAATTGTAGTGTCTGTTTTTTAGGTGTTGCTGTAAAAGCTATCATTGAAATATTGTTTTGTTTTCCACACTTATTAATTTCTTCAATCATTTGATCTTCTATTGATTCAAGTTCTTCCTCCGACTCATCAGATAATACTGTAGTTACTGCAGCCATATTTTTTCCTGATGTTGATGAATGTGCTTCATCAATTATAATAGCAAAACTTTTATCAGTTATATTTTTAGTTTCATCTAAAATATATCTAAATTTTTGAATAGTAGAAACTATAATTTTATAATTATGTTTAATAGCATCTGCTAAGTCAGCTGAACTACAATCTTCATCCATTACTTTGATTAAACTTGGATCATGATCTAAAGTTTTTATAGCATTTTGCAATTGTTGATCAACAACTATTCTATCTGTAATTATTAGTACAGAATCAAATATGTTTTTCTCATTTATATCATGCAAACATTGTAATCTATATGCAAGCCAAGCTATTGTTTTCGTCTTACCTGATCCAGCACTGTGTTCAATTAAATAGTTCTTTCTACTTCTGTTTACTTTAAAATCGTCTAATAGTTTTCTTATTGCATCTAATTGATGATATCTTGGAAAAATTAAACTCTCTTTTACTTTAAGTTTTCCTGTATTTGGATCTTCAGTTTCTTCTTTTTCAACAAAGATAAAGTTTTTTATTAAATATAATAATGTATCTTTAGTTAAAATATCCTCCCACATGTATGATACATTTAATCCGTTATCATTGTGTGGATTTCCCTTACCACCATCTTTAGTACCTTTATTAAATGGTAGGAAAAACGATGATTTTCCTTTTAATTCTGTACACATGTAAACTTCTTTTGTATCCATTGCAAAATTAACTAAGGCACCATTCTTAAACGATAGTAATCTTGTAGTATAATCTCTATCATTTTTGTATTGCTCTATTGCATCTTCATAATTTTGACCTGATTGATTACTCTTTAATTCGATAGTAATAATTGCAATACCATTTAAGAATAATACTAAATCAATTCTCTCGCCTTCTTTATGGTATACTTCTTCCATTACTGAGAAAATATTACTATTATATTTTTCCATTAATTCATCAGAAAAAGTTGTTGCAGGCTTATCATACATTAAATCAATATGTGTTGTATTATCAAAATAAACACCGCTTTTAAGTTTACTAATCAAACTACTATCTCTTTTAGTAATATCCTCATTAATTCTTTTTATAATTAGTTCATCTGCATTTGTATATAAACTTCTAATATATTCAACGGTTTCAGGTTGAGTGGTTTCAATAAACTTTATTAGTAATTCAGTATCCATAGCATATAATGGATTATATTTATTATCAGTATACTTTCTCTCAATGTATCCATTTTCTTTTACCAAATAATTAATAATAAATCTTTGATATTCTTCTCTTTCTTTAAAGAAATTATCCATATAATTCTTCAGCTCCTCCCACTCTCTTTTTACCTGTTACATATTCATATATAACTGATTTTTTATACTGTTCCATTTGTTCTTTTTGCTTAATCTTACTATTTAATATTTCATCAATTTTTTGACATCTGTCATCAAGATATTTGACTATCTCTTGTTGTTCCTCGATATCCATTGGAATTGCAATCTTAATACTATACAAATTGCTATTTGTTAATTGATTAATTGTAGATGTTAAAAATGTATTTAAATAATGATCAAAAATGTTCGAATTCAAAACATAATGAATATATTTATTATATTCGCTTCTAAATACACACATAAATGCTCCATATGTATTTCCTTCAATACTATCTTCAATTAATATATTTTTGCCAATTAAATTCCTACTTCCATTTCTTGAGCAAATTAACAAATCATTTCTTTTTAATATTATGTTCTTGGGCACTTTCATATTTACATATACATTATCATCTAAACATAATTTACCATCTTGTATATTTGAAGATCTTAATACCAGCATTCCTTCATCACACTGATCCTCAGGTTCATAAGTCAATCCATTACGAGCACTACCTAAATACTTTAATCTTTTAATCTCCCAATGTTCAGGTATTTCTCCCATCCAATCGATTCCACTATCTTTAAATTTCACATTTTTATTTAATCCTGAAGTTACAGTTTCTGTTATGATTTGTTTTTTATATTTATTTAATATTTCTATTTGATTATTTAAATCACCAATAATTTTATCGATAATATCAATTTTTTCATCCAGAAAATCTACTATTAATTTTTGCTCTTGTCTCTTAGGTTGCAAACATTTGAAAGCTCTTAATTGAGTTTTATTAAATTTGCTTTGAACAGCATTTCCACCTATTTCTTTTAATTCGTTTGAAACAGTAGGACACAAAAAATAATAATAAAGATATTTTGTCAAATACTTACTTATTGCTAAAATAGCATTTGGAGCAAGACTACTTTTTTTGTATAGTGGTTCGTAAAAAAATACATCCCCTACTGATCCAATATTTGATAAAATTAATTCCCCACCTTTCAAATTTGAATTTCTTAAAAAATTATATGAATGTTCATTTATATAAATTGGCGGGATATCTCTTCTATTAGACAAATCAGCAACTCGTACTAGCATTGCATAGTCAGGAGAATCTAAATATTCAACATTTTCTGCTAATGAAGCAAAGCTTCCACTTGCTGTATAATCAGTTATTTTAGTACAATCATACTTCATTGTTGATACGTTCCACTCATCTGGTATATTTCCAATCCAATTTAATCCGCTATTTTTCATTTTAGACACTTTTATACCTCCTTAAATAATTTTTCTATTTTATTATTTAAAGATGCTTCGATAGTTAAAAACTCTTTTTCTAATTTTTCAGAATTTTCTGGTTCTTGATATTCATAAAAATATCTTGCAAAAGGAAATTCTGCTCCAGTTCGAATTACTGGTTTCTTAGTATTCATGTTTTCTTCAAAAAATTCCATTGCATCTGGGATATGTGGTAACACTTCTTCGTTCATATATTCTTTTATATCTTTTGTATATTTTACTATTTCAGAATCTTTTGTAGTAGGATCTGGAATTATTTCGCCATTTTTAGTTTTTTGTATTTCTGCAGTTTTATCCATTACCGATAATCCCTCAATTATTTTTTCAATTATGTTTTTTGGTAATTCAAACAACCCATCTACTACTTCTACAAATTCTTTTTTATTTTTATAAACCTTATCAGATTTATTTTTTTCAAGCAGTTTAAATATATTATCATATGATTCTTTATTTTCTTTAAATTTATCCAATTGCTTTTTATCCTTAGTTGGAATTGGATCAAGTAATTCCAGCTCCTCAACTTTTTCTTGATTATAGTCATCTTTTTGAACCATTTCAATATGTGATAAATGTGATAAATCTTTTAATTGAGTTACATGTAAATGATACATAATATTCTTTAATGCTTTAACTATTCTTTCATCATTTATTCCATAACTTCTTTGTAGAGGTTGATATACTGCATATTCTCTATATAAGAATTCTTCTTTATCAAAAATTTTACAATATTCATTTTCTTTAAAGTTTGTATAAATATCCACAATTTTATTAATTTGACTTGCTGATATTTCTTTTCTCTTTTTTCCAAGTGATGTTTTAAGTGGTGTCCAGAATTCATCTCCAGTTGCATTTATCAATTGTATTTTTCCTTTTCTTTTAGATAGTTTTGCACCATGTTTTGAAAGAATAAATACATATATGCCAATACCTGTATTATAGAAAAGATCTGTCGGTAGTCCTATTATTGCTTCTATCAAATCATTTTCAATCATCCATCTTCTTATTTGACTTTCACCTGATGTTGTTCCACCAGAAAATAATGGTGAACCATTAGTTATAATGGCAGCTCTTCCATTTTCTTCCAACTTTGAAATTGCATGCTGCATAAATAACAATTGCATGTCTCCAGTTCCTGGTAATCCTGCTCCAAATCTCCCTTTAAATCCTAATTGATATTCCTCCTTTACTGCCGCTTCTACTCCGTCTGCAGCATCCTTTCCTCCCCAAGGCTGACCAAAAGGTGGATTCATAATTACGAATCTCATTTTTTGTTCTCTATCATTTGAAGTAGCTGAGAAACAATCTGCTTTCATTGTATCTTGAAATCTTATGTTTTTTGCATCTTGTCCTTTTATAAGCATATCAGCTAAACAAATACCATAAGATTCAGGATTTACTTCTTGTCCGAATAATTGAACATCTGCATTTGGATTTAATTCCATAATAGAATCTCTTGCAGTACTTAGCATTCCTCCTGTTCCACATGCCGCATCCAATATTGTTATTGTTTTTCCAGGAGTGGCTAAATCATCGCATCCTTCGGATAATAAAACTTTTACCATTAATTTAATAACTTCTCTAGGAGTAAAGTGATCACCAGCTTCTGCATTTTCAGAAAATCTCCTTATTATATCTTCAAAAATATAACCCATTTTATGATTATCCACTGTTTCTGGATCAAGTTCTAAAACACTAAATTCTTTTACGACACCTAACAATCTATTGTTTTTAGCCATTTTATCAATATCAGGAATAAAATCTAAACCATCTTTTAATAAAATTGTTTTTACATTGGAAGAGAAACCATTAATGTATGATTTAAAATTTGTTGCAATATGTTCTGAATCATTAAGTAATTCTTTTAAATTAAATTTACTTATATTGTAAAAAGAATATCCAGATAATTTACACAATATTTTTTCTGGTGTAGTTTTATCATTTTCATATGCTTCTAAAACTTTATTCTTAGTTTTTGCTAAAGCACATTCAAAACGACGTATTATTACCATTGGTATGATTACATCTTTGTATTTATCGCTTTTATAAACTCCTCTAAGTTTATTAGCAATACTCCATACCATATTCACTTCTTTTGTAATGTTCATTTTTTCACTCATTTTTACCACCCTTATCCATAATTGCTTGTTTACTATTATCTTTTGGAATCACTTTGCAATTTTCTTTATTCAAAATTTTTATATTTTTATTTTCATCTTCATAAAAAATAACAGAATCCCCCTCATCAAGATCTAGTTTTGTTCTTATCGTTTTTGGGACCGTTATTTGACCCTTTGAAGTCATCTTTGCTGATGCTAATAAATTGCTTTTTTTCATATCAGTTTTCCTTACTTTCCTTACATTTTAATTATAACATATTTTGATTTTTTTGAAAACAATTTTAATAAATATTATCTATTCTTTTATTTAGAATAATTAATACAACGCAGAGGTATTTATTCTAAGAAAATGTACTGACGAAAATATAAGTGAAAAAAATATCAAAAAATTATTGAGCCTTTTTATAAAAAATATGATAGTCATTTAAAAATATATGTTGTTACTAAAGTTATAGTATTTTATATTGCAGATTCATTTTATAAAAACACTATGTGTGAAGTGAATTTTAAATAAAACTTTAATTTT
>ERZ859732.466-NODE-466-length-16468-cov-3.815756_pt1 | contig 16468 bp, 9 predicted proteins | sample MGYA00510123_ERZ859732 | MGnify/ENA primary metagenome ERZ859732 (study PRJEB30046, sample SAMN00715133) | human gut metagenome | study: EMG produced TPA metagenomics assembly of the A metagenome-wide association study of gut microbiota in type 2...
GCTGGTAATTGCTGTAAGAGAACTCACGGCGCAGATAGTGCTCGTGCTTGTCTTCATCCTTGTGTTCCATCTTGTTCTCGATGGCAATGTTCAGATTACCATCGTTATCGATGTTTACACGAACCCACTCTTTCTTCAAGCCAGGAGCAGCAACCTCCATGGTATAATTCTTATCTGTCTCCTTGATGTTAATGGCAGGAGCAGTAGCATTCATACGTGGCATTACTTCGGTATTGAATAAAGTATCATCAAAGAAGTTACTCAACCAATCTGAATCATTATTTCTACGTGCTAACAACATAATTAAAACCTCCAAATTTTATTTTGCTCGTCCTCTCGGTTCCTTACGGCTCCGTCGGGATTTCTGTTTGTTAATATTCTTGTTATTTTTTTTTGCTTTCGCCTCGAAACTCCGTTGTTCTTCCGAACCCCTTTATTTTTTAGCTTCAGCTTTCACTCTCTGTTTTTGCAACTTATGTGCCAGCGGACTGAAAGTGGTAATGTTGGCACGAAAGGATAAATATTTTAAACTTTTCTGCCAGATGATGCGGTTATCTCAACAAAAAAGTGTAACTTTGTCACCAACTTAAAAATCAAAGCATAAATCGAATAAATAATATAAGATCAATGAAGAAACAACTATTTTCAATGGCGATGCTGATGGCGATGTCGCTTTCTGCCAGCGCACAGCAGCTTCTTCCTTATCAGAATGCCAACCTTTCTGCTGAGGCTAGAGCCAACGATTTGCTTTCCCGTCTTACCCTGGAGGAGAAGACGAAGTTGATGATGGATACTTCTCCGGCTATCGCACGATTGGGCATTCCGCAGTTTCAATGGTGGAACGAGGCGCTGCACGGAGTGGGGCGAAACGGATTCGTTACCGTTTTCCCTATCACGATGCACATGGCGGCTTCGTGGGACGATACCTTATTATATAAGGTGTTTACTGCCGTGAGCGATGAGGCAAGAGCCAAGGCGCAGGAGGCGAAGAAAGGCGGCAACATCAAGCGCTACCAGAGTCTGAGTTTCTGGACTCCGAACATCAATATCTTCCGCGACCCACGATGGGGACGTGGACAGGAAACTTATGGAGAAGATCCTTATCTGACCACGAAGATGGGACTTGCCGTGGTGAATGGTTTGCAGGGACAGACCTTTGATGGCAAACCGATGTCGGCTCCGGGAGTTCTGGCTCCGGCTTCCTCACAGGCTCCCCAATACGTCAAGCTTCTTGCCTGTGCCAAGCATTTTGCCGTACATAGCGGTCCGGAGTGGAATAGGCACAGTTTCAATGTAGAGGATTTGCCTGAGCGTGATTTGTGGGAGACTTATTTGCTAGCCTTCAAGGCGCTTGTGCATAAGGGAGGCGTAAAGGAAGTTATGTGTGCATATCAGCGTTTTGAGGGAGAGCCATGCTGTGGCAGCAACAGGCTGCTTAGGCAGATTCTTCGTGACGAATGGGGATTCAAGGGGCTTGTGGTGAGCGACTGTGGCGCCATCAGTGATTTCTGGACTCCTGGCTGCCATGAAGTTTCACCCGATGCTGCTTCTGCCTCGGCCAAAGCCGTTATAAGCGGCACCGACCTCGAATGCGGAAACAGCTATAAGGCTCTGCCTGATGCCGTAAAGGCCGGAGCCATAACGGAGCAACAGATAAATACAAGTGTAGAACGGCTGCTTGAGGCACGTTTTGAACTGGGCGACTTTGACCCCGACTCACTTGTTGAGTGGACCCGCATTCCTGAAAGTGTTATAGCGAGCAAGGCCCACAAGAAGCTGGCGCTCGACATGGCACGCGAGCAGATGGTGCTGCTGCATAACAAGAACAACACTCTGCCGTTGGCAAAGAACGCTTCTGATATTGTAGTTATGGGACCTAATGCTGCCGACTCGACAATGATGTGGGGCATATATTACGGTCAGCCTACACACACCATCACGGTGCTTGAGGGAATGCGCAACAAGCTTGGCTCTGGCGTAAGATATGTCAAGGGATGCGACATAACGTCAATGACCGAGAGTGAGAGCATTTTTGGACGCATGACAGGACTTGACGGCAAGACCGGAATGACAGCAAAGTTCTGGAATAACACCGATATGGACGGACAGCCTGTTTATGAGGGCAATTATTCGAGCCATCCTCAGTTTGACACCGGAGGCAACACCGTATTTGCTCCGGGAGTGGAGCTGAAAGATTTTTCTGTCAGGTTCAACGGAAACTTTACGGCTGACAAGACAGAGACGCTGTGTGTGAGATATCTGAATGACGGACGCATACGCCTTATTGTCAACGGAGACACTTTGGTAAACAGAAATAATAAGAACGAGGTGAGGCTTAATGAGCGCCGTATTAAGGTTAAGGCCGGCGCCAACTATTCTGTGCAGCTCGACTATATCCAGTTTGGCAACGGTGCTTCGCTGAGTTTTGACGTATCAAGAATGCAGACACTCACAGTTCCCGGTGTGCTCAAGTCTGTTGGTGATGCATCCACTGTTGTGTTCGTTGGCGGTATATCGCCCAATCTGGAGCGTGAGGAAGCTAAGGTTACGGAGCCGGGATTTGACAATGGCGACCGTACCAGCATTGAACTTCCCTTAGTTCAGCGCGAACTTATCAAGGCTCTTCATGATGCAGGCAAGAAGGTTGTGCTGGTCAATTGCAGCGGCAGTGCGGTTGCGCTTACACCAGAACTCGAGACATGTGATGCTATTCTGCAGGCATGGTATCCCGGTGAGCAGGGAGGTACGGCTGTGGCAGATGTTCTGTTTGGCGATTACAATCCCGGCGGCAAGCTTCCTGTTACATTCTATAAGAACGACAGTCAGCTGCCTCCGTTTGACGATTACAATATGTCAAACCGCACCTACCGCTATTTCAAGGGCGAACCGCTGTTCCCCTTTGGATACGGATTAAGCTATACGACATTTGCTGTAGGCAAGCCGTCTTATGACGCCTCAACCGGCAAGATAAAGGTGAAGGTTGGCAACACAGGCCGTCGTGACGGAGTAGAAATCGTGCAGGCATATATGCGCAACACGGCAGATGCAGAAGGACCGCTGAAAACATTGCGCGGATTTGCGCGTGTTGAGCTGAAGGCAGGCGAGACGAAGACCGTAGAAATAGATTTTCCGCGTGAAGCTTTTGAGGGCTGGGATGCTCAGAGTAATGCCATGAGAGTGGTGCCGGGCAGGTATGACATCATGGTCGGAACATCGAGCGCAGACAAGGATCTGAAGCGTATAAGCGTGGATGTGAAGTGATAAAACAGAAAACTCGTTTGGCAACAGGACATTTTATCGAGTAAAAAGTCATGACATTTTAAAATCGCGAAATAGCGATTCAGATGGCTGTCATTGGCCTAAAAACATTAAAAATCTATGGCTTTTAGCAGTCTGAAAGGTGAGTTTTGATATGAAAACCATAGACTTTTGGCTATAAAACAAGCCTTTTGACACTGCAAAACATGTCATTTTATGTTATAAAAGCATACCTTTTACACGCTGAAAGGTATGCTTTTGCTTTTATTATACAGTGTGAATTAATACCCGAATGCTATAAGATACTGATAACCAGTGCTTTATCATATGTCTTGTAAAATGCAGGATTTTAAGGCTAGGGATATCTTTTATTTTCGCGACGGCCTTTCTGCGCACGTTAAAGGTTCGGATTTTAGAAAACTTTTACATCCCTTCATTTAGCTTTATGTGTTGTAACAAGCCGTAATTCATATAGACTACTCAGTCTGTTTCATTCCGGTTGAATATATTAAAATAAAAGGGATGCAGCCATGACAGCTGCATCCCTTATGATGTATAATCTGTTGTTTAAGATTATTTGTTAACGAATTTCTTGCCGTTCTGAATCAGAATGCCCTTTGTGTTCTTGCTTACGCGCTGACCTGCGAGGTTGTAAACAGGAGCATTTGCGTCAAACTTCTCAACTGTTGTGCCGCTGATGCTAGTGCCTGTTTCGTCTTTTACATAGAGATAAGGCATTATACCCTGCTCATCTGCATAACTTCCGAATGATTTATAGTTTACAGAATACTGAACGTATTTGTTTACACTAACGTTAGTAATTTTAAATGTTCCGTCTGCATTAGCGTCTATAGTCCAAACATCTCCTTCTGTTGATGTGTCAGAAACGTTGAAACTGTTATATGAATCTTTCTGATAGAGATATTTTCCATTGTTCTGTTTGATTGTGTAACCGCCGTCAGTAGCTTCAATAGTGAAAGCATTTGTATTGTCTTCAGAAAGTTCGATAACACCATTTTCTTCCTTTGCGCTTTCAACATAAAGGTAACCGTGTGTTGAAGTTATCTGCTGTGCCACATTATAGACACCGTCATTTAAAGCAACAATCAAATATTCTTTTCCGCTTTCAATTTTGTCAGCCTTTTTATATTTTGCTGTTACAATAGGTTCAGGTGTATCGCCTTCAATGTAAACAACAATAGATTTAATCTGTGTATTACCACCGATGTTTAAAACAACACTGTTTGATGAACCTGTCCATGTTGCGCTATTACCAACGACGCTGAGTTCACCATTGTCAACTGTATTGTTGGCATTCCATTTACCTGCGTTAAATTCTATGCCTGAAAGTTTTTTACCTTCTGGGGCAGTGATGGTCAGTGTTCCTGTATACATACGAAGACGTGGGCTTGATGACCAAATACGATTCTCGTTATTGCCGCTTGTTTTTGCTGAAACTGTTATTGATATTCCGTCGATAGAACATGTTGTTGCTTCTGTGAAATCGCCATCGTGAGAGTCATTGCTTGATGTTCCTGGCAGGCTCGGGAACAATGTCGCATAGTCATTATCAAAGTCGAATGTTGTTTGCGCAAATCCTGTTCCGCATATAAGGGACAGTATTGCAACTAAAGATAAGCGTAAAATTTTCTTCATAATCATAATTTTTTTAATTATTAATGTTGTTATATGTTTTACAAAAATAGAGATTTTATTTGTATTGGACAATTCTTTTTATGTTAAAATGTGGTTAATATTCTTTATCAAAAAAAAGAGTGAGCAACATTAATGTCCTCACTCTTTTCATAAAGGTCTAATAAAACGAATCTTATTTTATAACTTTATCAGTCTTTGTCTTTCCGTTTTCGTAGGTTATCTTTCTGATATTTATGCCTTTAGCTGGTGCATTTAACTTGGCTCCGCCAAGTGTGAAGTATTCAATCTTCTTTATTTCAGAAGTGGTAACTTCATTGCTTATGCCTGTAGATACGCATGAAGGATAATACTCGTCAATGGTATTTAGGGCATCCGTGTTCTGAGATTTCATGATATTTTCAACGATAGAGTTGATATAAACCTCAACGTTGGTGTACCATCCTTTCTGTGTGTCTATAGTATACAGACTTGCATCTGAGGCATCGTTGGGATTAAGGCCGTTGGCAATTTCCCATTCGTCGGGCATTCCGTCGTTGTCGCTGTCGTAGCCGTCAGGGCGCTGACCGGTGGGGAAGTTGGCTTCGGTGTATCCGTTAACATCAGAAACAAGGTCTACAAGACCTTCCTGCTTGGTTACAGAGCCTGTATATGTTGCCGTACCTGTCTGGGCTTCTTCCATATAGCGGGCGTCAACCTCGTCGCGATAAAGAGATGCACCGCAGTAGAGCATGACCTTGCTGAATGCGTTTTCTGCACTGTGGGTTGTAACCTCGCCCATTGGAGCTGGCTCGTCCATCTTAATTCTGACGCACATTTCGCCGTCGCTGTTTGCCACGTGTTCAACGGCATCTCCGTAATAGTTGTTTACGTCCTTAGAATATTCTTCGCCATTGATGGTGTATGTGCCGTCGTCATAGCTTACGCCGCTCCAGTCTCTGTTTTGAGTTATTGAACCTCCGTGAGTTTCTGTTGTGTTGCCTGCAATGTAGTAACGGCTGGTCATACCGAAGATTTTCGGATGTCCTTCAGAGTTTCCATCAGCAGCAACTGAAATTTCTGTAACCTTCTTTGCTTTGCTGTCCGGTGTAGACGGACCGCCCTTATAGTAGTTGTTCACTATATTAATTTGTCCGCCGCCGGGGCCTCCGTAGCAGCCGTTGCTGTTGCCCCAGTTATACATCACACAGTTGCGGAAGTCTACATTTTCGGCCTGAACAGAGTTCTTCCAGTTATATGTGCTGTACAGTTTGTTGCCCGTGTATCCGCTCCATTCATAACGTGCGCCGTTGAAACGCGGAACGCGGTTGGTTACGTGTGCTATCATGTTGTGGTGAAAGCTTGCCAGCTTACCGCCCCAGATGCCTCCGTAGCCGTGTGCTCCCTTGCCGTGTCCGGCGTTGTTAAGGCTCTCGGCAACAGTACACCATTGCATTGTAAAGTTATTGTTGTCGTAGAATGAGGCAACTTCGTCTATGCTCCAGCTGAAAGAGCAGTGGTCAAGAATAATACCTGTTGTTTCTCTTTGCCATGTTGCGTCTGCTCCGTCGTTCTTGTCTTTTTCCTGTCCGCGACGCACGCGTATGAATCTTATGACGTTGTTTGCTCCCGGTCTTACAGTATAATATCTTAAAGTTATTCCGGGGTAGGGGGCTGTCTGTCCGGCAATGGTGGTGTTTGCGCCGATGCTGATATCAGATTTCAGAGGTATTACTCCGGCAACATCAAATACGACAATCTTCTTAGAAGATCCGCTGACAGCAGATCTGAAAGAACCTGTACCGCTGTCGTTCAGATTAGTTACATGTACAATCTTTCCTTCGCGTCCGCCCGTTACGTAGCGTCCGTGACCTTCAGCTCCGGGGAATGCGGGAGCTTGCGCAGAAACAGCAATGGCACTCGCTGCCATTGCTGTTGTCATTAAGAGTTTCTTTTTCATTAAATGCTGTTAGAATTATCTTTTGTTATATCTGTTTTAATAAATGTCAGATGCTTTTAAGTAGATTTTGTCTTGCTGCTGATTACTGATTGAGCTTGGCAACATCGTAGCCCATGCGCTCCATCTCCAGTGAAGCCCAGATAAACGGACCAACGCCTTTTCCGTCGTTGTCGCGTATAGGTTCACTCATGTAGTAGTTGAACGAGCCGTCGCGGCGGCGTCCTTTTGCGTTGTCGGGGCCTAAGCCTGACACTTCGCAGCAGCGTGTAAGTGATACAGTCTTGTCTGCATTCACCTTGATAAACTCTTTCAGTATGCCTTTATAGCCTTTCAGTCCGGCTTCTTTCAGGTCGTTAGAGAAGTAGCCGAGGCGTGAGCCTTTCAGCAGGACGTATGTAAACATTGAAGAAGCTGTTGCTTCGAGATAGTTGCGCGGATCTTTAACGTCGAGCACATCATACCATAAGCTGGTCTTCTTGTCCTGATATTTTACGGTTGCTTTCATGACGTTGTTCAGCATATCAATCAGTTTACCTCTGTTCTCATAGTTTTCAGGGAGAACGTCGAGTACTTCGAGTATAGCCATTGCAAACCATCCTTGAGCGCGTGCCCATGTATGTTTAGACAAGCCTGTTTCAGGGTTGGCCCAGAACATCTTCTGAGTTTCGTCCCATGCATGTTTCCACAGTCCAGTCTTTTCATCGTATGTACGGCTGTATGTCTTTGAAATCTGCTCGAAAGTGTCGTCATAATACTTCTTTGCCTTTTTCTCGCCTTTCAGTATAGGTGCTCCCATTGTGTAGAACGGATGTCCCATATATACGCCGTCGAGCCATACCTGGTGTGCGTATATAGCCTTGTGCCACCACACTCCGTCCTTTGTACGAGGCTGCTTTTCGAGCTGTTTGAACAGAGTTTTCAGGGCTTTCTCATTCTTCTTCTCGGGGAAAAGGTTGTTCATGCGCAGGATATAGCGTGCCGGACGTGTGTTGTCCAGGTTGAAGTCTTCATATTTGTATCCTGTGATGTTGCCCTTTTCGTCAATCATCTTAGCCGGGTATTGCTTCAGATAGTCTATGATGCTCTCGTCTTTGTATGCCAGATAGGTGTCGAGCATTGATTCGAGCTCTATTCCTACAACATATCCCCATTTTGGCTTTTTTGCGAAGTCAATCATGCATGGGTCTGGGTTGCGCTGCATTTCAGAGTGTACCATCCACTCGCTGTAGTTTTTGAACGGAGCCTCGGCGAGGATAAGTGAACCGTTGATGAAGAGGTTATCGTAGTTCATGTCGCGGGTTTTGCCCTTGATGTAAACCGGCTTGTCATAAACGCCGTCAAACTTACAGTTCTTCAGATTGATGTTGTATACATTGGTCAGTGAGTCGAATGCTACAACCATGATTCCGTATTTGCTCTTCTGGCAGGTTACGTTCTCCATGTAGACGTTGCGTACTATCGGGTAGAATCCGCGACGGCCAATTTCTTTCGGCTCATAGTCAAGATTGATCTTGAGCACAGCCTCGGCGCACTGGCCAACTTCAACGTTGCGCATATAGATGTTTTCAATCACGCCGCCACGGCATGAGTTTGTCTTTATTCTGAGAATACGGTCAAGGTTTGGGCTGTCCATTTTGCAGTTTTCAACAAACACATTGTTGCATCCGCCTGAAATCTCAGAGCCGATAACCACTCCTCCGTGTCCGTCTTTCATTACGCAGTTGCGCACAATTATGTTTTTGCTCGGACGTCCTACATAACGGCCCTTGCCGCCTTCGCGTCCGTCCTCGTTGCGTCCGCTCTTGATTGCGATGCAGTCGTCGCCAGTGTCGAACACGCAATTCTCAATAAGAACATTCTCGCATGATTCAGGGTCACAGCCGTCTCCGTTAGGGCCGTCGTTGTGTACGGTTACGTTTCTTACGGTTATGTTCTTGCTTAGCAGCGGGTGCATTACCCAGAACGGTGAGCGTACCATAGTTACGCCTTCAATCAGAATACCGTCACATTGATTGAAGTTTACCATCTGAGGGCGCAGACCTTTTTTCGGGCCGAATATACGCTTTTCGATAGGCACTCCGTTTTCTGCCATTTTCAGCAGGTCGGCGCGTCCTCCTGGATTCTGCTGCTTTTCCTCAACAACAATGTCTTTGCTCTTAGGAGTCTTTCCGCTCATCAGCCACCATGTGTCGTCAGAACCGTTACCGTCGATAGTTCCTTCTCCGGTTATTGCGATGTCTGTTTCCTTGTAAGCATAAATCAGCGGTGAATAGTTTATGCAGTCGAGTCCTTCCCAGCGTGTTTCAACCAGAGGATAAAGGCTTCTGTCAAATTCGAAGAATAGGGTAGCACCCTTTTCGATTACAAGGTTAACGTGGCTCTTCATTTTTATGGCGCCAGTCTTCCATGTTCCTTGTGGGATTACAACACGTCCGCCACCGGCTTTTGAGCAGGCCTCTATAGCCTTGTTGATGGCTTTCTGGTTTTTTGCCGCACTGGCCTTTAGCGATGCTCCATACTTTGTTATGTCAAAAGTACGGTCGGCAAACTTAGGCATCCTGATGCTTTCTTCAATTTGTTTGTACTGCGTTTCCCATACTGATGCCGTCATGGCAAGCGGAAACAGTAGGCATAGCAATAATGTCTGTAATTGTTTCATAAAAACTAAGTTTGTAATGTATACGTAAAGTTAATATATGTTATTATTTTTTTGATTGTTGGTACAAATATAGTGAATATAATTTGAATACGAAAGCTTGTGTGTATTATTTTGTTTTATTTTTTGTAATATGCTTTGATTTACAGCACTTTGCAATATGTAATGCAGAATGCCAAAATGTAAAATATTTAACATTTTATGTAGCCTAAATGTTAAATATTAGTTTTTTAAATCAAAAAACTTGCAATTGTCATTGAAATGCCTTATATTTGCGACATCTTATTTATGATTTCGAAGTTTTAACGAAATCGTCAGAGGTTGACAGCATCCTGCGTCAACCTCTTTTTGTTTTTGCCCGTGATTGTTTGTCTGTTATGAAAAATATTGTTACTTTTGTATATCGTTAACCAACATAATATATTATGAAAAAAATCAGGTTTATGTTTGTGCTGTTGTTGACAGCATTCTTTTTTTCTGCATGCGACAAACCCTATGATGATTCGGAAGAAGGCATGGATGACGGAACGGAGATTATCGGCGGAACGGATAAGGACACCGGTTCGGATGATGAAGATGAAGGCGATGGTGAGTATGATGATGATACAGGCATTTCTTTTGGTGATGTTGTGGATGTAGAGACGTTTATCAGTAAGCCTATAGTTGATCAGGTATGGGTGAAGGGCTACATCGTAGGTTCGGCAACTGGCGCCAATGGTAAGAAACGATATGATTTTGAACCTCCGTTTGATCACGATACAGCATTACTCTTGGCTGACGATCCTGCAACAGCTGACCTTTCTCATGTGGTTTCAGTATGCCTCACGTCATGCTCAAAGAAAATACGTGAGGAACTCAATCTAAAGGAGCATCCAGAAAATCGCGGCAAGGTGTTGTCTGTGTTTGGTTTCCGCGAGACGTATCTTGCCATTCCCGGAATAAAGAAAATAGATGCTTACGAATTTTCGAATTAGGATATTGATGTGTCTTGTGTTTTCGGCTGTTGAAGAATTGTCAATGTCATTTTTTTGCATCTGATCTTGGTAAATCCTTGACTGATAGGGCGATAAAATAATTGACAACGCCTCACGGCGTTGTCAATCTCGGATAAACTTATATAATTAAAACACGATAATATAACGTCTTGTCAAATGTAGCGTCAATGTGTAATACTCACGTCAACTGCATATAGCGATATTACACAGCTATGCAGTGACACGGCATTTATTAGTCTGATATTAATTTTATAAGATTGACCATAGCCCCTTACATCGAGAGAATAGGTCTTACATCATAAGGCAGGTATTCTGACTTTGTTCCACTTTCAAGCACCTTCCCGTTTTCACAGTGGCATGTTACTTTTAAGTTATAAAGGAACTTACAGCTGCGGGACAGTCGGAGATTTTCACCCCGTTCCCTTTTTAATCGAGTCGTATCGAACCTTAATCATCCGCAAAGATACATATAGTTTGTCAAAGTTCAAAAGAAAAAACGTTATTTTTCTAAAATATTTGTGCGTGTAAACATTTCTTCTTATATTTGCACGTACAATATGATTGTTTAATATTAATTTAATTTAGATAAAGCCTATCGAAACACTGTTTACCTAAAATTAAAAAATAAGAATAAAGAAATGGAAAATACAAGTAGGTTGACTGATGAGGAGTTAGCTATTTCTTATGTAAGGGGAAACAACAGGGCTTTTGATGAGCTGTTATCAAGAAATCAGAGCAAATTGTTCTCATACATATTGTTTGTCGTCAGAGACGAGGACAAGGCCAACGACCTGTTTCAGGAAACTTTTGTGAAGGTTATAACAAAGCTGCATCAGGGCAGGTATGTTGACAGTGGAAAATTCGGAGCGTGGATTATGCGCATCGCGCATAATGTCATTATGGATTGGTATCGTGAGCAGCGTTCGCGTAATCTGATTGAGCCTACTGACGAGAACGATCTCTCTAATCTCAGCGGCAATGAAATACTGGACAGCAACGTTGAAAACCGTTATGTAAACGATCAGATAATGGTTGATGTCAAGAACATGATGAATATGTTGCCTCCCACGCAGCGTGAGGTTGTGTTCATGAGGTTTTATCAAGATTTGTCGTTTAAAGAGATTGCCGAGACTACGGGAGTCAGCATCAATACTTCATTGGGCAGAATGCGGTATGCTATCCTCAATCTGCGCCGTATGTCAAAGGAACATAATATAGCGCTCCAGCTTGACTGACCGGTCAGACTTGCGCCGTTCTTAATATTTAGTCAATATTGAATAACTTTAATAATATAGATAAGTCGATTTAATTCGGTTTTTTTATTGTATGGTGTTGCGGACAATTGGTCGTCTTAATCTGTTGGCAACATAAAATGGCGCAGACTGTATTATCCGTCTGCGCCATTTTATGTTGTATATTAATTTTATGCTTGTTTTCTGCGTCCAACATTGAGCGTTTAGAGTTGCTTCAGGTCGTGTATGGTGGCAGCCGGATCTTTTGATTTGAATATATAGCTTCCGCTGACCAGAACATCCACGCCGGCTTCAACGAGTCTTGGGGCTGTTTGGCTCTGTACGCCTCCGTCAACTTCGATAAGTGCCTTTGAGCCGGATTCTTCTATCAGTCTTCTTAAGCGTTTTACTTTGTCAATGGTGTTTTCTATGAATGCCTGACCTCCGAATCCAGGGTTTACACTCATTATTAGCACCATGTCAACGTCCTTTATGACATCTTCGAGCATACATACAGGTGTCGACGGATTTAGCGTTACACCGGCTTTCATGCCTGCTTCATGTATTTCATGTATTGTTCTGTTAAGGTGTGTGCATGCCTCGAAGTGCACGTTCATCATCATGGCTCCCGTCTTTGCTGTCTGCTTTATGTATCTTTCAGGTGCTGTTATCATGAAATGCACGTCAAGCGGCTTTTTGCATGTTTTTGCGACAGCTTCAATTACTGGGAAGCCAAATGAAATGTTTGGCACAAACACTCCGTCCATAACATCAAGATGGAGCCAGTCTGCCTCGCTGTTGTTTATCATGTCGATGTCTTTCTGCAGATTAAGAAAATCGGCAGAAAGTAATGAAGGTGAAATTAATGTTGCCATAAATGGTAGGTTTCTAATTCAGACAATAAGCTTCGTTTTTTCCGTTAAGTTTTATAGACCTGTAGGTATAAGCTATCTGCTTGATAATGTTTAGCGTATTCTTAGACGGCTTGTTTTCTTCTTTGGTAAAATATTTCATAGGCAAATTATTTTTAATTCTATTATTGTAACGATGATAAATCGTTTTTATTACTCTTTTATATGTCTTTTTTTCTGATTTTGTCTGACAGAAGCTGTTGATGTTTAAAATATTATTGAATTACATTTAGATATTAGGACTTTTCTGTGTGTTTTATGCTCTTTTGTTGTTGCACTGATGTTCTTGTTTTTATATATAAATGTGCTAACGTTGTAAACATAACTTGCCGTATTGTGTTAAAACTGCAACTTTTTTGATAAAAATGTGCCAAAAAGTTTGTTGCTTATAGAATAATGTTTATCTTTGCAATCGGTTAAGCTGGGGTATCCGCTTGATTTGTTGGTGAGTGTGCCTTTGTTTTATGCGGCATACGTATAAATAGATAAAATTTACTGAAAACAATATTTGCATAGTTATGGCTTAATTCACAAAAGCAGAATATAGCTGGCTATTGTACTGTGTGAAGAAGAATTATACATTTTTTGAGGCCCGCCCCCAACGGCGGGGCCGCTTTTTTTTTTATTTTTTTTTTTGTCGGGCCCCGCCGGGGGGCGTCGCCTACAGCAGGTTCGTAATATTGATGTTTTTTCTTATTAATTGATTTTATTTCTCATATTAATGCAAAGATATTCAATTTAATTGAAATCATGATTGCTTTATTTTAAAGAATATAATTTTTATTGTTGTTGTGGACGCACCTGGGTACGTCCCTACAGGAGGTTGGTAATTGAAATCATGATTGCTTTTATTTTAAAGAATATAATTTTATCATTGTAGGGACGCACCTCGGTGCGTCCAATTAATGATTATCCGGAAAATAAAATTGTAGTGATTTAATTTTGCCGTTTTATGGTGTATGTTTTATGGTGGACGCACCGGGGTACGTCCCTACAATATTGGCCAAGATGAAAACACCTCAAAAATCTGAAACATTTTTGTGTTGTTTTCCTTATAGTCGCATTAAAATCGTCTGTAATAGAGCTGTTTATTAAGCAAAATCAGTCTTGTAGCTTTCAAACTGTTAGTGATAGGTTTACGACCCGTAAATGGGCCACTTTTGCATCAAAAGTGGCTGAGTTTTCAACCGAAAACAATAGAGTTTTTTTGAGGAACTAGCAGAATTGGTGAACGGTTGGCTGCTGACGGACAATTATGCCGTGGACGGTAGGGCAGAGGGGTGCATGGCGGTGTGTCTGTAGACTATAAAATAAAAATCCCGCCAACGTCCGATTGGGGATGTTGGCGGGATAATTCCTGAAATAAATTTCTTTACATAAGTATCCCTGTGCGGGATGCCTGTGTGGCTTATCTCTTACTGTACGCCGAACTCAGCCTGCTGCTTGTTCACCTCTTCGAGAGTGCGCTGACGCTCCTCGTCGGTCATCGTCTGCTTTGTCTCGCCTGTTGTGCGCACGGGCTTGCTTACGGTTGTCGTGGGCTTGTCGGTGTAGCATGCCGGCAGAGTGGGGGCTACGCTCTCTATTGTCAGTTCGGCTGCAGCCGGAGCATACACGCCGTCGTAGTATGAGCGCGCCTTTATGGTTATCTTGCCCGGCTTGTCGGTGGCCTGTATCAGTACGGGAGCTGAGCCCCATTCAACGATGCGCGGGTTGGCCATGATGTTTTCGCCGTCGCCTATTATGCGGCCTTCGCCCTCAACGGTGAAGTAGATGTTGTCCTTGGCCATGCGCTTCACGTTGCCGTTGTCGTCGGTAACTTCGGCCACAACCACAATGAAGTCGCTGCCGTCGGCGTTGAGCTTGCGGCCCATGTCGTCGGCATAGAGACGCAGCTTGGTAGAGCGGCGCGACGGCATCTTCTTCTGTACGGCAACCACCTTGCCGTCCTTTATGCCTTCTGCCAGGAGCGACACGCGCTGCCAGTTGCGCTGCTTGTAGCTGTATTCGCGCGCTGCCCAGAAGTTCCAGAAGTCTTTAAACACGACAGGGGCGCAGGGCTTATCGTTGTCGTTGTGAACAACAGGAAGAGTCATCACCTTGTCGCCCTCGAACATCGTAAGGCGCACACTATCGCAGTTGGAGAACACCGTAACGTCGTTGTCGGAGAACTGTGTCATCTCGTTGGCGATGAACACCATAGGCTCGGCGTTGCGGTCTTGCGAGCGGAACATCTCGAAGGCGTATTTCTTCTGACGGAAGGCGTCGTATATACCTCCGTAGTAAGTGTCAGGATGATAGCCGCGCTGATGGTCGAACGGATGCCACTGGCAACCGCCTATAAACTGGCGCTGGCCGTGGTACATCTCGCCGTAGGTGTCGCAGAGCGAAAGGGCTGCCATGAGCATAGGACGCTCGCCCCATGAGCGCGCAGCGCGGTTGATGTTGTTGTGTGCATACCAGTCGTCCACCATCTCGCCAAACTCGCGGGTGAAGACACACTTGTCTTCGGGCCAGTTGCCCTTGCCTATGTTGTCGGCCCAGTCGTACACCACGTCGTAGTTGTCTCTCACTCCTGCCGACTGCACATCAGCCACGGCAGCAGGACGGCCGGGATAAGGAAACTCGTCTTTGGTTATCTGCAGCGCCTTCAGGGCGAAGTCTTCGGGATAGCGCGTCTCGTTGAGTATGGGCTCCCACATCAGCACGCATGTGTGGTTGCGGTCGCGGCGTATTATGTTGCGCGTGTTCTCATGAACAAGTTCGCCAAAGTGAGAATCCTTGTTCCAATACTGCCAGCCCGGAGTGGGCACAATGACAAACAATCCAAGTTCGTCGCAGGCATCCATGAAGGCAGGGTCCATGGGGTAGTGGGCACAGCGCACAATCACCATGCCGGCCTTGCGCAGACGCTTGGCGTCGCGCCACTGCTGACTGTTGGGCATGGCGTTGCCCACGTAGGCAAAGTCCTGATGACGGTTGCCGCCTACAAGCTGATGATAAGGCTTGCCGTTGAGCCAGAAGCCGTCCTTGCCGCGGAATTCGGCCTTGCGGATGCCCATGCGCACCATGCCGCCGTCTACGCTCTTGCCGCCCTGCATTATGCTTATCTCGACGTTGTAGAGATAGGGCGACTCGGGCGACCACAGCTCAGGGTCTTTCAGTTTCATGGCAAGATATGCCGTAGCGCTCGACTTGGCGCCAACCTTAACCTTCTTTGTAACCGACTTGATGCGCTTTCCGCTCTTGTCTTTCACCACCACGGTCACCGTAGGCTGAGCCGCTGAGGCTGATGTGTTGCCCACTTCGACGTTGACAAACACGTCGGCGCTCTTTTCAGATATGTTGTCGTAGTGAAGGAAAATGCCGCCGCCAGCCACCTTGTTGGCCTCGAGCGCGTCGGTTATTGCCAGGGGCGACTTGCCTATGAGCCACACGTCGCGATACATACCGCCATGATAGCAGAAGTCGAGAGCCGTCTGCTTCTTTCCCGGCGGATAAGTCTTGTCGTCGCTGTTGTCGGCCTTCCCCGCCACGACGCACTTGTCGCCCGCCTTTACGCCCTGTTCGGTCAGGTTTATGGTTATGGGCAGATATCCGCCCAGATGCTCTTTCACTTTTCTGCCGTTGACATACACTTCCTGCTTGCCCATAATGGCCTCAAAGTGCAGCGTGATGTCCTTGCCCTTCATGTCGGCAGGCACGGTGAAATGCTTGCGATACCAGGCAATGCCCTGATAGTTGCGGCAGCCGCTTGCCTCGGCAGGTTCGAGTCTTACCCCACAACATCTTTATTCCATTGCTGGGCAGTAGGTATGGATTCG
>ERZ859732.468-NODE-468-length-16448-cov-11.555664_pt1 | contig 16448 bp, 13 predicted proteins | sample MGYA00510123_ERZ859732 | MGnify/ENA primary metagenome ERZ859732 (study PRJEB30046, sample SAMN00715133) | human gut metagenome | study: EMG produced TPA metagenomics assembly of the A metagenome-wide association study of gut microbiota in type 2...
TGCTCTTCATATAAAGCTACATCCTCTGCACTCCATACACCTGCAACAGCCTTCTCAAGCAGCTTTGAAAGAACTGGCTTTGGAAGTGAGAATGGATCGTTTAATGCACTGTCGATTGTGATCTCTCTGATCTTAGCAAGTTCATCTGCTGAGATCTCATCTCTTGAGATGTACTGTGGATTCATAGCTGCAATCTGCATTGCGATGTTTGTAAGAGCTTCCTTAGCTGCGTCGCCTGAAGCACCGTTACCTGCTACAAGAACACCGATTCTTCCGCCGCCATGGATATATGAAGCAACAACATCTGCTGAAACCTTCTCAAATCTTCTGATAGATATCTTCTCACCGATCTTAAGGATCTTATCATCAAGATCAGCCTTCATGTCAAGGATTGAAACAACATCCTCACCGTCTCCGGCCTTATCAACATCTACTGTAAGTGCCTTATCTGCAACTGCCTGTACGAACTCCTGGAATACTTCGTTCTTAGCAACGAAGTCTGTCTCTGAGTTAACCTCAACAACAACTGCTGTATTTCCATCGATTGCAACCTTTGCAATACCCTCTGCTGCGATTCTTGCTGCCTTCTTCTCAGCCTTAGCAGCACCGCTCTTCTTGAGTACTTCTACAGCTGCGTCCATATCACCATTAGTCTCTGTAAGTGCCTTCTTACAATCCATCATACCGGCACCTGTGAGCTCTCTTAACTCTTTTACCATGCTTGCTGTAATAGCCATCGTAATAACCTCCAAATAAATCTAGTATTTATATTAAAATATTATTCTTCTGTTGCAACTTCTTCAGCTTCTGTCTCAGCGTCTTCTACATCTGCTGCGTCTGCACCCTGCTGAGCCTCGATAACTGCGTCTGCCATCTTTGATACGATAAGCTTAACGGCTCTGATAGCGTCATCATTACCTGGGATTACATAGTCAAGCTCTTCCGGATCACAGTTAGTATCTGCAATACCAACAAGCTTAATACCAAGTGAATGAGCCTCCTGGATACAAATTCTTTCCTTCTTAGGATCTACAACAAAGATCATGTCAGGAATTTCCTTCATGTCCTTGATACCACCAAGGTTCTTCTGAAGCTTCTCCATCTCCTTCTTAATCTGGATAACTTCCTTCTTAGGAAGAACATCAAATGTGCCATCCTCTTCCATAGTTTCATACTTCTTAAGTGTAGCAATTCTTGTCTGGATTGTCTTGAAGTTTGTGAGCATACCACCTAACCATCTCTCGTTTACATAGTACATACCACAACGCTCTGCTTCGCTCTTGATTGAATCCTGTGCCTGCTTCTTTGTACCAACGAAAAGGATCTTGCCACCGTTAGCTACGCAATCACCGATTGCATTGTAAGCATCGTCAACCATACCAACTGACTTCTGAAGATCAATGATGTAGATACCATTACGCTCTGTGTAGATGTATGGCTTCATCTTAGGGTTCCATCTTCTTGTCTGATGTCCGAAATGTACACCTGCTTCTAATAACTGTTTCATTGAAATAACGCTCATTTTCTTTACCTCCATGGTTAAAATCTTCTGCCGGTATCATCTCTTTGGACCACCCGAGCTATAGGCACCACGCCAACTATCAACCAGCATGTATATTATTTGTTTATGGGCAGAAATATCCTGTATTTCCACTCACGCAAAGTCGATTGTAACACAAGTAAAAGTGTGAAGCAAGCATTTTTTTGCGGTAGCCACAAAAAATCCCTCCAAAACAGATCTCTGTATGAACAAAACCTGTTCCGGAAGGATTTTATAATTTCCACATTCTTATGTATTTGGGTTTTATACCATTTAAAGTGTCTATACCATTATAATGTCTATACTTTTATAACATCTATAACTTTATAATGCCTGTAACTTTTTTAATGCTTACATTTTTCGCAATCAACTTTAGATTATTTATAGCTTGAAGATGTGATCATCGCCACAATGGTATCATAATCCTCTGTGCCGTCGAATGTGTATTTGCCTGGGATTATGGAGCCTACAAGACTCTTATTACTTAAATACGAATAAAAATCCTGCGCACTCTTTACCATATTGATACCTGCCAGCAGCTTACATACATCCATTGCCGTCATATCCTTAGTTACTGTGATAGTGCCGCCCTTCTTTGTTGCGTCATCACCCGGATCATTCTTGTCTCCCTGCATATCTTCTGTCGTAGGAGTTCCTGATCCATTTCCCGAACCATTGCCGGAACCTGAACCGTTGCCACTACCTGAGCCGTTTCCACTACCGGTACCCTGTCCATTGCCGGAACCTGAACCGTTGCCGTTTCCATTGTCAGCACTCTGTCCATCGCCCGAACCGCTGCCATTTCCATTGTTGTCACCCGGTATAACTTCGGCTCCGGCTTCTGATGAGCCCGCCTGGTTTGTGTTATCCTCAGATGAAGCCCCTTCCGTGCTTCCCGCCTGGCTGTTATCAGCATCACCATCTGCTGCCTGAGAAGAATTTTCCGTAACAGCTTCCGTTATAGTATTATTCTTGTTTACTGTGGAACTATCGCCTGTTGGCTTCTGTGTCTGAAAAGTAACCATCATAACCATCGCACCGATTATAAGTCCACATCCAAGTCCTCTAAAAAAATATCTCTTCCTCATATCATTCTCCTTGAGTATTGAACTTCAGTCCATTAAAAATTTGCATGTCTTGAATTTCAGACCAATTATCTCTTCTTAAGCTTGTTAATTACTGTTCTTGCTTCTCCGACACCTATGCCAAGTTGATTTGCAATTTCAATAATGTCCATTCCCTGACCGTATAACCTTGCAACCTCCTTGTTTGTGTCCTTCATATCATCCCAGATAGGCTCTGCCTGCTTAGGTGCCCTGTCCTTAATTTCTGCCTCAGGCTTAGTCTTTGCTGCCTTTGGTTTTCTTCCGCCCCTCTTTCTTGGAGCAGTTTTCTTAGGCTCCTCAGCCCCCGCATCATTTCCTGCAGTGCTAAGTTCTTTACCAGCGTCCTTTTTATCAGCCTGTTCTTTATCGGCATCTGACTTGCTGTCCGGTTTTTCTGTATTTCCGGTTTCCTGCCTTTTAGGTGCAGCAGTCTCCTCTGTCACACTCTCAGCCAGGATCTCTGTTTTATCAGTTTCATTTTCCCTGTCTGTGTCCCCTGCAAATGCACTCCACTTTCCGTCATTACCCATATCTGCATTATCATGTCCCACTGTGTCACTCTGGACTGCCGGCTCATCAGCCTGAGCAGCTGCTTTATTTTCCTGAACTGCTGCTTCACTCTTATTTGCATTTACATTAGTCTTTTTCTTTTTTCTTCTGCGTGAATTTTTCTTTACTGCAGGCTTTGTGACCTCTGTTCCATCTACACTTCCGACATTCTTCTCTGCTGCATTTTCAGCCTTATCACCGGAATTGTTGTCCGCTGCATTTTCTGATTTATCTGCAATTCCGTCATCACCTGCTTCATGATCTGCGGAAGCTGCAGATCCGTTCTCGGAATTATTTTCTTCTCCCTTAGAAATGCCTTCTGCATCAACACTTTCACTGCCGTTACCCTCTGTTGCTTCAGCCTCATCCTTTGAAACATCACCGGTCTGTGCTGCTGTGCTTTCATCCTTTGCCATGCCAGCCTCTGTTGCAGCGATCTCACTTTCTGTATCAACATCTTCTGTTGCAGACGCCTCAGTCTCTGCAGAAGCCTCAGTCTCTGTCTCCTGGTCAGCTTCCTCGCTGTACTCGACAGGTGCAGGTCTCTCTTCGTCTGAGCTGTAAGAGTCATATGCCTCTGAAAGGCTCTTGTTAATATAGCTGATCATATTTTCCTTAGCCTTCTCTGAAAGCTCATCAGTACACTTCTCGATCTCGTCCTTGATCTCCTGCTCCTGCTTCTTCTTTGTATCTTCACTGTAGCTTCTGATAGCTTCCTTATGCTGCTCAATAAGCACATCATTAAATTCCTGCATTCTTCGTTTGAACTCTTCTGAGCTCTCGTTAAATTCCTGATCTTCCTTCTTGTAATCGTGAGAATCAAGTATGAAGAAGCTCACAATAACGATAATTACACCTACGATCAATGTTACAATACCAGCTGCCATATTCTTTATCTCCTTGCAAATAAATATTTTACAACCAAATTTTTATCTAAATATCAAATATATCTTTTCAACCACTATACCCTACATAGTTTTGTGAGTTTATATTTTTATGAGTTTTTATTTTCTCAGCCTTCATATTTTTATCTTATAAACCCTTATGCCTTCTTAAGCTCATCAAAAACCACATCATTCAAAACTCTGATATAGGTTCCCTTCATTCCAGAAGACCTTGCCTCAATGACTCCTGCACTCTCAAACTTTCTAAGAGCATTTACAATTACCGATCTTGTTATGCCAACGCGATCTGCCACCTTACTGGCAACAAGTATTCCCTCATCCCCCTTTAACTCTGAGAAGATATGCTTTATTGCCTGAAGCTCTGAAAATGACAATGTGTTGATGGCTGACTTGACGATAGCCACCTTTCTGTCCTCCTCGGCATTTTCCTCGTTTAACGCTCTCATCATCTCAAGTCCCACAACTGTGGTTCCGTACTCACCGAGAATTATATCATCTATGTCATAATCACTGGCGATCCTATACAAGAACAATGTACCGAGTCTCTCTCCCGCAATATCTATAGGAAGAAGAAGACCTCTGTACTGGTCAATGTTATGTCCATCAAATCCAAGTGTTGTCAGGTTTACATTCTCTTTTGTGGATAGAACGAGCAATAGCCGCTCATTCAACATGGAATCAATATGTAAACCAACCTTTCCCTCTATAAGCTCTGTAATCTCAGGTATATCTGCCCTGTTTTTTATGCCCAGGACCTTACCTTTCTTGCTTATTACCAACACATTTGATGTCAATATATCACTTAAAACATCGCAAATATCGTTGAAAACAACCTTATGCGAGTTATTATTGTGCAATAATTTATTGATTTTCCTCGTTTTATCTAACAACTGAACACTCATCTATTTCCCTCCGGACCAACGCAAAAAGAAGCTGTTTTTGCCTCTAAAAATCTCGACTATTTGGCATTGTAGCACAAAGTTATGTGAACTACAATAACCAATTTTGACAAAAATCGGATTTCATAAGAAAAAAACAACTTCTTATAAGTTCTGTAATTATTCTGTAATTATTGTTAACTTAATTTGTATTTTAAGTAATTTTTAAGCCTCTTCCTTAGGTGCGTCACAGGTGTATCCGCACTCATTATTGACACATAAAAGCTTCTTTCCCTTTATGAGCATATAGCTTCCGCACTGTGGGCACTTCTGCTTCGCCGGTCTGGTCCACGACATAAAATCACACTCCGGAGCATTTGTACATCCGTAGTAACGTCTGCCCTTCTTGCTCATCTTTATGACAACATCTCCGGTCTTGCACTTAGGACATGTAACACCTATCTTCTCATAAAAAGGCTTTGTACATTTACAATCCGGAAAGCCTGGGCATGCTAAGAACTTTCCGTGAGGACCATACTTGACAACCATGTTCCTGCCGCACTCGTCACAGATCTCGTCACTGACTTCATCCTGGATATCAATCTTCTCAAGATCCGCCTCTGCCTTCTTAACCGCATCATCGAGATCCGGATAGAAATTTCTCACAACAACCTTCCAGTTGATAGCTCCCTCACCGATGGTATCAAGCAGCGACTCAAGATTTGCAGTGAAGTTAACATCAACGATAACAGGGAACGCCTGCTCCATAATATTATTTACCGCTTCGCCGATCTCTGTTACATAAAGCTTCTTATTCTCCTTGGTGATATATCGTCTTGCAAGGATCGTTGAGATAGTCGGTGCATAGGTACTTGGTCTTCCTATTCCCTTCTCCTCAAGAGTCTTTACAAGAGACGCCTCTGTATATCTGGCAGGCGGCTGTGTAAAATGCTGCTTATCCTCAATAGCTGTGATCTTAAGGACATCTCCCTCCTTCAGCTCATTAAGACCTCTGATATTCTCTGACTTTTCCTGATCCGGATTATATACTGCCATAAATCCGTCAAATGCCAGCTTGGAACTTGAAGCCTGGAAATTTTGTTCTCCGGCAACAGCCTTAACCGTTCTGGTCTCATAAACTGCATTTGCCATTCTACTGGCAAGAAATCTGTTATATATAAGCTGATAGAGTCTGTACTGATCTCTTGAAAGCTCATCCTTTATCTTCACAGGTGACAGTGTGATGTCTGTAGGTCTTATTGCCTCATGAGCATCCTGTATCTTTTTGCCGCCCTTATCCTGCCTGCCGTTTCCATCCTGTGTCTCAATATATTTCTCGCCGTAATTGTCACCAATGTACTTTCTTGCTGATGCGTCTGCCTCCTCAGAAATTCTTGTGGAATCTGTACGGAGATATGTGATCAGACCAATGGTGCCCTTACCCTTTATATTTATTCCTTCATATAGCTGCTGGGCAATCCTCATGGTCTTTGTGGTTGCAAAATTAAGCTTGCTGGAAGCCTCCTGCTGCAATGTACTTGTGGTAAATGGCAACGGTGACTTTCTTGTTTTCTCTCCCTGCTTTATGGACTTAACCAGCAGATCATTTTCACTGATGTCAGCAACGATCTTATTAAGGGCTTCCGCTGAGGATATGTCCTCTTTCTCACCATTTCCGGATACAAATCTGAATGGTATCTCCTTCTTTCCCTTTTCAGTCTCCGCGTTGACCACAAGCGAGAAATACTCCTTAGGTATGAAGTCATTTATCTCCTTCTCCCTGTCGCAGATGATCTTTAATGCCACTGACTGTACTCTTCCGGCAGAAAGACCTCTCTTGATCTTCGCCCAGAGCACAGGGCTTATCTTATATCCAACAAGTCTGTCCAGAACTCTTCTTGCCTGCTGGGCGTCAACAAGATTCATGTCTATATCCCTTGCATTTTTAAGAGAATTTTTAACAGCCGTCTTTGTTACCTCATTGAATGTTATTCTCTTATATTTCTTATCCTGCAGCTTAAGTGCCACGGATAAATGATAAGATATTGCTTCTCCTTCACGATCGGGGTCAGTTGCAAGATAAACTTTATCCGCCTTCTTCACAGCCTTTCTGAGTGCTGTGAGGATATCTCCCTTTCCTCTTATGGTAATGTATTTCGGTTCAAAATCATTTTCCACATCTATACCCATCTGACTCTTTGGAAGATCCCTTACATGTCCATTAGATGCAATAACTTCATAATTTGATCCAAGTATCTTACCTATTGTCTCCGCTTTGGTAGGCGACTCTACTATTACAAGATTTTTAGCCATGCTAAACTATCCCCTTTATCGATAATACTCTGTCTGCTTTCGCAGATTTCAAACGAGACAACTATACACTATATTTTTTTTTAGTGCAAGTGTAGATTTATTAACCCTCCGCCTCTAAAATAGGACAACACCCAGAATTGCCGACACTATAATAAGAATTATCGGTGATATCTTTCTGCCTGCAAGCCGCTTCGGAATCTGATCCACAGCCACTAAAACTGCAAATATCCAAACACCCATCTTATCTATTCTTAGGCTGTCTCCCACTGACGATATCCCCATTAAATTCTTCAATCCAAATATAAGTGCCGTTGAAATAATAAGTGCGATTATACATGGTCTTATGCCGTCAAGCATATGTTTTACCCCTGCATACTCCATAGCCTTCTTCATAACAGAAGAAATAAGTACTATGACCACAAACGCCGGAAGCACCACACCGAAGGTTGCCATTAAGGCTCCAAAAAATCCTCCCTTTGTTGCTCCTACGAATGTTGCCATATTCACTGCAAGAGGTCCCGGTGTGGACTCTGATATGGCAACCAGATCCATAAGCTCTCCCTCAGTAAGCCAGTTCTGTGACAACACGATATCCCTTATAAGAGATATCATTCCGTAACCGCCACCGAAGGATACGGTGCCCACCTCAAGAAAATAAAGAAAAAGCTTCAAGTATATCATGCTGCTCCTCCATCTTCCCGGTTTCTCATATTATGCAATGTTCCCACTACGACTCCAACGACTCCGCATATTAATATATAATATATACTTGAGAAGGATATTCCAAATAGTGATACAAATATAAAGGATACTGATACCACTGCAAATATGCTTATATTAAACACATTTTTCTTCATTTTAATAAACATTCTTAAGCCTGCCGACAGTATCAGGTAAACCACGCACGCCTGTATTCCCTTAAATGCCGATGCCACCCAGGTTATCTGCTGGAATCTCTCATAGAAAAAAGAGATCACATATATTATTGCAAATGATGGTATACATACTGCAAGACTGGCAGCCAAAGCCCCCTTAAACCCTGCAAGCTTATATCCAAGATATGTTGCTGCATTAATGGCAACAGGTCCCGGGGTGGACTCTGCAATGGCAGTCATATCAAGAAACTCCGACTCATTAAGCCAGCTACGTTTGTCTACGAATTCATCTTCCAGAAGGGCGATCATTGCATAACCGCCGCCAAAGGTAAAAGCACCAATTTTAAGGAAAATAAGAAATATATCCATAAGTCCTGTCTTTCTGTTTTCTGCCAACTATGTACCACCGCCTTATCTATTATATATCTTCTTTATCTTATCTGCCTTTTTCATATATCATTTAGTTCTTTTATTCAAGATCATACCAAATAATATCTAACGTCAACTTTTAAAGGGGCATGAATTTCATGCCCCCTGTCTCTCAAATGTATTAACCAATAAATGTATTGTATATAGCCTTGATAGCTGTCTCGAAATCCTTGTTGTCAACACCGATTATGATATTAAGCTCTGATGAACCCTGATCTATCATTCTGATATTTATACCTTCCTTCGCAAGGGCAGTGAACAGCTTTCCTGCTGTACCGCTTGCTGACTTCATGCCACGTCCAACAACCGCCACAAGAGCAAGACCTGATTCGATCTCAACAGAGTCAGGCTCTGCAAGACGATGTATAGCTGACACAACGCTCTGCTCCTTATGGATAAATTCATCTGCATGTACAACAATGGTCATTGTATCAATTCCTGATGGCATATGTTCAAACGAAATATTATTTTCCTCAAATGCCTGAAGAACCTTTCTCCCAAAACCGATCTCTGAATTCATCATTGCCTTTGAGATAAATATAGTACAGAAGTCTTTCTTACCTGCAATACCCGTAACAACATAATCCTGCTTCTGACATGTACTCTCCACTATCCAGGTTCCATTGTCCTCAGGAGCATTTGTATTTCTGATGTTGATAGGAATACCACAATGACGTACAGGGAATATAGCGTCCTCGTGGAGAACTGACGCACCCATGTATGAAAGTTCACGGAGCTCTCTGTATGTGATATACTTGATAGCCTTTGGATTAGGTACTATACGTGGATCTGCCACAAGGAAGCCTGATACATCTGTCCAGTTCTCGTAAACATCAGCACGACATGCCTTAGCCACAATAGAGCCTGTAACGTCTGAACCGCCACGGGAAAATGTCTTTACATTTCCATCCTTGCCCATTCCATAAAATCCCGGAATTACCGCGCGCTCATTTTCCTTAAGTCTCTGTCCAAGTGTCTTGTATGTTTTATAATCATTAAGGTTGCCTTCTGCATTGAAGAAAATAACCTCAGCGGCATCAATGAATGTTATGCCAAGATAAGCCGCCATGATCTTACCGTTTAAGAACTCACCTCTTGATGCTGCATAATCCATAAGCGGCTCTGCAGTAAGCTTCTCTGTGATCTCCTCGAAGTCCCTATCAAGACTGAAGTCAAGTCCAAGTCCTGTGATTATCTCGTCATATCTTGCCTTAATGGCAGCCATCTCACCGGTGATATCCTCACCCTTGCTTGCTGTCTCATAAGCGTGGAGCAGCATATCAGTAACCTTTGTATCTGCTGAATTTCTCTTACCCGGAGCAGATGGAACCACATAGACACGGCTCTCGTCGGCACGGATTATATTACCAACCTTTTTAAACTGTTCAGCACTGGCAAGTGAACTACCGCCAAATTTAACTACTTTCTTCATATCGTTCCCTTTCATTGAAAAGTCTCTCATTTTTTACCTATTACATAATAGACAAAAACCCTGCAAATTACAACTTTTTTTTAACTTTTATCTGTTTTTCACAGTAATACCGCCAATATTCTACATTTTTTATACCAATGCATAATACCCACCTGATACATTCATAATAATTCCCCGCCCCTCAAGTCCGTATACAATATCAAGCAGCTTTCCCGTGGCAAATCCTGTTTTTGCACACAATTCCTCCATGTGAATAGGTTCTTGCTTTATGAATGACAACAGCAGCTTTTCATCCTCCGTGAGATCTTCTCTGAAAGCCTTTATCTCATTGTCTGTTTTTTTCCCTGTCACACCCAATTTTTTGATAATTCCATTTAAATTCTGCACCTTATTGTTTTTTGCCGTTATAGCAATTTCTTTTTTTATCTCGGTTTTTTCTTTGTCAAAGAAGCCTATAAACAATTTATTCTCCCCTGCCATATTCTCTATGATATCTTCCGCCCCAGTGACACATGCCGCCCCCTGCTTTATAAGATTGATACACCCGAGACTCCCGGTGTCTGTGGCTCTTCCGGGAACGGCATACACATCCTTTCCCTGCTCCAGTGCCTGATCAGCAGTAATAAGTGAACCGCTTTTCGCCTTTGCTTCCACCACCAGCACTCCATCTGACAGCCCGCTTATTATCCTGTTCCTTAGAGGAAAATGATGTCTCACAGGCTCCGTACCCGGCGGGTATTCCGATATGACAACTCCCTGTTCATACATTCTATTAAAAAGCTTCCTGTTTTCTGCAGGATATACCTTATCTATCCCACAGCCAAGAACTCCTACAGTTAAAGCTACACTATCCGACACTTCACTTAGAGCATTTATCACTTTATCATGGTAATCAAGCACCGTACTGTGAGCAACACCATCTATACCTGCTGCCATACCGCTTATAATGGCTACCCCTTCCTTTGCCACATGACTTACAATACGCCTGCACATGGATATACCATAATTTGTCGCCATCCTTGAACCAACTACCGCCAGGGAAGGATGGGCATTTAATTCTTCAAGCACAGTATGTTGCCCCATTATGAACAACAGCCTTGGCCTGTCAGGAATATTAAGCAGCCGCTCCGGATATAGCTCATGCCCCGGATAAGTGAATAGGATTCCTTTTCTTTTTAATTCCTCTGCAAATCCCCTCATCAGATTTTCTCTTCTATATATATTGAGCTGCCTGAAATGTGCCGGCTTAAGTACATCCTGCAGCTTCTCATCACTCTCATTAAACACCGCCTCCGCACCGCCAAAGTAATCACATATCATGCTAAAGGACTTGCCTGATATCTCCGGAAATGTACCGGTCCAGAGATGATAAAGTTCATCTGTCATACGCCATCCTCCTTCATCCTGTAAAATATCGCCTCTCTTACATGCTTTTCCTGTATATCCGTATCCCCTGCAAGATCCGCAATAGTTCTGGCAATCTTCAATATCCTGTTATTTCCTCTGGCGGACAACTGACTTTTCTCGTACATTTCCCTTAGGATATCCCGGACGTCACCATTTATCTTTATGTATTTATTTATGAGACCTCCATCAAGTCCCGAATTGAATTTTATCTTCTCATGTCTGTACCGTTCCTGCTGTATCTCCTGGGCAGCTATCACTCTCTTTCTTATAGTTTCGGAAGGTTCATTATCCCGGTGGTCAAATAACTCCTCCACGTCAACCCTCACAACATCCACATTTATATCTATACGGTCAAGGAGGGGACCGCTTATCCTTGCATTGTAATTTCTTATCTGCTTGTAGGTGCATGTACATTTATTTGCATTGGGCCAGCCGCCGCAGGGACAGTTGTTTCTGGCTGTGACCAGCATGAAATCTGCAGGAAATCTGTATCTGCCGCTGAGTCTTGATATATTCACCTCCCTGTCCTCAAGAGGCTGCCTTAGGGTCTCAAGAACATTTCTTCCAAACTCCGGAAATTCATCAAGAAAAAGCACACCATGATCTGCCAGACTTATCTCTCCCGGTCCCGGAATTACGCCACCTCCCACCAGTGCGGTTGTGGATATGGTGTGGTGGGGAGCCCTGAACGGCCTTTTAGTAATAAGTCCACGTCCGTTCTTAAGCATACCTGCCACACTGTATATCTTAGTAACTTCAATGCTTTCATCAAATGTAAGCTTAGGCATTATGGTAGGTATCCGTCTTGCGATCATTGTCTTTCCTGAGCCTGCCGCCCCGGTCATCATTATGTTATGTAAACCTGCCACAGCAATCTCCACACCTCGCTTTAACATTACCTGTCCTTTAATATCGGCGAAGTCACCAAGGTCATAGCAATCATCCGGGTAATATCCCGTGCTTTTATTCATATCATGTATGACCTTCCTGCCATTACATTCATAGTCTATAAGCTCCTGAAGTCCCGAGACTGCAATCACTTCAATGCCTTTAATAAGACCTGCCTCCTCCATATTGGCCCTGGGAACAATAAACCTGTTAATTCCGTGTTCTGAGGCATAATGGACCATGGACAGAACTCCCGGCACGCCATTTATGTCGCCGTTTAGTCCCAGCTCTCCTATTATCATAGTATTCTTTATTGCTTCTTCTGAAATAATCCCCATGGATATCAGTATACATACTGCAATGGGAAGATCGAAGGCTGTACCATCCTTTCTGATATCAGCCGGTGAAAGATTTACGGTTATCCGTCTGGGCGGAACGGACACACCGGAATTACGAAGTGCGGTGCGGACTCTCTCTGCTGCCTCCCTGACACAGGATGAAAGATACCCCACCATGACAAATGCGGGCAGTCCATCCGACATGTCTGCCTCTACCTGTATCATTACTGCGTCAATGCCCTGTACAGTACCGCTTATTACTCTGCTGAACATTATTCTCCTTCCTGCAAATAGCAGGCTTCTCCGGGAAAATCTATGTCCTTAGGTTATCGCAGATATTGGTTACGGTCAAATTAAGTTTTTATAAATTATAAGATTCCATTTAGCAGTCATCAAATACAAGCATGTTACACCTGACACGTTGACATAAAAAAAACTGAGGCAGATTGGCTGTATTTAAAATACAACTGATCTGTCTCAGGGCTTTTCCTGTCATATATTAACTGAAGTATACCACTTCTTCTTCCGGAGCACCGGTAAGCACAACCTTCTCAGCCTTAAGTACCGGACCATCTCCTCCGAAATCAGGATAGAACTCATAATCAATAGTAGCGGTTACATCCACCCACTGTCTGTCCACAAGATTTTTAGCTCCGTTGTAGTAACATTTGTAACCTACGAACTGGATGTCCTCTGCGCAGCAGGTCATGGCAAATCTTCCCGGAACAAATATATTATCCGGATAGTTCTTAGGATGGAACACCATTGCCTTAAAATGTATCTTCTTTCCCTTATATCTGTCAGGAGCGTCTGAAGCGTCAACATACCAGATTCCGTAATCTTCATCCTGCACGTCTATAACATCCGCCTTAACATCAAAAGGAAGATCCTCTTCTGTGTTCTCGTCCTGGGCAATGCTTCCGTCTGCCATCTCGAATATGATCTGGGCTCTTCTGTTTACTGCCTTAATCGAACGTCTCCACTCTGCACGCTTGTCCTCAGGCTTGCATCTGTTGAACACTACCATGTCAGCACTGCTGAACTGTTCAACCATTGTTGCCTTCATATTGTTTGAGTACAGATCATAGGTCTCTGCATTTATAAATGACAGAACCTGAACAACTGTCCAACCCTTTGGAACCCTGATCTCAAATATCTTGTCAAGCTTCCACATACCATTGTACTCGATCATTACCGATTCAGGCTTATATTTGTCCTGGAGATCAAGCAAGTGCTCTGTTGTAAGCTGATCCTCTTCTATATATTCAACATATATATTGTTCTTCTTTAACTCCTTCTCATCATACTCCTCTTCACCGTCCTCGCATACAAGAAGAAGAGTCTTCTCTCCGCCGGTAAATGATCTGTCAAGAAGTGTTTCCTTTACAAATGTGGTCTTACCGCTTTCAAGAAATCCCATAAATACATAAACCGGAATTTCCTTTACCTGACGTCCCATCATATTATTTCCTTCCTATTATACCAAACATCAGCCCCTTTTAAGGGCTGATGAAAATTATCGTTGTTCTGTATATAAAGCCCTGGCTTATACGAGTTCAAACAACTCTGCAAGAGCTGCTTCGTCAAGCTTGCTTCCTATTACACAAAGCTTACCTGTTATATCAGGGTTGCCCTTTCTGATCTCATACTCGCCCGGTACAAGGTCGAAGTACAGCCAGTCACCTGCGTCACTTGGAAGTATTCCCTTAGCACGAAGGATGATACCATACTTCTCTGTATCTGCAAGGGTATCAAGAATCTCATTAAGCTTGGTCTCATTATACTTATGAGGTGTCTCCTTGCCCCAGCTTGTGAACACTTCATCAGCATGGTGATGATGATGGTCATGATCGTGACAGCCGCAAGTACATCCGTCACCATGATCGTGGTCATGATGGTGATCATGGTCGTGATGATCGTGTTCATGGCAGCCACACTCGTCATGGTCATGATGGTGATCATGACAGCCACACTCGTCGTGGTCATGATGATGATCATGGTCATGTTCTTCCTCCATCATGGATTCTTCAAGAGTCTTATGGTTCTGCATTGCCTCTCTGATCATTGCCCCGCTTATATCATCCCAAGGAGTTGTTACTATTGTAGCATCCTGATTGTGTTCTCTTATCATAGAAACAGCCTTTTCAATCTTATCCTGTGATACATTCTGGGTTCTGCTTAAGATTATAGTATTTGCGCTTTCAATCTGGTTATTAAAGAACTCGCCGAAGTTCTTCATGTATATCTTGCACTTGGATACGTCTGCAACTGTTGTGTAGCTGTCAAGATCCACATCAAGATCTGCCGAAACATCCTTAACCGCCTTGATAACATCTGAAAGCTTACCCACACCTGAAGGCTCAATGATTATCCTGTCAGGAGCATAATCTGTTATAACCTGTTTTAAGGCTGTACCGAAATCACCTACCAGTGAACAGCAGATGCATCCTGAATTCATCTCTGTAATCTGAACACCGGCATCCTTAAGGAATCCGCCATCTATACCGATCTCACCGAACTCATTCTCAATGAGCACCAGCTTCTCACCCTTAAAAGCCTCATCAATAAGCTTCTTGATAAGGGTTGTCTTACCAGCACCAAGGAAACCTGAAATAATGTCAATCTTTGTCATTTTTTCTTCACTCCTAATCCTAAAAATTATATATTATGACATCTGCAGAAAAAATCCACACCTGCCACATAACAGATAACGCCTCTGCAAATGTCTTTATATGCTTCCACATCCCCGTAATTATACTCGCATAATCACATTTTTGCAAGAATACCCATCACGACGATTTATTATATCTTTATAAACTTTGTGTCTCTTACATATATTTTCTCATTTGCATATGCCCCGATCAAATATCCCAAGCTATGCTTTTTCCTGCCCGTCACTCTTTATGTTCACATCCAGCTTGTTGTACGGGATCTCAATGCCATTCGCATCGAAGGCTTCCTTTATCTTCCACAGAACCTCCCTTTTTGCGTCATAGCTCTTCTCAAATGGTGTGAAAAATCTCACATACATCTCGATACCGCTCTCGCCAAATTCCTCAATAAAGAACTCCACAGGCTTATCGGTCATATGCCCGTCAATGGTATCCACCACATCAAGCACCACCTGTTTTACCTTGCTCAGGTCAGACTCATATGCAACGGAGAACTTCACATCAACCCTGTTGGTTCCCCTGCCGGAGATATTCACCAGTGAAGTGTTGGAAATAGTTCCGTTAGGTATCACTATGGTACGATTGTCGTAGGTACGGAGTCTTGTATAGAATATATCTATGGATACTACAACACCCTCACAGTGGGTGGAATTCTCAACTATATAATCCCCAACCTTAAAGGGCTTAAGTATAAGGATCAGCACACCGCCTGCAAGATTTGAAAGACTTCCCTGGAGGGCAAGACCTATGGTAACTCCCGCCGTGCCAAGCAGCGTGATAAAGGATGTAATCTGAAATCCCACCATTGACGCCGCAGTAAGAATCACAAGAAACTGGAGCAGCACCCTTATGGCAGAGATGAAAAATCCCGCCACGCTCTTGTCAAGCTTCGACTTGTCAAATGCCTTTCTCAGTAGCTTTACTATTATCTTAATGACCTTAAAGCACACCGCCAAAAATATGAGTGCAATGGCTATACTGCCAAGCTTTGACATAAACCAGTCAAGAAATTTTCTGCCATATTCATTTATCATATCCATAGTCATGATCATTTCTCCTATCATTGAACATCAGCCCATAATAAATCGCCTACGGCGAGGGCTGACGCTACATGTC
>ERZ859732.472-NODE-472-length-16341-cov-5.845266_pt1 | contig 16341 bp, 15 predicted proteins | sample MGYA00510123_ERZ859732 | MGnify/ENA primary metagenome ERZ859732 (study PRJEB30046, sample SAMN00715133) | human gut metagenome | study: EMG produced TPA metagenomics assembly of the A metagenome-wide association study of gut microbiota in type 2...
TCAATCAAAAACAGCCGCCGTCGCCTGCCGGGGGGGGGCTTTTTTGTTGCTCTTTTGCCGTAATTTCAATGCCTAAATAGCTTTTCAGCTGCACTTGCCCTTACGCTCACAGTATCTCTCGCACTGCGAGCAGATGTCGTAGCCGAGCATAGCGCCGAGCATGAAGTCTTCTTCGGGCGTGAGCAGGTTGAGCGGTCGTGTTACAATCATGCGTATGGCGTTAAGGCACTCCTCTCTGCCGAAATACAGGTTCAGGCGGTCGTTGCCAACGGGCTGTATGACGTATTTTATGTTCTGGCTTTCCAGTCGGCGTATGGCAAAGTCCTCGTATTTCTTGTTGAACGTGAAGAGCACCATACGGCGCACTCCCTTCTTGTATTCGTAGATATGGTTCATCAGAACCTTCATGTCTACTGGTAAAATTGTGGATTGCTGCATGATTGCGAACTTTAATAATTGATTGTAAGAGTGAGAACTTATAGCGTGTGGTTTAGAGGCTGGGCTTTATCTCAGCCACCCAAGCGTCGATGCGCTCGTCGGTCTTGTCGTCTTCGTTCACCTCGTCGAGCGCCAGTCCGACGAACTTGCCGTCTACCACCGATTCCGAATCGTCGAACGTATAGTCGTCTGTAGCTACGGCTCCTATGACGTTGGCGCCAGCCGCCTTAACGGCATTGTATAGCTCAGCCATACCGCCCACGAATGTGTCGGGGTACGACTCCGAGTCGCCACAGCCGAAGAGAGCCACTGTCTTGCCGCTGAGGTCGGCGCCCTTGAGTGTCTTTATGCCGTCATACCAGTCGTCCTGCATCTCGCCTGCGCCCCATGTAGATGTGCCGAGAATAAGGTTTTCGTTGTCGGCGAGAACGCTCGCGTCGAGGTCAGTCACGTTGATAACGTTGTCCACGCCCAGTTTGGCTCCTATTCTGCCAGCCAGGTCTTCGCAGGTGCCGGTGCTTGTGCCGTAGATGATAACAGTTGTTTTCATAATCTTAGTTGTTTTTTATTTGTAAATGTATGGTTAAAGAATTTGGTTTTATCACCGCTGCAAAATTAGCTTGCTTCCGACTTTTACGCAATACCTAAATTCTATGATTTTGAAAACCGCAAGGCTCTAATCTGTTTCTTACTATAATCTATTCTTTTCTCTGCAATAATGCTTAGAGTTGTAAAAATGTAATGAAAAAGTGGCATAATTATGTTAAAAATGGCGCAAAGACAGTATCCTTTTTTTCTGTTCTGATAGAAAAACCTACTTTTGTGACATCAAAATGTCTATGGAACCAATATTTTGAGCTGACCAGACAGTTCACGGATGTGAATAAAGGAGCGGAGTCGAAAAGCTAAACGAGTAGAGTTATAAAAAAAGAATTATATGAAAAACAGTAGAATCGTTCGCACGGCAGCAGTTGCGGCTGTGTTGTTCGCGACAATCGGCGCTAATGCGCAATCAGAAGCAAGCAGTAAGTCGATACCTCTGCACGTTGAGGCTTCGTTGGGCGCTTGTACACCCAGCAATAAGGTGTTGCCGCTCGATGTTAATGTCGACTTGAACTATACGTTTGTCAAGAGATTCTCGCTTCATGCCACAACAACCACTTCGTATTTCATGCCAAAGAACGGCGCAACGAACGACTACAATCGCACTACTAATCTGGGTGGAGGCTTAGGCTACGTTTTCCTTCCTGAGAAGAACGACAAGCTTGGCGATTTCGAGTTGCGTGCGTTTGTTACGACATCCGTTGGAAGCTCCGACTTCAAGAACACCTCCTATAATGTTGGCGTTCATTGGTTTGGACACACCGAGAAGCACCGTCTTGTGCCTACGGTAGGTGTGGGATACACTCTCAGAGATTTTTCGGCTAAGGGTATGAAGAATATCAATGGCGCCTATTTCTCTTTGGGATTGAGATTTTAAGGGCTTTAGAGGCGTATAAGTTTTAAAAAGGATATCCGCATGACTTTTCTAAAAAAAAGCCATGCGGATTTTTATTGTTGTTGTTTGGTGAAAATATAAAATGCGGCAATGGTTTAGTATTTGTTTCCTTTCGTTCTGTTGCAATCACGGCAAAGCATTTGGCAGTTGTCTGCAACAGTTGTTCCGCCTTTGCTCCACGGCTTAATGTGGTCGGCTTCCATTTCTTCGAGTTCAAAGTGCTTGCCACAATGAGGGCAAACGCCTTTTTGGCGTTCGTATGCCTCACGCTTTTGCTTTTTATCGAAGATGCGGAATGAGAGGTCGCGCAAATCGTCGCTTAACACATAGCGGTAGATGCCCGATTTTTTCAAAATCTCGTCATCTTCCATTAGTTTGCCGATTCTCTTCTCAAGTTCGTTGGGATCAACATCCTTGGTGCTGAAACTGTCGTACATCTCGCCCCAATCCAATCCCTTCATCTCCTTGCGATACTTGGTGAAGGTCTTTTTCACCCACGTGATAATCTGCAAATAGTAATTCCACAGTTTCTCGACATTAGGGTCTTTCTGATGCAATGCCATATATTGGTCAATCGGGTTTGCGCCATTTATTCCGTCGTGACGTGCAGCCCAGGCGAGTATGGTTTCAAGATACTCTTGTCTGATTGGCGTACCTTTCATGTAGTTCTGTCCTATTGCATAAGCCGGACATTGGTTCTTGCTGAAGTATCGGCGTGCGTCGCTAATGAAAGGTCCGGTATATACGGCGTTGCGAAGCTCTTGTTCGAGCAGTCTTTCGCCGGCAATGTTTATCACTCTAAACCAGTCGAGCTTTTCCTTGTCTGTTCCTGTGCAGAAGTAGACCATCAGTTCGTAATTGAGAAACTTTTCTTTTTCTTCTTCTGTTAGATTGGTGTAATATAAAACATCACGTTCGTCGATTGTTATATGAAAGGCATGTTCCCAATAGTAGCCGCAGACGGATAGTGTGCGCTGTTGTCCGTCTATCATCTCGTAGCTACCATCTTCGCAGACGCTCCAATACATGATGTTCAGCGGAAAACCTTTGAGAATGGTCTGTATTACGGCTTGCTGTTGTTTTGTATCATATCTGAACTCACGCTGATATGGTGGGCGTATGTTCAGCTTGCCGTTATAGGCGTACACTCCTTTTTCGGGGTCGTTGAGATACCCTTTTAAAAGGTCGCGAATTTTTATGTATTTAGGTTCTATTACCATTTTTTCTATTCTTATTGTTCTGATTGTTTTCTTTTCTGTATGAACACCCTTGCGTATGTGTTCTTTCCGTTTATCAGTGGGCGTGCATCCTTTTCGCCTTTAAACGGAATGCCTACGATGTCGGGATTATAGCCTGCAGATGCGCTCATTCCGAGAATGTCGAATTGTTCCGGACTGTATTTGTCGAGGAATGTAATAGGCACACCCATTACGCCGTCGAAATCGCAAGGAATATCGGCGGTTTTATTGATGTTGATAGCATCGTAGTTGTCGTAAGTGGGGTATTCTTTTGGTGAATATGTCTTGTAAAGAGGCAGATTGTCGTGGCGTTTTGGAATATCAAGATTTGTATACCAGCATATATTTCCTAAGCTTCTCCATTTTTGCCCACTTTCGTCAATCCAAAAGCGCGTTTTTCGTTCTTTTGAGTTTGCAGGAACTTTAAAAGCCATATTACCTGATTTATAGCCGAGCCATATTTTGTTCTCTTTTATTAGATGGAATATTTCTTTATATGTGGCATTGTTTTGATTGCCAATAATCAAGAACTTCTTGTCGTATTCAATCAGTTGTGCAACGTACTCTCTAAACAACGAGAACGGAGGATTTGTCACAATGATGTCTGCCTCTTTAAGCAGTTCGATACACTCCTTGCTACGGAAATCGCCGTCGCCTTTCAGTGGCTTTACGCCAATCTCCTCTGCGTCGGGTATGCTGTTGCCGTTCTTGTCGCCTTTGTATACAAGATACACAGCTTGCTCGCTTTGGTTTTGGCTGAACAGATCCATATTCTGATTCTTGTAGCAAGTGGTTATGAGTTTCTTCAAGCCGAGAAACTCGAAGTTGTAGGCGAAATAAGTGAAGAAGTTGCTTATGCGTGGGTCGTCGCAGTTGCACAACACCGTCTTTCCACGGAAATGGTCGCGATAGTGGCGCAATTCGTTGTTTATGTCTTCAAGTTGTGTATAGAATTCGTCTTCTTTAGCAGCTTTTGCCTTGTCTATGCTTCTTTTTGCCATGAGTAATAAAGATTGATAGTTATGAGACTAATGAGCACGAACTATCAATCACGCCAAGACGCAAAAAGGGCGTGATGCTCCTTATTGCGTTCAGCTATGAGGCAGCCTCGGAACGGAAACCTCAGTCTACTAATAAAGAATACACCACGCCTATGGCGAGATGCATTTCTATCACATAGTAGACTAAGACACTCCATACCGAATGCCTTATCACAATTATTTCTGTTACGTTATTTCCATCCAATAAGTTTCCGAGGCTTTTGGCTGAACGCGAAATAATAGCGAATGCTTTGTTTTTACCAACGATGTCATGAACAAAGGTTTCGGCACAACCGACTTTTTTTGAGTCAATATTGCGTCAGAACCTTTTCACAAGTGCAAAGTTACTAAATAAAGATGAAACAAGAGTTTGTTTTGCTGGGAAAAAACAGCGAAACGAAAATCCCCCTAAGTTTGCACAAATATAATACAAGTCACCTCCACGAAAAAACTCATTCTGGAGAAATTGGTGGTGAAGATTGAGCGTTTTTGCGGTGAAAGCAGGGCAAAAATCTGGAGTTGGTGAGGTTTTGCGCAACTTTTCGTGAGCTTTTACAAACTTTTCGTGAGACTTTACCATGTAAATCTTGAGACTTTACATGGTAAAACGATAGCTTTTACAGTGTAAAGTCTCACGATAAGTTTGGTTTTGGCGAGGCGAAAACTGCACACTTTTACGCAAAACGCTACAACCGTCTGTGAGCCATCTGTTTATGACTGCACATTCAAAACTCGCGAAAAACGCACGACGGATTTTGTTTTTGATTTTTCGCGAGTTTTGAGCGCTTACAAATGCAAATATCAGACAAGTTGGGGTGGGGTGTTACTGATGTGATACGTAATTTTGTACCAACAGGATGTTTTGTTCAAAATGTCGTTAAAACTTGTCCTAAATCATTATTTTAGAACTTCTAACAGCTTAAATTGCTGAATTAAAAACATTTGCATTAACTTTGCACCGAATTACAACAATTATTTAAAAATAAAAGAATTTCATGATGAAAAAGATTTTATCGGTTTTCATGTTGGGAGGAGTTGCGCTTTCTGCAAACGCCCAGCAGATAAACGGTGGTTTTGATGCAGAATGGGTGAAGTGTGTGCCTTGGGATAGTAAGGGCAACACATCGGTTTCGGGCACAGAGCCCGAGGGTTGGCACGCTTCTAATGTGAATACAGCTATCGGCAAGAAGCAGATTATCGACGCTGTAGAGGGCAAGGACGGCACGGGAAAGGCCGCTCACCTTTACAATACTTCTATCGCAGGCAATAAGATTCCGGCTTATCTCACGCTTGGCACGCCGTTCGCTACGGCAGAGGTGAGAGGCATCACGGTGAAGAACTCTGACGGCGGCACATTTGGCGGCAGCAGTTTCACATTCCGTCCCGACGCCATGCGCTTCGACTACAAGCGCGACAACTCGAATGGCGACGAGAACGCTACGGTGATAGCTTATCTCTGGAACGGCACGTGGACACAGAAGGACGTGCCGGGCAACACCGTCGTGTGGGCTTCGGCTAAGAAGGTGGACATGCAGGACCGCGACCGCAACATCCTCGACATGGCTACAGCTACTGGTGGCGAGGTGACGTCTACCGAGGGCGCTAAGTGTGTAGCTAAGATCGAGAAGAGCATCGAGGGCAGCACCAACGGCGAGTGGGCGAGCGACACTATCAACTTCGTTTACGCCGACAAGAACGCAAGCGTGGAGAAGCTGAACGTGATTTTCTCGGCTACCGACTACTTCGGCGACCGCAACAACATCGTGGACGGCAACTCACTCACCATCGACAACGTGGAGTTCGTCTACTATCACGCGCTTACCGCACTCTCTACTACCGACAGCGAGGGCAACGCCGTGGAGCTGAACGAGCCGTTCGCCACAGACCGCTACAACTATACCGTGAACGCTGTGTACGACGTGTATAACACTAAGGTGGATTACAAGAAGAAGGGCGTAGGCGCCAATGTGGAGCAGAGCTATGACGAGGCTACCTGTGTGCTCACCGTGAGCGTCAAGGGCGACGACTACGACGCAGAGACCAATCCGTCGTCTGTCACTACATACACCATTAAATATAAGAAGCCGGCTCCGACGCTCAACTCGCTCGTTGTGGCAGGTCACGAGTTCATCGCTGCGGGCAACGACAGCAAGAACTTCACCGCTACCGGCAACTACTACGCCGACGAGCTCCAGTATGCAGCGTCTTCGGAGGCAGCTCATGTGAGCGCCGACTACGACAAGGCTGCGGGCAAGCTCACCCTGACGGTAGAGGAGGATGGCACAGTGGCTCCCAACGTATACACCGTGACCTTCGAGGGTAAGGAGAAGGAGCCGGTATACCAGATTCCGAACTCCGACTTCGAGAACTGGGGCGAGACAGCGCTCGCCGAGGGCTGGAACTCGTTCGAGTCGGCTGCCGGCACATTCGCTTCGTTCGCTTCTATGTCGCCGATGCCCGAGAAGATACAGGGCGTTGAGGGTAACGGCGTGCGCCTCAAGTCGAAAGACCTTTGGGTGGCTTACGCCAACGGCAATATGACAACTGGTCGTATCAACATGGGTAGCACAAACGCTGCCGATGCCGCTAACTATAACTTCACCGACCGCACCGACGTCAACGCCAACCTGCCGTTCGCAGGCGAGCCCGACGCATTCGAGGTGTACGCACGCTTCACTCCGGGCACAGCCAAGAAGGAGGGCACAGAGCTTCAGGGCCGTGTGCAGATCATCATGCACGGCGACGCTGCATACCACGACCCCGAGCTTAGCGAGTTTGACGCTGAGAAGATAGCTTCGGCTTCGGTGCTCATCCCGGCTACTGCAGAGTGGACAAAGTTTACGGGCGAGTTCAGCTACACCGGCAACGAGAGCGACAAGCGCTATCTCCTCGCTTCGGCTACTACCAACCCCGTGCCAGGCGCATCTAAGGACGACCAGCTCGACCTCGACAACCTCAAGCTCGTCTACTATCACGCTCTTAAGAACCTCACGTTCGACGGCGCACAGATTGAGGGCTTCTCGTCAGACAAGCTCAACTACACCGTAGAAATCGAGGGCAGCGCCGAAGAGGCAGCCAAGAAGATTGGCTACGAGGTGAAGGGTAAGGGCGCTATCGTTACGACCGTGCCCAGCGACAACGAGCTTGCCATCAACGTCATCGGCAACGACTACCTCGTGAACGAGGACAGCTTCACTACATACACCGTTACGTTCAAGAGCAACACCGTAGACGCTATCGACTCTATCTCTGCCGACAACGCAAAGAGCCACAAGGTGTACACTCTCGGCGGCGTTCGCGTGAGCGGCAAGCCCGCAGCAGGCGTGTATGTTGTAGACGGAAAGAAAACGACTATCAAGTAATTATGATTAGTTGAGAGTTGAAAGTTTAGAGTTGAGAGTTATGATTACCTTAGAGTATTGAGTTTCTTGCTAAGTAAAGAGACAAAGCCGAGCGATGATTTCCTTAAGGTATTGAGTTCTTGTTTACCACACACCTATTAAAGGTAATCATAACTCTCAACTCTAAACTTTCAACTCTCAACTAAGTAAAACTCTCAACTGAATAAAAAAAGAGGTTACGACCAACCAGTCGTAACCTCTTTTTTTATTCAGTTGAGAGTTTTTACTTCAGCACTCCAAGCTCCTTGCCCACCTTGACGAACGCAGCGATAGCCTTGTCGAGCTGTTCGCGTGTATGTCCGGCAGAGAGCTGAACGCGGATGCGAGCCTCGCCCTTTGGCACAACCGGGTAGTAGAAGCCCGTAACGTAGATGCCTTCCTCAAGCAGGCGGTTAGCGTAGCGCTGAGAAAGCGGAGCATCGTAGAGCATAACTGCGCAGATGGCACTCTGTGTAGGCTTGATGTCGAAGCCTGCAGCCATCATCTTGTCGCGGAAGTAGTTGACGTTCTCTACGAGACGGTCGTGTATAGAGTTGTCCTCCTTAAGCATCTTGAATACCTCGAGACTTGCGCCGATGATAGACGGAGCCAGCGAGTTAGAGAAGAGATACGGACGACTGCTCTGGCGCAGCATGTCGATAATCTCCTTGCGGCCAGTTGTGAATCCACCGAGAGCGCCGCCGAAAGCCTTGCCCAATGTGCCGGTGTAGATGTCCACACGACCGTATGTCTTGCACAGTTCGCTCACGCCGTGACCCGTAGCGCCTACAACGCCAGCCGAGTGCGACTCGTCTACCATTACGAGAGCGTCGTACTTCTCTGCCAAGTCGCAGATCTCGTCCATCGGAGCAACGTTGCCGTCCATAGAGAACACACCGTCGGTGCAGATGATGCGGAAGCGCTGAGCCTGAGCCTCCTGCAAGCACTTCTCCAGTTCCTCCATGTTGGCGTTGGCGTAGCGGTAGCGCTTAGCCTTGCACAGACGCACGCCGTCGATGATAGAAGCGTGGTTGAGCGCGTCAGAGATGATAGCGTCCTCGTCGGTGAGGAACGAGCCGAACAAACCACCGTTGGCGTCGAAGCAGGCAGCATATAATATGGTGTCTTCTGTCTGGAAATACTCAGAGATGGCAGCCTCAAGCTCCTTGTGTATGTCCTGTGTGCCGCAGATGAAGCGCACTGACGACATGCCGAAACCGCGGCGGTCCATCATCTTCTTCGCACCCTCGATGAGGCGCGGGTTGTTAGACAGACCAAGATAGTTGTTGGCGCAGAAGTTGAGCACTTCCTTACCATTTACCTGGATTGCAGCCTGCTGAGGGCTTTCAATGATACGTTCCTCTTTGTAGAGACCTGCTTGCTTCAGATTCTCCAAAGCGGCAGCGAGATGTTCTTTTACTTTTCCGTACATGAGATAGGTTATTTAAAAGTTTCAGTTATTACAATGCAAATTAACTCATTATTTTCGAGACAAAAAAATGTTTATAGTAGTTTTTTCAGCGGAAAGAAAAAAAATGAGCAATTTTGTATTGCTGTGTGAAAAATCTTTCTTTCCTTTGTATTCATAAACGCTTAAATATATATACGATGAACAATATCTTGGTTATAGGCTCAACTGGTCAGATTGGCTCGGAGCTTACAAGGAAGTTAAGAGGCATTTACGGAAACGCAAATGTAGTAGCTGGTTACATTAAGGGCGCTGAGCCGAAGGGTGAGCTTGCTGAGGCTGGTCCGATGGCTGAGTGCGATGTAACGAACCCACAGATGATTGCCGACGTTGTGAAGAAGTACAACATCGACGCCATCTACAACCTCGCAGCATTGCTGTCTGTCGTTGCCGAGTCGAAGCCGCGTCTCGCTTGGAAGATTGGTATCGACGGTCTGTGGAACATCCTCGAAGTAGCTCGCGAGCACGGCTGCGCTGTGTTCACTCCGAGTTCAATCGGTTCGTTCGGCTTGAGCACACCGAAGATGCTCACACCGCAGGACACTATCCAGCGTCCGCGCACTATCTATGGCATTTCGAAGGTTACTACAGAGCTTCTGAGCGACTACTACCATAATAAGTATGGTGTAGACACACGCGCCGTGCGTTTCCCTGGCGTTATCTCTTACGTTACACCTCCGGGTGGCGGCACAACCGACTACGCAGTAGACATCTACTACTCGGCTGTTCGTGGCGAGAAGTTCGTTTGTCCGATTAAGGAAGGCACACTCATGGACATGATTTACATGCCCGACGCATTGAAGGCTGCCGTAGACATCATGGAGGCAGACCCTGCACGCCTTGTACACCGCAACGCGTTCAACATCGCTTCGCTCAGCTTCGCACCAGAGACAGTGTTCGCTGCAATCAAGAAGTACAAGCCTGAGTTCGAGATGGTTTACGACGTAGACCCACTGAAGCAGAGCATCGCCGAGAGCTGGCCAGACCGCATGGACGACACCTGCGCTCGCGAAGAGTGGGACTGGTGTCCGGCTTACGACCTCGACGCTATGACAAAGGATATGCTCGAGAAGCTTACAATCAAGCTCAAAGGATAAAGATATTGCCATAGTAAGGGCAACACCTTAATAATTAGGCTTTTGCCCTTTCAGGGCGAATGTAGATGTGGGGTATAATGTTTACCCAGGGCGCTGCCCTGGGCTATGTGAGTATTGGGCTTTCAGCCCGTCTTTGATTACATTATTAGTTTTACCGGACAGCAATAAATTGTAATGACAGTCTTTAGCCTTGTCGACAATAAAAAAGGTTAAACTCGTGAAGCGTAGCTTGCGGTGTTCTATTGCCGTTAAAAAATCAAACCACTTGAGCACGAATTTCAACCGCTTGTGCCGTAGCCCAATCCGTTTGAGCCCAATCGTCCAAAAGTCGTGTTGTGAGGATGAGAATTTAATCATACCTTTGCATCGGTAACATTTAAATTCCTAACTTAAAACACCAAAAACTATGAAACAGATTAAGTATCTTTTGATGGCTTTTATAGCCTTGTTTACATGCGTTTCTTTCTCTGCATGTAGCGACGATGATGATGAAGGCGGCGGCAGCAGCAAAAATGGCAGCGCTTTCTCCACTCTGGATGGACGTACCGTTAAGTACAAGTATCTTTATGTAGTATCAGAAGTAGACGAGGGCGACACTTTTTATGGACTGTTTGCTTCTACAGAAGACCTCTTCTACTATCGTCAGCATCCAGAAAAGGTAAAGGATAATATGGTATATTCATATATGGCGTTGGATACGTATGCCGACGAGCTAAACAAGCCTCAGCACCAGTTTGACGTTGAAGTTAATTACGACTGCAATCTGAAGGAGGGTATCACTGATGACGATTCCGATTCCGATTTCCCAGTTGCATCTACTCACATTTGGTACACTACACCTTGGGATCAAGACGAGTCGTCTACAGAGACTTTGACTATAAAGAAGTCGGGCAACACCTTCAAGGTTGAGACAACCGAGCTTACCTTCTTGGCTTCGGAGAAGGGTGTTGACGATGGCATCGACGACTATTCAAGAAGAACAAAGGGCAAGATTGCTTTCGAGAGCAGTAATCTTATCAGCGCCGTTCTGGATAGCCCGGAGGTCGTGTTTGTAAAGAGCGCAAAAGACCGCGAGTTCTTGAAGTCGCTCAGAGCTCGTCGCAAATAACTAATAACATATAGCGAATCCCCTCGTTCGGCAATGCTGAGCGAGGGGATTTTTCATTGTAATACCGACTATTAGTAGTGAAATAGTATCTTCTATAGATTTGCATGACAGTGTAGTGCAAAAGATGTCGCACAAATTGCAACTGTTAGCAACATCCCTTGTTACAGCAGCATGGTAACGCGATGCCCTATACGCGGTAACGATATGCCCAATATGCTGTAATCATGTTTTTGCTGCGCGGTAATTGTTTTACCGCGCAGTTTTTTGCTTATTATTTCTGAGAATTGATAATAATAAGTTTGAGAGTTAGTGGAAAAGAGTGTAATTTTGCAGAGATGTTCCTTCAGAGCATCTCTTGAAAACGGTAAAGATATCTTTTGAAAACGAAAGAGACATCAAGCTGAAAACCGAAACAAAATACACTATAAATATATGAAGAAATCCTTACTACTGCTCACTTGCGCACTTGTTGCAAGCCAAGCCTTCGCCGGAGGTCCGCTGCGCGCCGACACCGACCAGCACAACTTCCGACCTTCTACCAACGTCTCCTTCAGCGAGACCACGCTCCCTATCGTTTACATCACGGTCGACGGACAGATAATTCAGCGCGAGAGCCGCGTGCTCGCCACGATGAAGATTATCGACAACGGCGACGGACACAACTACACCGATCTCACGGCGCACCCGTCGCAGAAGGTAGACTGGGAAGGTCCGGTAGCGCTGAAGTATCGCGGCAACACCTCGTTCACCGGGTCCGACAAGAAGCCGTTCTCGCTGAAGACGCTCTCCGCCGCCGACCTGAAGGCGAAGAAGGCGAAGGTGTCTATCATGGGCATGGGCAAGGACAACGACTGGGCGCTGCTGGCTCCGTGGGAGGACACGAGCTACATGCGCGACGTGCTCACCATGCAGCTGGCGCGCGGAGGCCATTCGTTCGCGCCGCACATGAAGTATTGCGAGGTGTTCGTCGACGGCTACTACTACGGCGTGTACATCATGTCGGAGCGCGCCACGAAGGGCAAGACCCGTCTCAACCTCGACGACCCTACGGCAGACGACCTTACAGGCGACTTCCATGTTGAGATCGACCGCAAGGACGAGGAGCACTACTACGTGTCGAAGCATCACCCGGTGAGCGCAAGCGGCGTGGAGTACACCGACCGCACCGTGGCTTACCAATATAAGGAGCCGGAGTACGACGACTTCGCCGACCTGCCTGAGGGCACTCACGAAGCCATCGACAACGCCATCGCCACGATGGAGGACGCTTTCGCCTCTGCCGACTACACGGGCGAGAACGGATACCGCAAGTATATCGACGTGGCGTCGTTCGTCGACTTCCAGATTGCGCAAGAGATGGCGGGCAACGTAGACGCCTACCGACTCAGTTCGCCGCTCTACAAGTACAGCGAGACGCACGCCGCTGAACTCGGCACCGACTCGAAGTGGAAGACGGCGCTCTGGGACTTCAACATCGCCTACGGCTCAGCCAGCTACTACGACGCCAACAAGGTGAACACTTGGCGCTACACGAGCAACGACCTCATGGCTTACGCCGACCAACAGCTCGTGCCGTTCTTCTGGTACAAGCTGATGAACGACCCCGTGTATGTCGACGAGTTGCACCAGCGCTGGACCGACCTGCGTTCTGCCAACTACTCGGAGACGAACATCACAGCGCAGATCGACTCGCTCGCTGCCGTGCTTAAGGCGAGCGGCGCCCTCGACCGCGACAATCAGGCCTGGCGCAACCACTTCGGCACGTTCGACGACGCCGTAAGCACGCTCAAGACTTACTGCACCAGTCGACTCGCCTTCATCGACAAGAGCTGGAAACTGAAGGAGCCTATCGACGCCGACATACAGACGCTCGCCGTAGCCAGCGGATTCAACGCCGACATCATAGCCGAAGCGCTCACCTCTGCGGAGCATACTACCGCCACCATTGACCAGACCGGCTACGTGCTCTACACGAAAGCCGTCAGAGAGAGCGGCGCGCTGGCAGGCGACGATGGCGTAGTGATGTCTGATGCCGGCGTGACCTATCAGCTTGCCGACTACACCAAGAACAACGCCCTGCTGCTCACCACGTCTTCCGACGCTGACGTCGTGTTCGACAGCCCGGTAGCGGCGAAGTCGGTCTACTGTCTTGCGCTCAGCGGCGACGGAGCCTCCGAGCTCATCGTCACTCCGCGCTACGCCGACGGCACGAAGGGCGACGCCTTCACAGCCAGCGTGCCCGACTGGTACAGCTCGTCGGCGCAAGGCGATGAGGCTGTGTACGGATTGGGCCGCATCCTCACCTCTACGAGCGGCGGATGGCAGGGCGCAACCGACCAGTTCGACAACAACGAGTACATACGTCTCTACGAGATAGAGGTGCCCACCGACCCTACGCGCCAGCTCAGCGGACTCACGATGTACAAGACCGGCGGACGCACATCGGTGCTCGCCATGACTGCCGTTAAGGATAAGGTGGAGACCAGCGTCGATCGCCTCTCGTCAGGCGCTGGCAAGACGCTCCTCGGCATCTATTCTACCGACGGCGTGCGCCGCACCGTGTGCCGCAAGGGCATAAACATCCTGCGCTACTCGGACGGCAGCGCGAAGAAGATTGTAAAGCACTAAACAGTAGGATGCTAAGTAACTGATAACATCATAAAGCGATTCCCCTCGTTCGGCAATGCTGAGCGAGGGGATTTTTTTGTTAAAATAAAGGTTTTTTAAGTGATAATCTTCAACCAGTTAAGTATATTTTTCAACCAATTAACCACAATTTTTAACCACTTATGCCGCACATATATACGTTTAAGCACAAACGTCCAAAGTTCGTGTTGTGTGAATAAAAAGTAAATACTATCTTTGCATTGTCATAATTTAACAATTTTGTTGCTGTATCAACAGTGGCACTATTGTTGGAAAAGTGTTAATCATGCGCTTTATCCTTAACAATGAAGGTTGGCGACAAACATGTTTGACTCCTCCACTTTTCTAATATAAAGGTCAGTATCATTACTAATTCGCTGAAACTTGTGGGGTCAATAGGCAAAGAATAATAAAGATGAAGAAATTAGTTTTCTCTATGTTGCTTTTGTGCTGTGGAGTTCTTTCGATGAACGCACAAGCAAAGTTTGAGCATGCACAGACCCGAATTCAGGAGGGTATGTCTGAGTTTTTCGTGCGTCCAGTGGTCGCTGAACTTCAAATGTTGGAAAAGGAATGTCAGGAGTGGACCTTCAACGTTTTGCCCGGAGTGTCTTTGAATGAAATCAACATGAACATGCTTGAGAACGCTAAAGCTAATGCAGCTTTCAAGGCAGCCAAGCTGGCGGGTGCAGACATCATCCTTGGTGCAACATTCTATGTTACAAACAACGAAAAGATGAAAGGTCTTGATGTGACGGTGCGTGGATATCCTGGCAAATACATCAACTTCCATAACTATGGAGAAGGTCAGCATGGCGCAGAAGACTCTAAGTGGATTACTCCGTTGCAGGAAGGTGCTCGCATTCGCGCCATCTCAAGCGACCAAAAACAGAATAAAGCTATTGGCAATAAGTAAACGATTTAAATAAAACAACAAAGTTATGAAAAAGATTTTTGCATTGGCCATTGCCTCCTTGATGAGTCTTGGAGCATCTGCCCAGCTCATCTCGTCAAATACAATGACCTATCACAAGGAGAAGGGCAAAAACTACAATCGCGTAGGAGTGTCTTACAACTCTATCAGTTCCGATGTTGATGGTGCTGATGCCATAAGCGGTTTGTCTTTGTCTTGGACAAAGGGCATCTCTGTTTCTGGAAGTCTGCCGTTGTTCGTTGAAACCGGTATCGGTGCAACTTACGGTTTTGATGATCCCTCGCCGTTGATTCTTTCAGTTCCGGTGAATGTAACATACAAGATTCCGGTAACAAGCAAGATCAATATTGCGCCGTTGTTGGGTGTTACTCTGAACGGTAACTTGGCTTCTGACGACGACTACATGAAGTATTTTGCTATGGGTTGGCAAGTTGGTGCAAACTTCGAGTTTGGCAAGTTCTATGTAGGTCTCGGCTATGGTGGCGGCTTTATGGACTTTGCTAACAGTGAAGACGATTACGATGATGGTTACAACTACAAGCTTAACGCTTTCAGTGCCACAGTTGGTATCGTATTCTAAGTAAAAAACGTTACTGAAAAATAGTCTGTCCTGCTTTAAAAGCTGGACAGACCTTTTTCATTTCAGACAAAATGTGAATAATATGAAAGGTGCTATTATTGCCGTATTGCTGATGATACTGCCATGTGCCGCTATCACAGCCGAAGAGAAATATCCTTTAGTGAAGGAAGGCAACAGCTATGTATGTACTGGTGCCGAGCCGTGCAAGCTTGATGAAAATACCACATTCGGAAGCGCTATGCTGTGGATGATGGATCACAATATAGACGCTGAGAAAAACGCTTTGAAATCTGATGTAAGCAAGAAGTCGATAGGTCTTAACTATACAATATCTGAAGGCGAGAGTGCTGACAAAACTTTTTCGTTTCATCTTGATATGGAAGTGAAGGACGGCAAGATAGCGTTTCTGGTGAAAGATGTGAAGTGTACGCCCAAGGGTGTGATTGGTATGTTCAAGACCCTGTCGTTCGACAAGATGAATCTCACGAAGAAACCGCAATACAAGGAGTATGTTGACAAGTTTGCTGTTCTTTGCGACAAGTTTATGCAGACAATGTTGACGGAAATTATAAACGCCGATATTAAACTGAACAATTGGAACTCAATCGTAGAAGGCAAAGTGGTTAAAGGCATGACAGCTAATGAGGTGAAACTGGCGATGGGTATTCCTTTGTCAATAACAGAAAATTCACAGCGAACAATGTGGTCTTATGTGTCAGGTGCTGTGGTGATGTTTGAAAAAGGAGTAGTTACCGGAGTCATCAATTAATATTGATCATAATCTCATCCCATATATTGTAATGATTGATATTTAATGATATGGGATGTTCAAAAAAAACTAGACTAATACTATTAAATTAAAAGAGCAGTAACTAGCCATGCCAAAGATAGCTTAATCAAGTTAAGTCCATTCT
>ERZ859732.473-NODE-473-length-16312-cov-2.807837_pt1 | contig 16312 bp, 18 predicted proteins | sample MGYA00510123_ERZ859732 | MGnify/ENA primary metagenome ERZ859732 (study PRJEB30046, sample SAMN00715133) | human gut metagenome | study: EMG produced TPA metagenomics assembly of the A metagenome-wide association study of gut microbiota in type 2...
TTAATGAAGTCATGATAATAATCTACAAAGCATTTGACTATAACTCCTATAACTACTTTAACTCCTTTAACTACCGAGAAACAAAAGCCTCCCCACGGGGGAGGTTTGGTGGGGCTTTCGCTCTTTATTTGCGCTCCGCGCCTGCTCTTCACTCTTCCCTCTTCACTCTTCACTTAAACTAGTAGTTCTTATTATCAATATACACCTCAAGCAGCTTCGACACGCGGTCTTCGTTGTTCGGCACCACGTCCATGTCGGCAACGCAAGCAGGCACGAGGCAGCTCATGCCCTTTGTCAGGTGCACTTGCTTTATCTCTGGCTCCTCGCCTTTCCACGACCTTATCACGATGTCGCTGCTGCCCTCAAGACACATATACACCACGAAGCTGTCATACTTATACAACTTTCTGTGGAAGGCACGGTTCACCTCCAGCAGCTTCACCGTAAAGAACCTGTTCTCCGCCAGCAGCACCGGATGGTTCATCTTGCGCGTGTAGTGCGTGCGGTAGTCGTCCTCCACCTTATAGTCCAGCGCCTCCGATGCCAGCGCCGTGTGCAGTGCCCTTGGCTTGCCGTCAAGTCCCGGACGGTTATAGTCGAATATGCGGTATGTCAGGTCAGAGCTCTGCTGCACCTCAGCCAGCAGCGTACCGCTGCATATCGCATGGATGCGTCCTGACGGTATGTAGAACACGTCGCCCTCCTTCACGTCGTGCGATGCCAGCACGTCACAGATGCTACCGTCCTCTATGCGCTTGCCGTATTCATATTTCGATATCAGACTCTTAAAGCCGCTGTAGAGCTTAGCTCCCGGCTTTGTGTCCATAATATACCACATCTCCGTCTTGCCGAACGAGTCGTGATATTTACGTGCCATCTCGTCGTTGGGATGCACCTGTATCGACAGGTCCTTCGCAGCGTCGATAAACTTTATCAGCAGCGGAAACGTCTCGCCGTACATGTCATAAACAGTGCGTCCTATCAGCTCTTCCTTATATTCCGTCACAAGTTCGTTAAGCTTGCGTCCCTGCAGCGAGCCGTTGCCCACTACCGACTCCTTACCCGGTACGGCACTTATCTCCCAGCTCTCGCCTATAGGGGCAGTGTCGCCGTCGTTTATGCCTTTCAGGGCTTTCAGCAGATTGCCGCCCCAGACCTTTGAATACAAGTTACTTTCGAATAATAATGGATAAAGCATGGTTTAGTCGTTTGTTGCAGTTTATAAGAATATTGTTAAATGAAAGCAATGTCACCAACAATTCAAAAAATAGTAAAAGCTCCTTTGGGTGAAAACAATAATAAATATTTTATTATCTTTGCACCAATGAAATCGTTTTTTCGTATAGTGTTATCTTATCTTTCGGCTATAGTGCTTGTTCCTATAGCCATAATAGCGAAGCTGTTCAGGAAATAAGAATTCTTATTTCTCAAATGGATTTTTGTATATGCCAAGCAACTGCTTAGTGAAGTAATAGAAGAACTGCATATCGTCAATAAAATAACGCTTAAACAGGCGCTTTGGTTCTTTTAAAAACCTATAAAACCATTCTAATGCCAGTTTTTGGAATATTTTTGGGGCACGTTTAATATTTCCTGCTTCGAAATCAATGGTTGCTCCTAATGCCATAAAAACGTCTATATTTGGTAATTTATCCTTATACTTATATATCCATTTTGTCTGCTTTGGGTTACCCAAACCAACTAGCACAACGTTTGCATTGGATTCAGTTAGGATATCAACTATATGCAGACATTCCTTTTCGTCCTTTTCAAATCCGAAAGGAGGAGAATATGTACCAACAATAATTTCTCTACCTATTCTCTTATTGATTTTTTCTTTGGCAATATTTGCAACGCCTTCTTTAGCTCCTAACAGGAAAATTTTTATATTTTCATCTTTTGCATGATAATCACAATACATCGGAAAGAAACTTGAACCAGGTATGGCCTCTTTTAAAGGTTTCCCTAATATTGATGACATAAGTTTTACAACTCTACTGTCACATACTGAAAATTCAGCCATAGAAGCATTTCTGTGAAATTCCTCGTCTTTCTGATGTTTCATTATATCATCAATATTGGGAGTAACCAATACACCTCTTTTAAGATTTTCTAGAAGTTCCTTAGACGTAATATTATCAATTCTCACATTAAGTAAGTATATAGATTTCATTTTAATTAAGACTATTTAAAGCTTCGATTAAAAAATTATCCTTATTCTCCTCTATTTTCAATGTCTGTTTCACGCCGGCATTTCTTCCAGCCTCAACATCCCTATCGCTATCACCTATCATATACGATTCACTAAGATCTATGTTAAAGTCATTAGCTGCTTGTAGCAATAATCCCGGTTGGGGTTTTCTGCAATTGCAGTTACATTTATATTCTGGTCTTTCACCTTTAAATCCTTTATCTGTATGATGAGGACATACATATATAGCATCAACAAAGGCCCCTTCTTTTCCTAGCTCGGTTTCCATCTTATCGTGGATAGTCTGCAATTCTTCAAAGCTGCAGTCGCCTCGTGCTATTACCGGTTGGTTAGTTACAACAATGGCAAGATATCCAGACTTATTTATTTTCTTTATAGCTTCAGCTGCTCCGGGTATCAGTTCAAATTGTTCGGGCTTTGTCACGAAGCCAACCATTTTATTTATTGTTCCATCCCTGTCAAGAAAAATTGCCTTTTGTTTATTCTTCAGGTTCCGTCTGTGTACAAGTCCGCTTGCTATGTCCTTCTCTGTTTCATAGAATCTGTCAGGTGTACCCATGTCCTTTATGTATTCGGGCGTATCGTATGCGTATATACGTCCGCTCTTTATGTTAGGTTTCAGCACGTCGCGGTCAAGGTCTATCTTGTCGGGAGTCTCCGGATGCCTTGGCACAAAGTTCTTCATCGTCTCCTTCAACAGTTCAGGAGATATCAGCTCTATGCCGGCATTCACCCTGTTCTTATAATACAGGCGTTCGTCCTCCTTGTTCATCCAGCGCACCACCCTGTGGGTATCTTCCGGCATGCCGCCCGCCTCGCGTGGCGGCACTATTTCCGTTACCAGCAGCGAACTGTCATACGGATGCCCGTTAGGATGCGACACAAGGCTCGCCCATGCTTTATGGGATTTATGGAATTCGATAAAGCGGTTGAAGTCAACATCTATTATCACGTCGCCGCACAGCAACAGGAAGTCCTCCGTCAGCTGCGGCATCTTGAACAGCGCACCCGCCGTACCCAGCGGATGGTCCTCGACAAAATACTCTATATTAACGCCGAACCGGCTTCCGTCGCCGAAATACTCCCTTATCTTGTCTCCCAAATATCCTATTACGAGGATTATGTCCGTCAGTCCACAAGCCTTCAGGTTGTCTATCTGGTGCTCCAATATCGGCTTGCCGCATATACTAATCATCGGCTTTGGCACGTCGCTTCTTACCGTCGCTATACGCGTGCCTTTTCCGCCGGCCATTATTACTGTCTTCATTTCTGCGTATTGTTTAACTGTTAAAAAAACTTATCCTCGAGCATCAGGCACAGGCAGTGGTATACCGGCAGATGCAGTTCCTGTATCTTGTAAGTCTCGGTTTCAGGCACTTGTATGCAGACGTCGGACATTGCTGAGAGCCTGCTGTCCTTCGCACCCGTAAGCCCTACAACCTTCATGCCCTTCGCCTTTGCCACTGTGGCGGCAAACAGTACGTTCTTACTGTTGCCCGATGTCGAGATGCCCATGAACACATCGCCTTTACGTCCGAAGCCGTTCACCTGCTGGGCGAAGCACAACAATGGTTCGCAGTCGTTCATATAAGCCGTAGTAAGGGCCTGGTGTCCGTCCAGCGCAATTGCAGGCAGCGCACCCTGCAGGTTTTCTCCGAGTATCTTCCCCAGCTCGTCGTCAGCATTCCTTAAAGCGTCGCAGTAGTGTCTGTCCAGTTTTCTCGCTTTCTTAAAGCCCTTCATCAATTCACCTACAATATGTTCAGAGTCAGCTGCTGACCCGCCGTTTCCGGCAATCAGCAGCTTACCTGAATTTTTATATGATTCTTCCAATATTTCGTAGGCTTTGATTATTGATTCTTTACAAGAACTTAATTGTGGATATCTTTCTGTAAGAAAGTCTATGTGTTTGTTGAGTTTTGGTTCCATCTGTTTATTATTTATATTCAATATTTTTTATTGACGACACTTTGTCTGTAGAATAAATTTTCCAACCATGTGCACCACCGTCACTAAATTGGAATGGCATAACAAAGCCGTTGAGTTTCTTTAATGCCATTTCAACCTCTTTTTTCTTGGTAGGCTCAACAACAAACATTATAAAACCTCCGCCTCCGGCTCCTGATACCTTTCCTGCTTTAGCCCCTGCTGTAATTGCCACATCCATAGCTTCCTGTATCATCGGGTTGGTTATGTTGTTTGCCATTTTCTTTTTGTTTTCCCAACCTTCACGTATAATGTCTGCAAAACCATCTATATCTCCTTTTAATATTGCTAATTTCATATCCTTTGCACTTTGTTTTATTTTGTGCATGGCTTCTATCGCATCGTTTGCTCCTTCAGATGTATTTTTCTTCTGCTCTTCAATAATGGCAGCACTGCTGCGTGATTTACCTGTAAAGAACAAAAGCATGCTGGCTTCAAGTTCGTCAATAATCCATCGCTTAATCTTTAAAGGATTAACTATAACTATATCGTTCTGCAAAAACTCCATATAGTTAAATCCTCCAAATGCGGCAGCGTATTGATCCTGCTTTCCACCAGACAGGCCTAAGTCTATTCGTTCTATCTCATAAGCCAATCGTGCTATTTCATAATCCCCTAATGGAAGGTTGAGCCATTCTACAAAGGCTTTCAGTATACAGACAACCATGGTTGATGAAGTGCCAAGACCGGAGCCTGCAGGAGCATCATTATATGTAGTTACTTTGAAAGATAAGGCATCTATTCCAAAATCTTTAATGATTCTATTGTAAACACCTTTTATCAAGCTTGCTTCACCGTCTATCTCCAGTGTTTTTGACTTGGGATAACTTTTAAAGCAGTTGGCATCGTATGCATTTATTGTTATTGAATCATCATCTGTTTCTTCAATTGTGCAATATGCGTACAAATTAATCGTTGCATTTAAAATCAGTCCACCATAAATGTCACTATATGGTGACACGTCAGATCCGCCTCCGGCAAGACCAAGACGGAGTGGTGCTTTACTACGAATTATCATATTAAATATTTATAATTATTATATTTAATGTTTTTGACATATTTTTTCAAAAGTCTTTTCCCACGATTTATATATTTCGTCAACTGAGTATCTTTTGCTTGTTTCAATGGCTTTTTCAGCCATATCATTATAGACGGCATCATTATGCATAATCTTTTGTAATTGTGTGGCTGCGTTTTCTGCAGAAAAACCTTCTTTTTGGTATGGAAATACAATTCCATTAACACCGTCATTTACAATGTCGTAAACAGCAGAATAACTGCCATAAACGGCAGGAACAACTCCGAAACTCATACATTCAGCCAACACAAGGGGGAAACCCTCATATTCAGATGTAAGCATCAGAATCCTTGCGCGTTTATAATACTCTATAGGTGATTTAAAACCTTCAAAGCTGACATTCTTTAGTCCTAATGCCTTTGCTTGCTTTTCAATATTCTCACGCTCAACTCCATCGCCTACTATAGTCAGCCGCCAGTCTGGATATTTCTTTTCCAGCAAAGCCCATGTGTCTATCACTCTGTACACCCTTTTTTGATTATAGTCAATGCGGCCGACATATATTATTTCTTTTTCTTTATTAGCAGGTTTTAAAACAAAGTCTCCTGTTTCTATTGTTACAGGGTTTGTCTGCACCATAAGTTTCTTAGGATTCTTTATTCCTGTAAAATTCTTAAAGCGTTCAACGAAACTAGGGGAGAGCACTTGGTAAACATCGCTATGATTATATACATACCGCATACTTCTGCTTGTGATAAATCTTATTATTGATTTTTTACAGATAAATATTATCTTTTTTATTTCGTTGTTAGCATTACTTATACTTATATTACAATCATATAATTTGCCGTTAGCTGAAGGATCGTTGTGATGTATGGATATAATTTTAATGTTTAATCCATTTGCTGCTTTATGTGCGACAAGGATAGGAACATAAGGAAGCCCCCATTGATTTATAATAATGTCAATCTTGTTGTCAATAAGAACCTTTCGTAGTGCTTTTATGTTTTCATCACTACAACGATATTCTTTTTGAGAATAAACTGCAATTTTATTACACAATCTATTTTCAATCGAAGTCTTTGCTTGAAAGAAAGAAAAAATCGTAACATTATGTTTTTCTTCTATAAATTTATTTGCTAATGTAGCAGTTACAATTTCTAATCCTCCGATATCTAATGATTTTAATAAAAATAGTATATTCATATTTTATAACGCAAACCAATAATTATAGTTTTGTTTGTATTTTATATCCCGTTGTCTATCTTTGATGTATTTAGCTGGGTTACCCCCTACGATGGTGTACGCATCAACATCTTTAGTTACCACACTTCCTGCTAAAACAATAGCACCTTCATGTATTGTTACTCCAGGCATAATTAATGCATTTGAAAAAATGAAGGCATTATCTTCTATTGTTACAGAAGCACCTTTTGTTTCGAAATGTGGACTATTGATATTATGCCCTAATGTATAAATTTTTGTGTTATGTGCAATACCAACGTTATTTCCAATTTTTATTCCTCTTCTATTATCTAAATAGCAACCAAAATTAATAACAGAATTATTCCCTAGAGAGAATTTTCCAATATGAAAAAATTTACAATTTCGATGTATACAACTACCTGATTTAATTTTTATTCCGTAACATCTTAAATATATTTTTCTTAGGGGATTAGGTATTATATTATATGAAAAAGAAAGAAATGCTACTAATAAAAATTTACATTGAAGTAAAATGTTATGAATTATCATATATATATCGTATAATTTATAAATCAGTCCAGTTTTGTAAATAAATATCAGGATTCCCTTTTTTATCATTCCACCATTTTTGTGGACAAATTATAATCTCTTTTTTTATTCCTAATCTCGCTCCCCAATAACTGAAGGTACTGTTGGCTATAATACCATACTTACATTGAGACATTAGATACATATCCAATGGAGAATCTGTACCATTGTTCCAATCTACAAAAACAGCATCCTTACCGAGTTCCAAATTTTGTTTTACCCATTCAATGTCATCAGAAAAACATATAAATTTTACAGAAGGAACTAAATTCTTCATCTTTTGAATAGCAGCTTTATAATAATCTATGGTACAACAACCTTCAAATAAATTCTTGAAAGTTGGAGATAGATAATCACCACGACGAACGTGAATAAAACAAACATCTTCGTTTCTAATAATAGATAATACCTTTTTGTTATTCTCAGATAGTTGTTTTTCATCAATCTTCCATTTCAGCCAATCTCTATTTTCTGGAATATAAGCCTTGTTAAATTTAAATGGATAGAAAACTGTTGCGTTCTTATTTTTCCATATTCTTGTATTCAAATCTAAGTGCTTTGACTTAGGGAAACATTGTTTATAGAAATAAAATAGAATAACCACAGGAAATGTCCACCATTTTTCTTTTGGTAATTCCACATCAAACCATTTGTTTATCTCAAGTCCATAATGTTCTTTCAGTTTTTTACCATAATGTCCATAAAAATGTTGTTTAGGAAAATATTTTTTTAGATGTAAATAAAATCCATATTCAAATATCTGATTCCCTAAACCACCTGTAAAGACTAATATTTTCATATGAGTTATTATTCTTTATAATTATTATTGAACTATTCTATAATGAGTTGTAAATTATATTCAATTTGTTTTTTATGGATTCTCCATCATAATTTAAGTTATAATACTTTAGTCCATTATTTGCCATCACTTTCGTATCTAAATTTAATAGTTGTAATAATTTAGTCTTTAAATCATTTAAATCACCATTTTTAAATAATAGTCCAGCTTTAGACTGTTGAATACTATCCTTAAAAAAAGGAACATCAGAAACTAGAATTGGAGTCTTATAATAATAAGCTAAGCTTAAAACACCTGATTGTGTAGCAGAAATATATGGATAAACTACACATGCTGCATTTTGATACATATTACCTATTTCTGTATCTTTAATATAACGATTAATTATAATTACATTTTTTTCGTTTGAACATCGCTCAAAAGAAAATGTTCCTTTACCTGCAATTACAAGATAATAGTGTTCGTATAAATCTGGTGTTTCTGTAAAAACTTTATACAATAATGAGATTCCCTTATACTCCTCTATTCTTCCAAAAAACAATATATATGGTTTGTTCAAACCATTTAATTCTTCAGAAACGTCTCTTCCTTCTTTTATATTTATTGATACTAATGAAGGAAATGAATGATAGAAAATATTTTTATCTTTATATTTTTGTTCTAGTTCCTTGTATTGGATATTAGAATTTGTAATCACATTTTTACTATATATGAAATTTTTATATGTTTGTTTATTCATTAATTTATTGCGAAATTCCTTATACCATGCCTTCTTGGATTCATGAGGATGAAGATCATGTAATGTAGAAACATATTTTATTCCATAACTTTCTAAAGATTTTATTAAAGAAACATCACCTGGACTATTAATAAAATGTACAACGTTGATATCATGCTTTTTGCAAATGTCAATCACTATATTATGCCATTTCGGCCTTATTGGCAATAAATCTATTATTTTATTTATCTTGCTGTTAGCCCGTTTATAGAAATAACTTTTATCATGAAGTTCTTTCTTTACATTTTTAAGGAAAAAATCATCTTCGTAATCATGAAAGAAGTAATATATATTATCCTCTTTACTAAAATTATTTACTATTTCACTTACATAAGGCCCCATACCGGCGTATGATGTCGTGGCAACAATTAGAGTACGCTTCATATTTCATTAATTATAAACAATATTTGTATAAAAATTTTAATAAATAATGATAAAATAAATTCACATTGTTTATTTTTGAATAAAATCCAAGTATATTATTGAATTCTGTTTTAGACAATATTTTTTTGTTTCTTTTAAGTTCTCCCAACGCAAATTTAGAGTAAAACCATCCTTTCCCATATCTTTTGCTCTTAGCAAAATCAGAAATCCATTTTGTATATAATATTACGGATTTTAATTTTCTATATATTATTTGTGGATTCTTATTTGGGCTTATATTTTCATTACTCTCTCTCCAGTTTACTCTTGCATTATCTATAGTTATTATTCCGTTTGACGCGTCTGAAAACTTAACCCAACTAATAAAATCACTGCCCCAAGCGAGATCAAAATTCTCAAAGCCGCCACATTTTGTATAAATATCTCTTCTGACAATAAATTCAACTACAAAACTTATAAATCCTTTTGCACCTAATTTACCATCTATATATTCTTTTGTAGAGCAATATTTTGGCCAAGAATCAAATGTAGATACTATTTGTGATTTGTCATTTATCTTATTTATATTAAAATGAAGGAGTCCTGCATCTGGATTTTGTCTTATTATCTCATAAAACATTTCTACACAATTTTTATCCATTACATCATCATCAGAAAACAGCCATATATATGGCTCATTATTACTCATGGCTATACAGCGTTCCCATTGTGCAACGAGGTCATTTCCTCCTAAATTGGTATCAAAACGTTTATAAACTATATCTATTTGTTCTTTATAATCATTAATGATATATTCCAAATCATACGGGCTGCAATCATCGCCAATATATAAAGTAAAATCCTTGCATGTTTGATGAGATATAGAATCTAATGCTTCTTTTAAAAATGTGCTTTTATACGCAGGAATTACTATTGCTAATTTCTTTTTCATTCTTATGAATACTTTGATATTGTATCTTGCAAATTGAAAAACCTATCATAAATAAAGTAATAATCTTTGTATCGAGTGTTCCTGTTGAAACAGAAAAGAAAATATAACCGATACAGCATGCTATAATGAAAGAACAGTCTTTTCTATTAATTTTTCTTTTTCTATATGCATATGTGAGTATTGATAATAAAATAATAATCTCAATAACAAGACCGAAGAAACCTCTTTCAATTAATATAACATATATATAACTTTCAAATCCCAACAATCGCCAATCGCCTTTAAAATTATCTGTACCATAACCCAACCCCTCCTGAATATAATCATATCCATGTCCAAATATTGGATATTCAGACGTAATTAGCAAAGCAGCTTCAGTTTGTGCATCTCTCATTTCCAGAGAACTACCTTGAACATTATCTTCACCCTTTGCTGTTAAAATAATAGAGTCCACCTTTTCTTGAACTATAGGCACGAATAAATATACTGGTATTGCAAGAGTGATTATAATTAATGCCATAATTATTGATTTAGAAACATTATATCTGAACATAATATAAATTCCTCCCATCAATAAAAATGCAGCTAAAGATGTTCTACTACCACAAATTAAAACATTTATGAATAAAAGTAATAGTAGTATTTTAACTTTTCTTTTTCTTATAAATGGCAATAATTCATAAAACAATGTACTACATATAAATCCATAAGAAATGGGATGACTCCATGTAGAGCATATTCTTATACGTTCACCCCAATAATAGTCTGATAAAAGACTATTACCAAATGTAGAAGAAATAAATTCTTGTATCGGATTACTACGTATTATAAAAGTTATCACTCCATAAATAGTAACAAAAAATAAAGTATTTACAATTGCTTTAGAATAAAAGCTTTCATTTTTTATACCATAGCAAGTTAATAGTAAAATTAAATAAGTGTCTAATAATAAAGCTAATGGTTTATATATTTTATAAAATATGTTCAAATATGGTGAATTAAATCCTATAATAAGAAATCCTATTACATAGATTATTAGTGGTATCTTTAATGGAAAACTTTTAAGACGATACTCTTTTTGACGTAATACAGATAACCAAAAACATATTATAAAAAATCTATGACATGGAATTTGAGGTTTGTTCCATATTATAATTGATGATGAAAATAACATAATGGAGCAAATGAACCAATTTAATCTTTTCTGTCCAGTATTTTTTATAATATTATATCCACATATTAATATTAATAAGATAATAATATATCCCATATGATTAAGATTTATTTAAGAATCATATTGTTTAATAACCCTTGCAGGTGAGCCTACAACCAAAGAATATGGTGGAATGTCTTTAGTTACAACTGAATTTGCACCTATTATAGATCCTTTACCTATATGAACATTTCCTAATATGCACGACATCTCTCCTATCCAAACATTATCTTCAATTATTATTGGTCCTTTGGATTCTAAAGGTCTTAAATTAGGTTGTACATCAAGTTGTTCTCTAATAAAATTCCCATGAGAAGTATCATTTATCATAACTTTCCTTCCAAGACGGACTCCATTACCTAATATAATTTTATTGCAACATTGAATATTGCTATCATCTCCTATATTACAATTTTTTCCTATACATATTTGTGGATTGAACACCCTATCACCATAAAATGCCGTAGCCTGTATCATAACTCTTTTTCCAATACAGGTACCATTGGCAATTTCTATATACTGTTTACCCCCAATATAAGCAGGCAATCGAAAATATACATTACCCAAATGTTTAAAATTATGCTTAATCCATCCATAATATAATATAGATTGTATAAACTCTTTTTTCTTTTTTATCTTATCAGTATATATATATCCCCATATATATCCTATACATTTCATAATAAATGATAATTTATTTTTCATAATATATATTTTTATATGCATTAATTAATGAATTATATATATTATCATCGTTATGTCTTTCTCTTGCAATCATATAATTATCTTCAGCCATCTTATTGATTTTTATTTTATCGTTACATAGTTCAATAATCTTTGATGCTAAATAATATGGATCATTTGTTGGTACCAACATGTCAGATGGATAATCCTTTGAAAACAAAGAAGAAGTTCCACCAACATTTGTAGCAATCACAGGCAAACCTAGGTATTGAGCCTCACAAACAGAATTAGGACTATTATCTATATATGAAGTATGTATATAGAGAGTAGCATTTAGAAGTTTATCTTTTAATTCTTCCGCAGAACATTTCCCTAACGGAAACACAGAAACATCTTTACATTTAATATTAGTCCTTTTTTCAAACAAGCTTATTTGATCTTTTGTTGGACCACACAATAACCATTGAAAATTAATACATGAATTTTCTTTCAATAATTTTGATGCCCTTAACACTAAGTCGTAGCCCTTCAAAACATGTCCACCACCAATAGTAATAAATGTAAAATTAACGTCTGATTTATAACTCCATCGTCTAACTTCTGTTGAAAAAGTCGTACGTAAAGCTTCACTACAATAAAAATATCTTGCTTGCTTATTATATAATTTTACTATTGCTTTGTCCCATTTTGTACGACCGAAAAAATTATCGTTAATACGCAATATCTTTTCCTCACGCAAAGCCCTATTTACTGATGCAATTTCATTTAAATATCTTCTAAAAATGCTTGTAGGTTTATACCACCGTTCAAGAATATAGTCTTTTTTACTAGTTCCTGGTGGAAAACTTGAATTCAGATATTCAGGCCAGAACCCTTGCATATGTATTATAATTGGAATATTTGTATGTTCCTTTATTAATCCAAAATTCCATTCAGAACCAAATATTTGGATTATATCTGGCTTAAAATCATCAATAACTTTCAAGTATTTATCTATTGCCTGTTTATCATATTCTTTAATATCATACAAATCTTTTAAAAGATCGATTTTACTTCTTTTTATCTTTATTGGATAATATACAACCCCATGGATCGTTTTTTTAAAATTATCATTATCAGATGCTATAAATGCAATACCAAGATCTATATCTTTATGTGAAAGGACAATTCTTTCCAAAGACTCAATCCATCCGCCACCATTATGGGCATTTCGTTTTGTGCTATATGATGATGGGGTTACAGAGAACCATAAAACTTTCATACATCTATTTATTATAATTTACAATATAAGCAATACAACTAAAATCTTATTTGTAATAACTAATTTCACCTATAACAATAGAGATTTATTTATAGCTTCATTAAGTTTATAACCGTTACGAACTTGTTTTGACAATTTACTAACATTTTCTATAATATTATTTAATTGTTCATTCGATAATGAAGATATTACAAGCGGTATCTCAGCCAAAGAATCAACACAGATTCCCAAATGATATTTTTCTACATATCGAGCCATTGCACTATTCTTCCAAACAATAACAGGCTAATTTGCAGCAATATATAATGAAAATTTAAAAGGTGAATTTATTTTAAGATATTCTCCAAAATATCCAGAACATGTTTCTGTGCTATCGCCATCCCAAACTAGTCCCCAATTACCTTCAATTTTATTAATTTCATTAGGGTCAAAAACACCTTTATAGAAAATATGTTTTCCCTTGCTTAGAGATGTCCCTCCGACTCCATATAAATAAAATTCAAAATAATCAGAAAGAGGCAAATTTTCTAAGTTAGTCAGAAAAGATGCTTTTTTTAAATTGCCGGCAAATATAATTTTTGAATTTAAAAGCTTCTTAGGAGAAGATACTTCTATCGAATTTAAATAATCAAAGAATTCCAGATATACAGATCTTTTAACATTGATGCCACTTTCGCGAATTTTTTGTTCCATCTCTTTTGTATGGAAAATACATACATCAGAATTTTCTATACAAAACTTCTCAAACTTATTAGGTTTATTATATCTTAATCCTTCTATATCGTGGAACAATACGATAATCCTATTTTTGCGTCTATGTAAGAAATTAAATATATATTTTTTTATTCTATCAGAAAAAAAAGCTGTAAATGGATATTGAATAAAAATATAACATTCCTTGATTTTATGAAAATGCTGATAAAAATTGCATATTATAATTATAAAATTAATATATTGTATTACTTTTTTTAATAAAGTGGTATTATAAGAAGATAAATAATTTATTTGTTTTAATATAAAACCACGTTTTTTTAAAATAGCAACAACATCAGTTCTTGGCTTTGATATTGCTACGTACTTATTTCTCATTATTGTTTTATCAACAATATCTAAGATTATTAATTTATTATTCTTTGATTTCATTTTTAAACTAAAAGAATACTAATTGATTATACTGTTTTTATTGCCAATTCTACTATCGGCGCCATATCATAGTATTTGTATTCAGCAAGTCGTCCGCCAAATATTACATTTTTCTCATTTTTCGCCTTCTCACGATATCTGTCAGCAAGCTCATTATTACGTTTGTCGTTTACAGGATAGTAAGGCTCCATGCCTTGCTGCCATTCTGTAGAGTATTCTTTTGATATGACAGTCCTTGGACAATCATAAACATCTTGTCCGAACATTTCAAAATGTTTGTGTTCAATTACACGCGTATAAGGCACTTCACGTTCTGTATAGTTTACAACAGCATTGCCCTGATAGTTTGCTGTATTCAAAACCTCTGTTTCAAATCTTACTGTGCGATATTCTAACTTGCCGTAACAGTAATCAAAATATTCATCTATAGCACCAGTATAAACAAGTTTGTCTGCAATATCATGCCATATGCCTTTCAGAGTTGAAAAGTCTACTCCTGTACGCGTTTCTATTCCGGCAAGAAGGCCATCTATCAGTTTATTATATCCGCCAACAGGTATTCCCTGATATCTGTCGTTGAAATAATTGTTGTCGAATACAAGTCTTACAGGAAGTCGCTTTATAATGAATGCCGGCAGTTCCGTACATTTACGTCCCCACTGTTTTTCAGTATACCCCTTTATAAGTCGTTCATATATGTCTGTACCTATCAACGTCTTTGCTTGCTCTTCGAGATTTCTCGGCTCTGTAACTCCATCAGCCTTCATTTTAGCAACTGCTTCTGCCTTCTGTTCTTCAATCTTTGCCATAGCTTCAGCAGGAGTAGTTACTCCCCACATCTGATAGAATGTATTCATATTAAAAGGTAGATTGTATAACTTGCCATTATAATTGGCTACAGGCGAATTTGTATAGCGGTTAAACTCTACAATGCTGTTTACAAAATCCCACACTTGTTTATTGCTTGTATGGAATATATGGGCACCATATCTGTGTACATTTATGCCTTCAATATTATCACAATATACATTGCCACCTAAATGTGATCGTTTATCAATAACAAGGCAACGTTTTCCTTTTTGTTTGGCCAAATATGCAAAAGTGGCTCCAAATAGACCGGAACCGACTATTAGATAATCAATTACATTTGTTTTCATTATATTTTTCCCATTTTTTTGTAACAAAATTATATTTTTTTAAAATTCTACCAGGGTTTCCACCTACGACACAATAATCAGGAACATTCTTTACAACAATTGTTCCTGCTGCTATTACACAATGTTTTCCTATAGTGACTCCAGACATGATTTGACAATTAAAACCCAACCATGTCTCGTCACCTATAATTACAGGGCCTTTTGACGTTATTTTTTGTTGGCTGATTGGACAATTAATATCTTGGAAGCCATGATCCCTATCTGAAATATGTACATGAGGAGCAAACAAAACATTATTACCTATAATAATTTTATTTGCACATCCTATTCTGTTCATACGACCAAAATGTACATTATTACCAATAAACAATTGTGGACATACTCCATTTATTGCAGGAATAACACAAAGTTCCATATCATCAGAAAACAATATATTATTCCCATATATAATATATTTATTTCCACGAATACTTATTCGATGTCCAAAATAACATTTTTTCTTTATAGATATATTATATTTATGAGAATAATAAAGATTTCTCTACTTATTTAAAATTCTTTTTATCATACCACTTAATTATTTATTATTAATTTTTTTAATATTGATTCGTATGGAATATTAATTTCTGATTTTTTTGAATACTTTGCTATTTTAGAATAAATCTTTAAAAATTTAAAGTTTAATATATATTTTCTTTTTATTGAATTTACTAAAAAAAATATGATTCTATTTGATAAGTATTTTTTTAATTCAATATCAGAATAATATGGCAATAAGTTTATAAAACTCATAGCAAGTAAATACCATTCTTTTGCAGGCTTGTTTTTATATGTCAATCCTTGTTTTTTACTGTAATAATAATATAACGGAATATTTAGAACCATTAATTTATTAACCCTCAAATCCGCAACCTATAGGGTTTAGTGGGATTTTGCTTGCAAAGCGACAAAA
>ERZ859732.477-NODE-477-length-16291-cov-27.963415_pt1 | contig 16291 bp, 13 predicted proteins | sample MGYA00510123_ERZ859732 | MGnify/ENA primary metagenome ERZ859732 (study PRJEB30046, sample SAMN00715133) | human gut metagenome | study: EMG produced TPA metagenomics assembly of the A metagenome-wide association study of gut microbiota in type 2...
AACATAAAAGCTATGTTTTCCGCACCTAAATGGCTACCGGTATGCATCCAGTTTCTCCTTCCCATAGCCAAGTGGCGGAACATTCGTTCGACCGCATTGTTATGCATCTCGACACGGCCATCCTGCAAGAACACCTTGAAGGCCTTCTCGTCATCAAGTACATAGTTGACTGCTCGCTGAACCATTGCACCATAAGAAGAATCAAGCTTGATCTTCTTCAACAATTTCATCAACTTGCCAACGATCGATGCACTGTACTTAAGTCTAAATCGGCGTCGCTGCTTTGCAGTATGCTTGCGTAACTTCGACTCTCGCTCTATCTGGAAGAGGTAGTTCATCATCAAGATGATTACACGCACACGATGGTCAGAGATATAAGCATCCACGAAGCGATGGCGGGCATGGAACCAGCAAGCTGTACGCACCAGTCCCATTTCCTCCAAATCCTTCTCAATTGTCTCATACAAGACTGCTCTGTCTGCAGTAAACACCCTTATGCAAGAGTCCTTGAAGATGGCATCTTCCTGCACACTGTGACTACGGCTACCCTCCTTATATTCCATCACACAAAGCTTGGCTTCCATGGAGAGGGCAGCATGGATGTACTCCACATTGTACTTAAACTTATCTTCCTTACTCTCACGACTGCGAACCACGATTCTTGACTCGTCATTCTGGGTATAGACACACTGACGGATACGCTCAAGCATCACAGGTCCCAGGCGTTCACGAAGATAAGTCATGATTTGCTGCATCCAACCGTTCAAGGTTGACTGAGCTACCTTCATACCCATCTGTGACAACATATCCAACAAGCGGTTTTCGGAGAGATGATAGGCAAACTTCGACTCCAGATAGAACCTACAGAAGGATGGCATCAAAGGATTACCCTTGATGATACTCTGAGGATACTTGCTGCTCTGAGGATCAGAGCCAGGTACATTAAAGCGCGCTATCTTGTATTCCTTACAATAAACCTCTTGTTTCTGATAGAAGAACAGACGGACTACCCACATGTCCTTCTTACCCTTACGTATGATAACCTTTGCATTCTCAGGAAGATCAGATTTATCTATGCCGAAGGACTTCAAAACTCTAGCTGTTGTAGTATAACGCTTGCGAGGGAGTTGACTATCTGATTTCTGCTTTTCTTTTTCTGTTTTCTTAGGCAGTTTTACAGCTGGTTGCTCTGGGGCTGAAGATGCCTTAGACTCTTCATCCTTATGCTTTTCATCCAACGCCTCGTCAGCAGCATCACTGATTTTCTTTTTCAATCCATCAAGTCCCAACTCATTGACCTCTGCGTCGGATGTATCCAACACACCATTCAAGAGATTGGTCATATCTGAGTTATGAGCAAACTTTCTATGAAGGAGAACCTCGATGATAGTTTTATAATCAACCTGAGCCTTGTCTGCTATATCCAACAAGGCATTTGCCTTTTCATAATCATCTGCCTTGGAATGAAGTCGAGATACCTCTGCTCGTAATTCCGAGTTATCAGATTCCGCTTGGGTCAAAGCCACCTCCAACACATAGATACGAGCATTTGCATCTGATAAATCTTCGCTTAACATAGAGATACGCTCGTTTGCCTTGTCAAGTTCCTCCGACAACTCTGTATTACCTTGCTCAATCTGCTGTTTGAGCAAGCCAACAAGCTGTTTGGACTTGGCAAGGTCATTGCTAGCTTTAGTCAACATTGACTTATACGTAGCAAGCTGCATCTCTATATTACTCTTGTTATTTATCATGTTTACAAAGGTACTAAATTTCTGCGACATATACAACTATTTCTTGTTAAGAAAAGTTATACAACTACTTGTTTTTCAGAAACTTATAAGATTTCAGAAACAACTTTTCCTCGTATTCCTTGTTTTTCTTTTCCAAAGCTTCTTTTGCTGTCAGAAGAGATTTGCGCTCTCTCAATAGAGCAAGCAGTGCTTCCTGCTTGCCCAAAATATACTCTTGTATCTCTACCATCACATCCATGATTTCAACCTGACGCAGATTCATTCGAGAAATTTCCTCTCGAATCGCCTTTTCATCAGATGAACCTTGCTGTAATGAGACTTGAAGCTCTGCAACACGAGACTGCATACGCTTCAGTTCTGCATGCATGGATGGTATCAAACTCTTAATATCAGTATTCATAATATGATTTCCGTTTGTACAGATGTTGATAGCAACAGTATCAATGTCTCACGGCTTATCTTATGACAGCGAGCTGCCTCCAAGAAACGAGGCTTGAGAAACTTACCATCATCAAACCACTTCTGGTATAAGACAAAACCATTGATATCATAATGTAATATTTTAACCTTGCGGTAATCCTTGGAATAGAAGATGAAGGCTTCATCATAACTATAAGGATCATGCTGCATTTTTTCACGGATGATTCCTGCCAAGCCCTCACGACCATTGCGCATATCAGTTGGCGTGGAACTCAAATAATAAGTTGTTCGAGAAGTGAAGTTCAGCATGGCTATGACATTTTACGCAGCAGTTCTGCAACTGCAAACAGGTTAGTACACTTGATTTCCATCTCATCACCTGTCGGAGACTTCAATATCAGTCTCTCAACTTGCCAACCTGCAGGAGTTTGTTGCTCGGGAACAAAATTCTCCTCAACTGTCAAAGCGATAAACTCACCTTCGCCTAGCTTCTTGTTTTCATCTGGTTGAAGCTTATTTGAACGATATGATTTCTTAAACTCAATGAGCCAGTCATAATCCACTGCCTCATCCTTACAATACTTGCGCAAGCTACGACCTTTACGATTTTGGTTGTAATCCTGCATCACTTTTTCGAAATATTCCCTTGTTTCCATTATCAAACTGTTTTGATTACGGATGCAAAGGTAATATATTATATAGGTACCGCCATACGGGCTAATGGTGATTTACTCTCCGTCTCTCCTGCAAGGAGAGCTCCACTTTCTCCCCAAGCCCCTCTTCCTCAGGAAGCGGGGATGTAACCGCCCTCCGGTGCTCAGAACCGCTACGCTCTAAGGTTGGCGGACCATCAAAGGTCTCGCCATGTTGTGCGGGATGGGACCACCTTGATACGATGCTTTTTATGCCTAATCTTAAGACTTATTTTATATGGATCAGAGGAAAGCAAAGACTAGTAGTTGAACATGCTATTATCTTCTCATTAATTTTGCTGCAAATTCAAAGAAGTCTACAACGTTCTTGAAATCATCAAATTGTTGGCAATACATACTGTAATAAGGCTCAGGGACACTACTTCGCATGTTAGCCTTTATCATATTGGCGAATGCTTCCTTGCCTATAGCTCGGAAGAGTTCATTATATTCATGCTCACTTATAAACTAACTTTTTATACTAAATGTGTCGGAATGGAATAATTTCCACTGCGTTTACTTTGTTCTTGCTTCTTGATATTATCCGCAAACTCTCTGACCTTATTGCATATCCACATATAGGCTGTAGTTCCTTCGCTATAGTCAGCCTCAGCAAACATGTCAATTCGGTCATCTTCACGAAGTTTCTCTACTTGGGCAAAAGCCCTTTCATCTCCTTTAGGATAAATGGCAAATGTTGCTCCACCCCTTCCTTTTACTACAGAGAAAGCAGGAATATCGCTAGGGCCATCTGCTATGTATATCATGTTGTGGAAATCAACACGGCGCAACTCATCTGGAAGCTTAGAATTTACAGTAATATCCTTCTCCTTGTTTACACCCTTGTTAATCTCAAAGATTGCTTTTGTCTTAGTGGAGTTATCCATGGTAAAACCAATCTCATTGATAATCTTATGCTCTTCATCTTCGATTAATTCACATCCCCAAATATTCTCCACATAATTCATCAACTCCGTGCCTCGAATCACCTCAGCAAAGCCTGTACTCACAATGTAATGCTCTACCTTAATATTATACTCCTCACATACAGGGTCATTTTTCAACATCTCCTTCGTATGTTTGAATATCGCAGGAATTCCAGCATAAAAGTTCTGACGTTCGCCATAACTCTTTAGCTTGGCATTGTTCAATCCTTCAAACTTTCCAGACTGGGCATATCTGATAAACTGATTGAGATAAATGGTATCAGGATTCACCTTCACATGCTGCTCCTCCTTATATTTCTTAGGCAAAGCATTTACCTCAGTCCAAAACTCATGGGGATTGACATTATAGTCTTTAAAAATCGGATCCTGCATATACCCATCGATAAGAGTTTTGTCAAAATCCCATATGATAGCTATGATATTCTTCATTGATTTTGATTCTTTAAACAATAGTAGCTAATTATCACTTCCTTGATTTGATTCTCTGCATAACGACGGCCTTCATAACAACTTGCACAAAATGCGATAAAAGCCAAAATTAAACTACACACATACAAATATACCCAAACTTCTACAAAAAACAGTACAAAGATTGATAACACAAAAATCAACAAGAAAGAAAATGCAAGTCCTTCACAAATGGCCTGCATCACCCATTGACGATACAATGGACGATAGTAAACTCCTTTTTCATCAAGCTTTCTAATTTCTATCCACATCGCAGAATAAGAAAATTTATTAAAATTCATCACTTTGCCAGCATCATTGTAGAGGACTGGAGTATTTAATGTAGCTCCGAATTCCTCACATAAACCAGAAAATGCTATAAAATTCTCTTGTGATTCCATAAAGATTTCATCAAAATCCCTATCTCTCCAATCTCCCAACCATTTCCAATGAAACAACCACTGAATTTTTGTGCGTATCCACTTTCCCATCGAAAACGAAATGATTCCACATATATAGGAAAGAACGATAGATGCTAAAACACCAGTTACAGTTGTATACTCTATGGTTTTGCAAAACATCTCGCCAAAGAAATACAACAGCGTAACATAGGTGACAAAACCTGATATAAAGAAGGAGAAATCAAAGAAATTCAATCCTTCAGATATTTTATCTATTATTGATTTAAATGTTTCCATATTATATTTTTATTTCAATAAGTTCTGTAACTCATCCATACTCAACTTGCCACTAGCAGAATTAAAAACATCTATCGTCTGACGCTTCTTTTCTTGAAGTTGCAAGACCTTCTCTTCTACCGTATCCTTACAAATGAGGCGAAACACCATCACATTCCGCTTCTGACCAATGCGATGAGCACGGGCAAACGCCTGATCTTCCACAGCAGGATTCCACCAGTCATCCAAGAGAATGACATTGCTGGCTGCCGTAAGGTTCAAGCCGACACCACCTGCCTTTAAGCTGATTAAAAATACGGTGATGTCTTTATCTTTTTGAAATCGCCCTATGGGTGATACTCTGTCTCGGGTATCTCCATAGATTTTCTCATAACGTATCTTTCTTTCGTCAAGAATGTGCTCCATCTCCTCCAAAGCTCCCACAAACTGAGAAAAGACCAAGACCTTCTCTTCCTTGAGACAAAACATCTCAATATAGTCGAGAGCCGTCTGGAGTTTTGATGAAATCAACGTATTTATACCTTTATATATTGTATTAGGAAGCAACTTGGGAGATACGCATGCTTGGCGTAATCTCAACAAGCCTTCCAAAGCTATGCTCTCTATTCTACCACTTACACCACTGGTCAAAGCTTGAAGCACCATCTTATGAAGATTACCATAAAGATGACGTTCTGTATTTGACATTTCTATATAAATTGTTTTTTCTATCAATTCTGGTAAGTCTTTCAGTACCTCTTGCTTCGTTCGTCTTAGAATGAAAGGTTTTAAGAACTTACGAGACATCTCTAAGAATGCTTCATCTCTTTTTGACTGGCATTGCTTACTCAGCAGAGCATAAAGCGTCTTCATCTCTGGCATCAAGAGCATAAAATGCGACCAGATGTCGTCGATACTATTTTCTATAGGTGTACCCGTGAGAATAACAAGATGCTGGGCCTTTAATGTTTTAATTGCCTTATATTTCTTAGTATAACGATTTTTGATGATTTGAGCCTCATCTATGACGATGGTGGAATATTCTATCCGTTGAAAAGCTTCAATGTTCAACCGAAGGATATCATAAGACACGATGAGCAGCCTCTTATCGGCATCAGGTTGATGAAGTTGAATGGCTACCTCTTCCTGCCATGAAGGTATGAACTTAACTATCTCATTTTGCCAATTGTAGACCAACGATGTTGGAGCAATAACCAAATGAGGCTTGCCTGCTTGATAACCAAGACTATATAGGTACGCTAATACTTGAAGTGTCTTTCCCAAACCCATCTCATCCGCCAAGAGACAACCATGGTGTTTTTTGCGCATCTCTGACAGCCAAAGCACTCCAGCCTGCTGATAGGAACGCAATTGAGCTTTTACCCCAGAGGAGACAGAGGCAAGTATGTCAGCTTTCTCTGTTTCTGTCAATGAATGTTGAACAACATATAGTTGTTTTATATTGAAGGAAGGTAAACTTTCTGACAACAGCTCGGTTTCTATTTGAGTAATGTCCTTTGCTCGAAACAAACTTAGCTTACCCTTACTATCAATATAGTTTCTACCTTGTAGATAGTTATTGAGCATCTGCTCTATAATGGTGTTGTCAGCAGAAGAATTAGAATCGCTCGTAAACCAATTAATGCCTGATGGATGATGCTTCAGGTATACTTGCGAAGCTGGACCCTTGCTTTGTGACACAAACACCTTCCAACCTTTCTCTGCCAACAAGGCTAATCTATCTATGTCATATTCGGGAAATGTTACTTCGCCCAAATCAATATTCAAATTCGCTCCCAAATCTGACAAGAGTTTCTTCTCTGCATCAGAATCTCGTAGCATGAGTGTACCTGTTGACGTAAGATAGGGACATTTACTGTATCTTGGATAGAATGAAACCAAGGCATCTTGATATACCAGACGCACCTTGATGTTTTTGTTCCAATTTGCAATGTTCGTAATGTACAGTTCCCCATTCAGAATCAGCCCTTTTGAAAGATTTTGCAAACGCGACGCTAGCAGAATTGGGGCTGTTTTCTTCACGCTGCCCTTGCCATTCACCTGAGTGCCACTCCAAGGATTCTTGCGCAAAAAGGATTGCACTATCGTATCTGACAATGCTAATCCTGATATGCGAAAAGGTTGCTTGATCAGTCCCATCTGATTGAGCAAGGGAAGCAGGCATCGAGACTCTGGCACACAAGCATACCACAACTCTTCCATATCCACCTTTCTTATAAATGGGGACAAGGATTTGGTATTGGCACCTTGGCATACCTCTATTCTCAGCTCTATGTGAGCAGGAGACTTATAAGTCTCGTAAATACAAACACAGCGATATTGGGGTATCATACATTATAATAAAAGGTAAAACTATCTACCATTTTCTTGATTAAACGTTCCTTGAACTCATCCGTACAACGAGTCTGCACATACTCTTTATTCCAACTTTTAAGATGCCCCTTAAAGTTGAAATTGTCTATACGACAATCTCCACCGCAAATATAGCGCAAGCTGCAATCCTGACAAGGCGTTATATTCTCAACTGCCGTATCATTCAGTACTTGTTTACCTTTTGCAAGGACATCCAGGAAACCGTCTCTATTCACATTGCCAAAACAATCTACCTCATGGATGCGATTGCAGAAATAGACATTGCCATTGGATGAGATGGAAAGACCTCCGAAACCACAATTGCGTATCATCACATTGGGTTCATGTCCTTCTATGAAGTTGGCATAGCCGGCAGTGGAATCCACATATCGCTCGATGGCATCAATCTGCTCATAATAACGTCTGTTCTCTTCTTCGGAAAAAGCCTTACCTCTTCCTGGAAGGATTTTCTTGGTTAGTTTGAAGAATACCCTATCTCCTACTCGCTTCTTGATGCTATCTACAAATTGCCTATAAGCATCGGCAGTGCTGAGATTTTCCCATGTGAATGTCGTTGCCACTGAGGTTCGCACATCAGTCATGGCAAAACGACACACCGTGTCCACTACCTTCTGGAAATGATTCTTGCCACGAACCTTGGCATTATCCTGTTCGGTTACGCCATCTATGCTGAACTGAATCTCGTCTATATAGGGTTTTATTCGAAGAATTTGCTCTTCTGTCCAAAGCAATCCATTGGAGAGAACCGTAACTTTCAACCCTAGCTGATGAGCAAAGGTAACTACCTCCTCAAATCCATCATACATGGTAGGTTCACCGCCCGTAAACGTAACGAACTGACCGCTTGCCTGAGCAAAATCTTGTAAAACAGCCTTCCACTTTTCTGCTTTCAGTTCATATTCCAACTTGGTTCCTGCATTCATAAAGCAATGAACACAATGCAAATTACAAGCATTGGTGAGGTACACATTCAAATACTTGGAGGCATTGACTACTGTTGCCACTGGCAAATGCCCTACTTGTCCAAAAATTCTAGCATAAATGGAGGAGAGTACCCTCATGAGGTCGGGCAAAGCATCTTCCCGCTGCGCCTCCTCATACACCTCTCCTATCGTAGCTCCAGAAAGCAATCGCCTAAAATATCTTAATTGGCTATCATTATACAAGACTATCCAATTGCCTGTATCAACTGATAACGCTAAAGTCTTATCCTCATAAGGAATCAACTCTATGCTATCAGAAAAGCAAAGAACATCATCAGCTTGATAGCTTCCACTTTTTCTACTCATATAAAGTATCGAAAAATGAAGAGGGAGACTCTGGCGCATGCCACCAGAGCTTCCCTTTGGGAGTTTTAGTTCTGATTTACATCACAACGCTTGAAGCAATACATTGCTCCTACACGCTCTGTGTCGAAAGAACTTTTCTCTTCCCATGAAAAAGAAATTTTCTTTGTCTTCATTTCTTAAATCTTTAAAATGTTAAACAATATTGTTACTATTTATCTAATTCAACGTCACAGAAATGGGTAAGTAACCTTACCCCCTCATTGACGTCTACCAAAGATACGATTTCATTTGGCGAATGCATATATCGACATGGGATACTCAGTAATGCCGTCTTTACACCGGTACCTGAAACTTGCATAAAATTGGCATCAGTTCCTGTAGGACGAGCAATGGGCTCTATCTGGTACTTGATGTTCTGCTGTTTTGCCAAATCTATGAGCTTTCGCCCTATAGTTTTGTTTATATTGGGTCCCTTTGCTATAACTATACCATTCCCCACTTTGATTTCCCCACTTTTTTGAGGAGAGCAGGTAGGATAATCAGTAGCATGAGTAACATCTATAGCTATACCATAATCAGGATTGATACCTAGCGCTGCAGTTCTTATGCCACGAGCTCCCAACTCTTCCTGCACAGAAGCTACGAAATAAACATCCATAGCAGGCTGCTTACCATCAAGTGCTTTAGCGACCTCTACCAAAGTGAGCAATCCCACTTTGTCGTCAAGAGCCTTGGAAGTCCAAACATCATGCTGCAAAACGACAGGTTGCGTCTGATAGGTAATGTAATCACCTACTTCAACCTTACTCTCGGCTTCCTCTTTATCTTTAGCAGCTATATCTATCCACAAGTCTTCGGCATCATAGTCTTTCGCCTTGGCATCCCTATCCTGAAGATGAATAGGTTTCTTGCCGATAATGCCCATAACAACTCCTTGATGATTATGAATCTCCACTCTTTGTCCTGGGAGGAGATTGGTATCAATGCCCCCTATCTCTTGAAAAGACAGGAATCCATTGTTATCTATATGGGTAACCATCATGCCCACCTCATCTGCATGAGCTGCCAGCATCAACTTTTTGTTGCTATTGGCACCATACTTTAAAGCGATTAAGTTACCATAGTTGTCTATCGTCAGTTCATCTATGTAATCTTTGAGAAACATAGCCATCTTCTTGATGATTGGTTGCTCACTACCAGAAGGACTGGGAGTCATTAACAAATCCTTTAAAATATTCTCCTTTGTTATTTCCATAATTCTAATACTCATCCATACTTTCAAAGAAGCCCATAGGTTCATTTATAGTATTGTCATTCATACCACAGATTTCTTTTTTCTGTGATTTATGAAACTTTTGTTCAAGCGTCATTTGACGAATATTTTCCAACCAGTCCATTATAGCTCTTGGCGAATTATAATTATTCTCGTCCTCATGCTTTTCCAAAGCCAATGCCATCAATGAGTATTCTCTTTCCAAGGAAGTACCAAAAACACCGGCATCATCTGTATTTATAGAAACGGCAATATGCTGACAAGGATAAGGTGTTGATAAGCCTTTGTTATAGAACTTTGTTATTGGATGTTCATCATAACGCTGAATTTCTCCAATCTTATAATTAGACGATGGATTACATTCTATTGCTATATGATACTTCTCCAACTTACCTAACATAGCTAACTGGACTTTACCTATCAGTTCTAGCAATTCCTTTCGAAAAGTTGGTTCAATACGCAAGATTTCTCCTTCACTGCCAATTCGCTTAACATCTGAATCATAATGATATCGAAAATAAAGAACTTTGGCCATTTCAGATGAACGAGCTTCGACTACTTCCTCTAAATTATTTAACGAAGCTACATTCCAAGGGGCAATCGAAGCTTGACATTCAGGATTTACAACAACATCATATTTATCTTCTTTAGTATTTTCACACATCACATAACAATAAGGTGAATCACCTCGCAGTAACCAAGATTGATAATAAGTATAAATCGAGACATCATTATCTTCTCCTCTCTTCCAGACTTTATTCTTATAGATATCCCTAAAATACTTCTGGTAAATTTTATGTAAATACGACAATATTGACGTTGAAGCACCCAGACGCTGCCCTTGTTCGTACAACCAAGCAGCATTATCTAATAAAGTTTGCTTTGTAGCATTTACTCTAAAATTTCTACTAGAATAATATTTTTTTACATCTGTACCTAGCACTAATCCATGCCCCAATCTACTCCCATTGCGAAAGCAGAGAAAAGTCAAAACTTCATCTACAGCCCTCAAACCATCAATTATGTCATAGAAATCTTCTCCAACATGATAGGTCAAGCCCAAATCTTGAGGTCGAGGAACGGATTCTATTCTTTCTATCTTATGACGAGTCAAATAACGAAATGCTGTGGCAAAAACCTCTGGACGGCAAAAGATTTCAGAATTGGCAGCATCAATACCCACCAGTCTATACACCATGGAGCTTCCTGAACTACGAAAATTCCAAACCGCCATAGCCTGTTGCTTAATACTTTCACGAAGTTTAGCGTGTCTTGGCTGCATGCAGGAAAAAGCCTCTTCTTTACAAGGAATATCCTTCAGCTTGATAAAATGAAAGATATAATAGAACTTATCTTTCTTATGCCTTGCCAAATCTATTGCCTGTTGTCTTTGAATGTCCGTTTCATGCTCAAAATTTCTGAGACCCAAATCTAAAATATAATGATCGGCCTGCTTAATGGCTTGCTCATCTAGCAAGACACTAGACTTAGGAGTTATACGTACCTCCATATATCGTTCATCTCCTTCTAATCTGTCAAGAAATGTACCTACAGCCAGCTGAGGAAGCAATCTATCATAAACGGAATTATATGGTATAAAATCTGCTTTTCTGTTTTCATATAAACTGAAATTTTCAAACCCCACTGTATCATTAATCTGGACTAATTCTTTACGAAATTCTTCCTTTATTAGGAGATATATATAGAATAATGTTGAATACCCCTTGGCATTGAACTCACCAGAATAGATTTGATTAAAGACTTGATACATTAACTTACGCTCGCCTGTCAATATGGCCCTAACAGATGTCTCATCACCATTGATAGCATAATCAGGAACGGCAACATAACCATCACGGAACCGATACCTTCGGCCTTTTTCATACGACAACAAGTCAATATGCCCCTGACTTTTTTCTATATACATTGCAAGTTCTTCCAAGGAGGTACAGCGCAGAAGCCGCCTCATGAAAAAAAGCTCTGCTGTTCGCTTAGTTGACTTGAAACGTAATGCAATGCTTTCCATTTTATCTCTCAACTTTTTCTCCGAATCAAACACGAGTTTACCTTCCTGATTTTTTTCTTTCAAAAAGGACAAATCAATATTACGCAAAAGCTCTTTCAACTCATTGTCATTCAAATCCTTGATATCAAGAAAACTCAGAGAATCATAATCATTGCTAACCTTATACAAGAATTGACGGATGGCTGCTGCTAGAATGATTTTCACATAGAGGCTACGAGAAATTCTACGATATGTATACCTGGACTCTGGTAATAAAGTGTTGTTATCGAATTTGCGAAACTTAGATTCCAACCCACTTATATGATTCATCAGATAAATCCAATTCAATTCGAAATTATAAGATGAACCTTTTAAATGTGCATGAATATCCATCATCTCACGAGAAAACATGTGATTCAGTTCAACAGCATCATGATCCAGATACGACTTCCAATCAAACTCCTTACGTTTAACACCTCTTTTTATATCATAAGATGCCAAGAAAGAAGCAACCAGCAAATCTTCGCCCAATAACCTAGTTATATCATGCCACGATAACAATTCCTTATACCTACAAATGGGTGAATCGTTATGAAGAACAAGGCACTTTTTGGCATAATGCAAAAGTACATTAAACACTGATGGTCTCTTTGAAAAGACCAGCGTTTGACAATCCTTGTCTACACACATCAATTTGTCTACTAAAACTTGATGTATTACTTTCCCTTGGTCCAAAGTATTAGCCATACTGATTGTTACCAGTTGTCGTGAGAAGAGTCCCTGATTTATTTCTGAATCCTGATACTTTCCGCAACTAAACTGGGACAGCCATGAATCTATGACATCATCACTCTTGGTCTCTAGAAAAAGGACACGAAGAACTTGGGCTATTGTTTCCATTTAACTATTATCGATTATCGAACCGTCAGAACTAGCTTTGCCAAATGCGCCTTCGAATAAACTCATAAAGTATTTATTATCAAAGTTTTTCAGCATGCTTCCAACTTCTTTGAAGAATTCAAAGTTAATAATCAAGTTTTTATTATCTTTCTTATCATAACTGAATATCTCATACTCAGAAGCAAAATGGAAGAATCTTTCAAAAACAACAGATGGTTCATCATAACTCTTCAAATTGCTATTTTCTAATTGCTGAACAAAATCATGCATAATCTCTGCATTTCGCAAACAGCAACAAGATAGCCATCTATCATAATATTTCCACTCATGTATATTATGTTCTGGATCTAAATTGGAGTACATTAAATCCTGTTGAGTCGAAACTCCTATTTTATTATCGTATGCAAAAGACCTAAACTTATACCATAGAGTTTCAGCATACAATGGATTATTAGAAAATATCAATTTCAAAAACATTTCGCCAACAGCCATATTTCCACTTCCCGGATTATATGTTAATCCACGAAATCGCTCATAACAACTCATGATACGAGATAAGTTGAAAAAGACTGAAAACAAATCAAAAACCACAGTTTTTTCCTTAATGGGTGAGATATAATCAATACCAGAAAGTGTTCGTACCTTTTCATCCTGTATTTCGCTTTCCGCATTACGGGTAACAGCCAACATTAAAAATTCTATCAACTGAACCTTATTATGCTCCGTCACACTATTTTCCCCATTTTGGACAACCTCATACATCAACTCTGCTATCTTGTCTGTTGCCATATATGCTGTCGTCTTTATGTATTCCTTTGAGAATATATTATAGAATTTCTTGTTGAAGTGGCATCCCGCAACGATAGTTTCATAGTCATTCAAAAAATTATACGAATCCTTCATGACAACTCCCCCATGAGAATATCGCTTAATGGATTTGGAATCTTCTGCTTCAGTCACACTATCGTATGCTTCATATAACTTGATGGAGTAAAAAGAACGTATGAAGAAGAAAAATCTTTGATCGTCCTCATCAAAATAACGTTTAGACAAATCATCTAGCATACCTAATACATCTCCTACAGAAACTTTGAACAGATAGTTATCGTCATTAACAATACTGCGGACCTCTTTACGCAAAAGAGAGTCGGAGTCCAAAGTTTTCTCTGAGCTATAATATTTTTCATATAGAATCTTAGCAACATACTTATTTAAGAAAAGTAACTCATTAAGGCTAATCATTTTATTCACCAAGTTTCGCTTTTCTTGACTAAGATTATTTTTAGTCCATGTCTCAAAAAAATAATTCTTAAAAATATCCTTATTGTAATAGTTATCCTCAGCATCCTTTTCTGTAGCCTTGTAATCCTTCAATGTCCAAAGCATTTTCAAAAGATATCTCAAATTTCTAAAGTTTCGAGGCACAATATAGCTAACAGTTGATTCTGTATTATAGAAAAGATAACGAGTCTTGCCAAATATCAATTCAGGTATAGCTTGCCTAATAGACGCAAAGGTCTTCATAACCTTGCACTCGCCTTCGTTTTTTGGACGATACTCATAAATTTCTAACTGCTTGTCCAAATAATCCTCGGGTATTGGCATATATATACGCTGACTTTGAGGAAGAAGCTTTGCAACATAGCGTTCAACCATCTCTGCAAATATATCATTCTTTGTTGCATCATCAACTTTAGCTTCATTACAATAGAGACCTTTATAACTATTTTTCAATACCTGCTCCATTTGGTCAAGCTTTAAAGACATCAAAACCAATATATTCGGTTGAACAAAATACTTTCGAATATACTCCAACATCTCTACAGCTTGACTAGCATTTAAGTCTATATCGTCTATGCACAACAAAAGCATCTGATCTCGAAGATCAAAATAATCAATGTAAGTATCAACTGCATCATGAATATCTTGTTTTAAATCAACAGCAGCAGATAAAGTAACTAGACCCTCTACATTAGTATCATCACAAGAGTTACAATGATCTTGAGTCATTGCTCTCAAATGCCTATATGTTTTAGAAATCTGATTTAAAAATGCCATTTTTTTGTTCTCATCCAAATCATCTCTTCTTTCTTTATTCAGCTTCTGAAATGATGAATATAATTTAGCAAGAAACAAAGACAACAAATCATTGTTTTTGTCAAAATATGTAGGATCTATCAAATCCAAAGAAAAAAATTTGACTCTGCACAAATTCTCATACTCCTTTTCTGGCAGCTTAGCTTTTCCTTCATCAGCATTGCTTATTAAAAAATGACGAAGCGACACCATACATGAAGTTTTACCAGAACCTCGATCACCTATAAATGCAAAGATATTATTGACACTATCCAAGTCTAAATCGTCTTTTCCGCTTACGCGCTTCAAAGCAGACAAGTATGACTCTATTTGATTCAATGCCAAGAAATACTGATCTTTAAAGAGAGATTCCTTCATTGATTTCAGCGTCATCAGTTCCTTTACTGGTCGACTGTCTTCGTCCATATAAAACTTAATTACTTTTGTTTCCATACTTTTCAAGATTTATGACTTTTCAACCAATTAATTATATTCGTATTAACGATATCAGCAATATAGTAGCCAGTACAAGTAGAAAAGAATTTTTTATACTCTTCCTTTATATTATTATATATCCTGGCAGAAATATAAACATGCTTTTCGCTTGATAGTTCTCCAAAATTTAAAACAGACAATTCTTTTGCCTTAATCAAGGCTATTCCATTCCATGTCCTTGGAGAGGAAAAACTATTGTCGAGTCCATTTTCGACATTATTAATCATCATCAATTTTGTATAGTCTACACCTATTTGAAAATCTAGTTCCAAATGTAATGTCATATTTATCTTTTCCTTTATACAATATAATACAGCATTCAACTTTCCTATAGTTTCTAGCAACCTATCTATATCAGAACATAAGGGTGTGTCAAAAATGCCAATAAAATCATCACCCAAAGCTATGAAATCTACAAAATTGCGATTATCTACAAATACCGCTCTAATCTCATTATTGCAAATACAATATGATTTCAATAACTTTTCATCATCTGTTTGGAGAGTTTTAAAAGCTAAATGTACACAGACAACACTACCTTTATTCAATAAATAAGTCCAATCCCTTTTATTTTGAATCAGCTCATTATAAGGTATTGTATCTTGTAGAACAGACTTCACTATAGAGTCCATTCTTTTATCAGCATCTTCAATACTAAATATTTTTAAAAAATCCATACGACAGATCAAGACAGAAGTTAATCTTATGTCCCAAGATTGGGGCTACTTTCTCATCGAATTCTCTCTGAGAGAAGCTCTCGAAGAAATAACCACGAGAGTCTTTGAAGAGGTGTGGCTCTATTATGAGCACACCTTGTACATTTGTCTTTATTATTTCCATAATAATATTTTTCTAACCTAAATAAAGTGTAAATCACCGTTAGAACGTAACTACTGATTTTCAGCAGTTAGCACATCCAACA
>ERZ859732.491-NODE-491-length-16022-cov-1.999248_pt1 | contig 16022 bp, 14 predicted proteins | sample MGYA00510123_ERZ859732 | MGnify/ENA primary metagenome ERZ859732 (study PRJEB30046, sample SAMN00715133) | human gut metagenome | study: EMG produced TPA metagenomics assembly of the A metagenome-wide association study of gut microbiota in type 2...
TCACTATACAATACAGCACTACCATCAAAATAAAATGTTTTAGCTCTAAAATCATGTCCAAACTGTTCTTTTTTATTTTCTATTTTGCAGTATAACTCTTCATTCATTGGCTTAATTTATTTCTTTGATATTAATATAGTCGAATGATATATAATTGCCATAACCGCTTATTTGAGATGCACCAATCATAAATTGATCATACATTGGCATATCTGGTATGAACTTTTTTCTAACCACAAACCACGTATTACCATCATTTTCTTTCGGTATATGGAAAGAAGTAATTATTTGTATACATCCTGTGCCTGTATCTCTAATATGAAATGTGACCAATTCACTTTTTGACTTCAACTTAAATTTCAATTCTAAAATATATTTCTGCCCCTTAATTAAAGGTCTAGCAAGTGCCAAATTCGCATATTTTCCAATTTTCCATTGGTTAGGTTTTACTAACAATGTTGTTTTGTTATCAATTGTATGATTTTCCCAAACATCAGAATCAAACGAAAATCTAGCTAATTCGGAATTAAAAATCAATGGAGTATTTATAGTCTCATATAGCGAATGATAGATACCTTTATTAGGCTTTAATGCATATTCAACGGCTCTCGAAAAACTCATTTTCTGGATTGCATCATAGAACTTATCCCTATATTTCGAAGCATAATTATTATATCCTTCTAATGCATATCCATTACCCCCAAGCCATTCCAATGGAACTTTCTTTATATCTGCTATATCTTCTTGTAGTAAATTTTCTAAATATCTACTTCCTTTGGTTGAGTTACAAAGAACTACTGATACCCCTTTACTAAAATCTGATTCTTTATCGTATCTACTTATTCCCCAAAAATCTCCCATTGTTATATCTCCATATCTAGGAATTGTTTGATATCTACAATTTTCACAATGAGGTGGACACATAGTATGATTATGATACACTCTTTGGTATGCATCCTCACGCATTCCATATAGTACTCTTGTATTTCCATCTAAATCTGTAACTTGAATGCATTCTGCATTATATCCACGCTGTTTACTTCTAAATTCATAATTGCTAATTTTTTCTGGAAATGAATCATATATATATTTCTTAAAAAATCTAGCTGACGGAGAATTACCACATAATAAATCAACAGTAAATAAATTATCATATTCCATTCCCAAATACGCTTTTAGTCCAGCAACTTGACATGGACAACCTGTAAATAATACTTGTACATCATTATCCAAATAATTCTTAATATCTCTATACGTCATTCCCATGTAACTTTGTAAGTATTTTGATTTTTGAAGTTTATGCAAATTAGATAGTTCATTAACTATTATGTGTTCTACGGAGAAATCATCTTTCCATGCTGCTCCTGCAATAACCCCTCCTTTCTCCAGAACATTTCTTGCTAAAGTAGTAAAAAATCCCCCACTAGAGCTTTCCCACAATACATTACTATCCTTAGCTATAAATTCATAACATTCAGGAACATTATTTACTTTTTGAGGTAATTTTAATGCCGGACAAATTTCAGAACATTTTCCGCAATTAATGCATTTTTCACCACAAACCTGCGTTCGATAATATCCCCATTCATCTTCTGTGTACTCAATAGCATCTACAGGACAAACATTTACGCATGCGCCACAGCCAACACACATTGTTTTATCGAGTAACACATTTATACATTTATTAGGTAATACAACGCTTGCATTATCTATAATATCAGTACTCAAAAACTGTTGTATCTTCTTTTCCGCTTCTAGAACATTCTTTTTTATTGTTTCATTTATATTAACAAAATTAATATTATCGTTTATGAGTGAATATGTAATTTGTTCCGAACTCTCAATTAATCTATTATTAATATTAAACAAATTAAATAATGTCAAAAAGCGCGGATAACCTCTACTGTAATTAGCATATGCGATAAATGGCTTATTCAAAATTAGCGCCATTGCCGTTCCATGAAAACTATCCGTAATTATATATGATGCGTTCGAATAATAATAAATCCATTCATAAAAATCTAATTCTGGCAAAGTATATTCTGGCAAATTCATTGCTTTTGAATTTTTTTCATGAGTGTATTTACGTCCATCCAATGCAATTTTAATATCAACCCCCAATTTATCTGCCAATAACAGAATCCCTTCTCTTTTGTCTGCAGTTGGATCCAGAATATAAGCCATCAAATAAGGTTTATCGATTTTTTTATTAATTTTTTCACTTAATTTTTTATATTCTTCAGCATCTGTAAAAAAAATAGGATCTATCATAAATTTAGCATTTATCCCCATTTTTTTTCTAACAATATCCACTCCCTGATACTCTCTAACATAAACCGCATTAAACCCAGATAATTGTTTTTTTGCATATTCAACAACCTTAGGATTAGCATTTAAATTGTCACCTCCACAAGAGGCTGACACTGCCAACTTTCTTTTATGTTCTTCTGCAAATTCCATTAAAAATAATTTACCAAAAGCACTAATACTTGAACTTGTGAACACCTGATCAGAACCCAAAATAAAATTGTCTGCCATTGCATTTAGTTCCTCTAAATTGTCCATCTCTATAGGCTCACAAATACGTGCACCAATACTTTTAAATAAATTTCTTGAAAAAACATCTTCTCCTTCTTTATCCGTACTATAATAGGGATTTTCTACTAAAAAAGGTTGAAGACCCATTCTTTCTATTGTTCTGTATAGAGAAAAATAACTTGCAACACCTCCATAATTTGTTGCAAACCAATATCCAATTATACCAACATTTTTTTTATCGTAATCCATATATTCTCCCAGTTAAATCTCATCAAAAATCGTCAAATCTAATCTATCCTTCTTTTTTGTTATCTTTCTTCCCAACTTAAAAGCTCTTGATTTTAATGTTTCTTGAATTTCAAATTTTCCTCTCTCTATTTGCTTTTGTAACTCTATTAATTCATCCTTACTGCTTTGCTTGTCTGATTTGCTCCAATTATTTAATTCCATTAAATGCGCAACCTCATAGTCTGCAATCAGCCAACTATGGAATTCATTTTTATTTATTAATTCAATAATCTTCTTGGCATATTCAATGCGATAATTTATAGGGAAATCAACAATTGAAAAATATAAAAAGTTCACACACCATGTTAGTAATCTATCTTCGTTTCTTTCAAACACTTCATCTTTTTTCCATGAATCAATAACTTTCTGCACCAACATCAAATGAGTCTCTACCTTTTTTACCCTTCTAGATGAGTACATTTGCATTAGTGATCCAGAACGATCAATTCGATAATTATATAATTTATCATCAATAACCATTACATTTTTTACATTAAGAAAATACTGAAATTGAAACAATTGATCTTCTCCTAACATCATACTTTCATCAAATCGTAACCTTTTTGGCTCTTCTAATAATTTTCTTCTGATACAATGCATCCACAAAAATGGCCTTGCAGCTTTTTCTTTAAATACAATATCTCCTCCATCACAATTTTTATAAAAATTATAGTTAGTATTTATTATATTCCAAATCCATTCAGGAGCTTTATCTGACGGAAATGCATTTGCGCCAAAAATCAATATATCTAAATTATTTTTTTTACACACCTCTTCCATAATTGCATATGCATTAAAGGAAACAAAATCATCTGAATCTACAAAACTAATATATTCTCCTCTAGCCATATCTAGTGCTTTGTTTCTTGCTGCTGCCGGACCTTTTCTCTTCTGGTGTATAATTTTCAAACGAGAATCTCTTTTTTTATAGAATTCTAATATATCCAGCGAATGATCAGTAGAGCCATCATCTACACATATGACCTCTATATTCTTAAAAGTATTATCCAATATACTATCTATACATTTTTTTAAATATTTCTCAACATTATATACCGGTATTATAACTGAAATATATGGTATTTTATTTTGATTACGTTCCATTTATATTCCTCACTTTCTGATTTAAACACTTATTTCATATGTAATAACTTTTTTATTTTTATCCCATTATTAAATTCTTTTGATCCTCTTAAAATCGAGAGTATTTCATATATATTTTTTTGTTTCTGTCTTAAGTTATATAATGTATCCTCTTGATAATATAGTATTGGATCATCTATTATTCTGTTTACGGTCTCCAAAATCCAAGGATCTAATTTTTCCAAATCTAAATATGATAGTTTTAGATCATTTTCAAATTCTGTCGATATTCTTTGTAAAAAAGGAATTTTAAATTCTTGAGCAATTCTTTCATATGAATGTAAATAGTTAAACACTTTTTTAGTAAAAAACTTTGAAAAATGATCATTGCAAATTTTTTCGTTATTAATAACAAAATTCTGAATATAATTGTATTCATCACATATACAATATACTTTAGTCTTACTATTTATTGATGAATTAGGGTTGTCCTGTCTATAGTAATAAAAAGCTTCATGTAACATTACAACAGATTTCGCAAGTGATATTGCTTGAAACCAAAAGCCATTATCTTGAAAAGAAGCCCCAGGTGTTTCATTATGCCTTATATTATTTTTTCTTATAAAATCTTTCTTATATATGCCGGTCCAGTTCATCATCGCAAAGTCATATATTTCTTCGCACTTATCAGCATTAATCACCTTATCATAGTATTCTTCAGGACATATATATTGTATTTTTTTATTTTGTTTTCCCTCTTTCGTAGAAAAAATGTAGTGATCTGACTTAACTATTTCAGCATTATACTTACATGCTACTGCATATAATCGTTCAAACATATTTTTTTCTATATAATCGTCCGACTCTACTATTCCGATATATTCTCCAGTTGCTTTATCCATCCCTACATTCATAGTATTTCCATATCCGGAATTTTCTTTTGAAATAACAATAATTCTATTATCTTTATTTTCATATTCTTTTAAGATACTAAGAGAATTATCATTTGATCCATCATCAACACATATTATTTCCAACTCCGTCATAGTTTGGTTAATCACACTATCCAAACACTCCCTCAAATACTTTTCCACATTACATACTGGAATGACAATCGATACAATTGGTTTATTCATTTTTCTATTCCTTCCTTTATCATTTTATATATTACACTGTGACTATATATTTCATTAAATTTTTTCAATAACATATGCCACATTTTTTTTATATACATAAGTTCCTACTCCATATAATGTCACAGAATATACTATAAGTTTTATCCATAGAAACGCGCTAGGATATTCCCCATCTATTATACAAATTCTAGCTAATGCCATAGAAACATATATTGGATTTAGTGATATTAGCTTCTGCATCAACGGCGATATACTTGATGTGTCATAAAATATAGCAGAGGAATAAAATACCAATACGGTAAATATTCTATAAAAATAGGTTATATCCGCAAAAGTCACATTTATAATTGCTAGTATTTTTCCTATCCCTAATATCATGACTACAAGGAAAAATATATCTGGAATCACAAGTATGCTCTTCCAATCTGGTTTCAAGCCATAATAAAACATGACCATTATAAAAATTAATATAGAGAAAAGAAAATTTACAAATGCCACATAAACACGCTCTACCGGATATAATGTTCTAGAAATTGACGAATTAACCAAAAAATTCTTATTTCCAGACAAAGCCGTCAAACAACTCGTTGTTCCATCAACAAACAATGTATATATCATAGTACCTATTAATATGTATATAGGATAGTACGTAAAATCCTTATGTTTAAACATATTTGTAAAGACCAATGACATTACAACCATATAAATAAATGGATTTATAATTTGCCATAATTGACCTAAAAACGCTGATGAATTATTTCTTCGTCTATCTCTTTTAGCAAATAGTCTAATAACATAAATACTATGCTTTAATTCTTCTATATCTAATTTCTGTCTTACCATTCTTATAGCCTCTTCATTATTTTATTTACAGATAACTTAAATATTAATTTTCCTGTTATAAACATTATTAAACTCCAAATTATAATTTCCGTAACATAAAATATTTGTGGTTTGTTACCATATATCACACAATCTCGTATAAGTTTTATAAATGCATATAATGGATTATGTTGTATAAAATTTTTTATTTCCGGTGATCCAATTTACTGAATAAAACAAAGCAACAAAAAATCTTAATATAAAAAGTACATTTTCATGTATATTTCTTATATCTGGAAATATCGTAAATATAATTGATAACGTATATGACACGCCTATCGTAAATATAAAAAATAATACTATTATTCCTGGAACAAATACAATATTAATGGTTATTTCTGCTCTATATACTATAAGTACCAATATAAATGGGATAAAACCTAAAATTGTATTAACAAATGCTGTCATAACACGTGATAAAACTAATATTTCTCGTGGCAATTTAGTCTTAAACAAGAAATCACGATTATCCTTCAAGCATGTTAACGAAGTTGTAGTCGCAGAACTAAAACACTCATACATAAGAAATCCTGCAAAATAATATGCTGGATACTTATCTATTCCTCTACTAAATACAAACGAAAACATCAACACTACAAGTATCATTCTTAACAACGGATAGAAAATACTCCAAAGTATTCCCATATAGCTTCTGGCATATTTACGCTTAAGCTCACGCTTTGTAAGCTCCCATAATGCAAACTTATATTCACTTATATATTCTTTTAATGATCTTCTATACATTTTGCTGTTTCCTATATGCTGTACAAACGGTCTTCGGATCTCCTACCATCTGAAGCTTTCCTTTCTCTATCCATACAACCTTTGAACAGTTTTCAAGAATTGTTCCCATGCCATGACTTACCATCAGTACAGTTGAGCCTCCATGTATCATTTCCTTAACTCGTGCAAGACTCTTCTTTCTGAAAAATTCATCTCCTACCGAAAGTACCTCATCCAGTATAAGGATTTCAGCCGCATCACCTGCTGTTGCTATTGCGAATCCAAGTCTGCTGACCATACCACTTGAGAAATTCTTCACTTTCTCATCTACGAAATCCTGCAATTCTGCAAAATCTATAATTTCATCAAAATGCTCATCTATAAATTTTTTACTGTATCCAATGATTGCACCATTGAGATATATATTTTCTCTGGCTGTAAGCTCCATATCAAATCCGGTTCCAAGTGTAAGAAGCTGAAACTGCTTGTCATTAAGTCACGGAAGCTGAAGGCAAAGAATGTTGCGAAGAACGCATTTAAGGGCATCACAAAGAAAACGACCGTAAAAGTGCCGAAATCGAAGATTATTTAGTTCCAATTATACCAACAACCTCGCCTTTATATACATCAAAACTAACATGATCCAAAGCATACAGCTCACGATAATTTATCTGATGCTTTAATTTCTGAATAAGGAAATCCTTCATTCCTGAAGCACTACTGTTAGAAATTTTAAACTTCATAGTTACATCCTGAACTGATATTATAGGTTCCTCGCCTTTTTCATTCAAGTGATTCTCTGTTTTCTCTACATCATCATTCTTGATATGCTTTATATCATTACTTACAATGACCCTTTTCTTCTTAGAATTTTTCTTTTTGCGTCTTGCTCTGCCAACTTCACGTCCCAAAAAATAAACTAACACAATGAGTGCCAATCCCGTAACAATTGCAATTATCATTATGAATATCAATTTCCCGGTCATAGGCTTTGCGTCTGCAATATTTTCATCTGCATTCCACGGTGTAAGATTGTCTGCTTCAACCGTATAAAAGCCACTCTCTCCATCACTTCTAAGGGCATAGCACACATTCTGCTTTTTGATAATATCTTCTGTCAAGCCTTCCGGCCAGCTATCGCTTGCATATGGAGATGTATAATAATAAATAGTATTTCCTGTATTATAGAAATCGCACTCGTACAACTGTTTCTGTAAGTTACTGTAGCTATATAAATGCGTCTCCCCATTAGAATCCACTAACGAAAGGAAAAATATATCTTGTGCTTCATTTGAATAAAACGTCACATCCATATCCCCAAGCTTTCCAGGAACAAGCACATATTTCCAGCTAACACTCTCAGGAACATACTGATTTGAGTCAACAACATAATAATCTGTATCATTAAGTTTAATTGAAGGTTCAAGATGTGGAATATCAGTCTCGAATGGTCCAACATATTCCGTCGGTTCTTCTGCTCGTGGTGTACCTGTATCCTCTCCTTCTATTTTGATTCCTGCCTCGTCCAGTTCAGTCATGTCAAACTGTTCTGTACTATTAGCATCTGAGGTATATATATATGCATTCTTTACCTTTATGTAGGCATCACCACCACTTATTGTCCTAAATGAAAGCATATATTTTATCTGATTCGATACCCCAATGCCCTCAAGTGTTATCACACCATTTGCTTCTAATTCAGCACCTCCGGTATACTCCATACGTGATTTATCATATTCTACTTCAACATGATAAGATCCCATTTTTGATTCTGTTTTCAGATATACACCTACCTGAAATTGTGAATTATTCTGTGCCTCGTAACTCTCTGAACCAAATGTAACACTGCCTGTTGCAGCGTAAACATCTGTAGGGCAATATAATATTGTGATTACCATGCACAAAACTGCAACTGCGTATAATATCTTGTTTAATACTATCTTTCTCATCTCATCCTCATTTGAATTCTTTTTCTTATATATACAAATTTCTTATATCGCTCTGCTGAACGCAAGCTTCTATCCACACTTTTCCCCAAGCGCACAATGCTTCCCTCTATCCACGCACTTTCATGGATCTCTTTTTTTGATATGCCAAGCATTATAAGCATTTTAGGTATAAACCTCTGATTTGCTATTTCTTCATAACTCAGCTCTGCTGCTACCTTTTTCAGATTTCCTTCCAGTACATCATCCGAAAACAGCAGATTTCCAAACTCTTCCACTTCAGTTTTTGTTGGATGTGCCATAAGCGGTTTCAAAAGCTTTTCCACAAACTGAACATCACTTTGCTTATCATATATATTTATTTGATTCAAATAATTCAATAACCGTCTTATGTTATCCTGTATTATCTCCTTATTTGGATTCTGCTCCATATCCATCTGTGGGATATATCTATCAGCTTCTTTACTGTATCCAATAGTCATCCCCTCCGGAGATGTAAATACAGCTTCAAACAAGCAATTGCTAAAATAAGATTTTCTATCCAGTCCTGTTTTCGGATTAAAGTAGAAACCATGATACATATCCGAATCTTCATCCTTCGGTGTTTCATATAATCCAAAGTAAAATCCGTCTATCCTGTCCTTTTGTGTCAGATGCCTTATTGTCTGCTGTAAAGTACCAACCCATCCGCTGTCAACCAGACCATACTTTATATCATCTAATAACCCCTCCTGACTTAAATACCCAATAGCATTAGGATATGCTTTCTTTGAGTGCTTTTGTACGTAAGCAAGAAGTTTACGATTATCTACAAATTTGCTTTTTAAAATCATGATTTCCTGGTAGTTTAGCATTCTATCAAGTTCATTGTCCATATCATATTCTTTTGCCACATCATGGATTTCTTCATCTGTCAACGCTGCCCTCTTCATGATACGTCTAAATGTCACATCTATTCCGCCTATAAAGATTCTGTCCAGGCACTTTTCGCCCATCATGGCATACTCCGGCACTCTCATAGAAAACCTCGACACATTAAGATATCGTATCTCTATATCTATATTCATTTTTCGACACAAGTCTTTAGCCACTAGAAACATCTGATAGCCATCTCTTGACAGGAAATACAGTCTTTTTATGCTTTGCTGTTGAGCCTGCCCGATAACCCATGTCACAAACTCTATCATTACAGGTATCATTGCTGTATTATACAGGCTATTCTCTTTTTGTTTCTGAAACGCATCTCTGTATATAGACCTGCTATTTATTATTTTCCTGTAATAATCAATTCGCTCTCTAATTCTTTCTTCCATGGTTTCTTTCGTGTTTTCATTCTTTTTAATATGTAAATCATTTCTCTGGGTACCAGACATGCTATAATCGGTCTGAACACATATACCCATCCGGTCGGAAACAGAACATGGAGCTTATTAAAGTTCTCAAATCTGACCTTTGCCTCATTTATACCGCGTTTAAAATCACGTCTTCTATATGAATCACTATCTTCGCGATATGTAAAAAGCGTTTCCTGTATATTGTATCCTCTTTTTCCCATCTGCCTGAGTCTCATAAATATCTCATAGTCCTCACACAATAATGTCTCTTCAGATACCTTATATCCATCAGTTTCTTCAAATAGAGAAGCTCTGTACATAACGGTAGGATGTATATATGGTGAATACTTCAGGTAATCTTTCTCTGCCGGTGCCTCCGGCATTTCTCTTGTTCCCCATATTCCATTTTCATCCAGAAGTCTTGCATTACATCCACACCAGCTATACTGTGGATTCTTTTCTAGGAAATCGTACTGCACTTTCAATCTGTTTGGATCTGATATATCATCGGCATCCATCCTAGCTATATACTTGCCTCTTGCCTGCTCTATACACGCATTAAGTGAAAATGCAAGCCCATGATTCTTTTCCTGCCCGATTAATACTATTCTTGGATCTATTTTTTTGATTTTTTCTAAGATTAAAGCGGCATCCGGCTGTGATCCATCATCATATATTATGAATTCAAAATCCTTAAAGGTCTGATTAAGTATAGAGTCAACAGCTTCTCTCAGGACTTTCTCATCATTTTGATTGTACACACCCATTATCACCGATATAGACACATCATATTTACTCATAAACCAATTTCCCTATACACCTGATTCATTATCAGGTTAGCGCGCTCTTTAGAAAACCATTGTACCTTTTTTATTCCCTTTTCAACCATAATTTCAGCCAAATCAGGATTATCTTTTATCTTTTTAATATAATAGGCAAAGCTGTCTATATCATCAGGGTCGCATGCAAATGCATTGTCCCCATGATTGACATATTCTCTTGTTCCTCTGTTGTCACCTACTATAAGAGGTACTCCACATGCCATAGCTTCAAGAGCCGCCATCCCAAGTCCCTCTCTTACTGAAGGGAAAACAAAGCAATCTGCATCTTTCAGTACTTCACGTGTGTCATTAACATATCCACACAAGTGAACCTGATTCTCTAATTGATTTTCAGTAATCATATTTTCCAGCTCAGCTTTTGCTTTGCCTTTTCCATATATGTAATATTGTATATTTTTATCATTCAATTGCTTAATGGCTTTTATAACTACTCTATGATTCTTATTCCGATTAAGTTCACCTACTGACACTATTCTGAAACAATTATCATCTCTCTTATAGCCTTCCCGAGGAGCAAATTTCTTAAGATCAATTCCCACTCCCGGGATTCGAGCGTAGTCTTTCACATGCATTTTCTTTGCCATTTCAAAATCTGCATGATTTATTGTAATCAGACAATCTGTATATCTTGCCAGAGCCTTCTCTACCGGATAATATATGAGCCAGTTCTTAACAGGTGCTCCTGTATAAAAATGAAATCCATGTGCTGTGTAAATCACCTTGCAACCTGTTTTCTTTCCTGCCAATCGGCCAAGAACTCCACCTACCGGTGTATGACAATGAATAAGCTCTATTTTCTCTTCTTTTATAATTCTTATTATATCCCTAAGGCTTTTGTTTAAAGCCACGATATTATAAGGATTTTTGTCTATTTCAACCTGATGAAGCCTGATTCCATTATCGATGTATTCCTTCTTATCAAACTCATAAATCCTATTTTCAAAATTTGATGCGTAATGTACTTCAAAACCAAGTTGCTGCATGATGTGAACATCATCCATCTCAAATCTGGACACAAACCCACCTATCGTTGTGATTATAAGTGATTTTCTCATTATAACTATTCTCCATCTAACGACTCTTCACTCTCCGAGGAATTATCAGACTCTGTCGGTGGAGTAACCGGATTGTCCGGCTCTGTCGGTGTAACAGATGTATCCGGCTCTGTCGGTGTAACAGGGGCATCCGGCTCTGTTGGTGTTATAGGGGTATCCGGCTTCGTTGGTGTAACAGGGGTATCCGGCTTCGTTGGTGTTATTGTCCCATTTCCACTATTTGTATTCGAAGGTTTTTTCACGGTACTGCCTGTCCCACCACTATTTGTATTCGAGTTATTGCCATTGGCTGTACCACGATGTCCTCTTGAATCGCTACCATCTTCTTCTACTGTTTCTTCTACAGAAGAGAGTTCATCACGGTCTATACTATTAGATTTTATGTATGCAACCCTTCCGTTGTAATTAACCATTAGCCATTCATCTTTTTCAGTTTTTCCGACAGCTTTTACCTTAATTCCCTTTTCTAAAGACCCCAACTGTGCTGAGTTCTTATCCGGCTTAACGTAAACCACTGTGCGTTTTTTATTAATTTAACCGACTGCTCTGTCAAATTTCCAAGCACCTTATTTGAAAAGCTAAAAGCTTCCTCTGCCTCTGTCTGCTGTGTTCCGGTAGTTCCTGATTCAACAGAATATCCCTTCGAAACATACTCAGTAACTGTCTCAGTTGTATCCTCTACGGCTCCACATGCTCCTGTTATAAGTGCAATTCCAAGCATATGTAACAGAAAAAAACATTTTTTATTCATTTACACCTCTCTATCAACCTTACCAATTGCTTATTGTTGCATAGAAATCCTTTTACATTTATATCTTTAAAAATGATACATCATATCTACAAAAAAGTCTACCCCCACCCGATTTTTTCAACGTTTTTCATATTTTTCAACATTTTCTGCCACTTTTTTGTGCATAATAAATACTACAAGCATATAATTACATTAACTTTGCCAATTAAATACACCCACAGACTAAATAAATACATAATCTGTGGGTGTTCATGCTTCTGCCTATTGTCATAATCATGATTATAATTTGTTTTACCTGACTATTTTAATTTTTCAACTACCATATCCACATATTTCTGGCAGATTTCCTCACTCTCTGCTTCAACCATAACACGGATAACAGGCTCTGTACCTGACTCACGCACAAGTATACGTCCTGTATCGCCAAGCTCTGCAGTAACCTGGTCTATAGCCGCCTGAACCTCTGGATTTGCAAGCGCCTCAGCCTTGTCAGCCACACGCACATTCTGAAGCACCTGTGGGTAGATGTTAAGCCCCTCGCAGAGCTGGCTCATCTTCTGTTTTCTCGCCATCATGACCTCCATCATCTTAAGGCTGGTCAGGATACCATCACCTGTTGATGCATACTTAGAGAAAATGATATGACCGGACTGCTCTCCGCCGATGCGGCAGCCGTTCTGCTGCATGTACTCGTATACATATTTGTCACCAACTGCAGTCTTTGCGTAGCCGATTCCAAGCTCATCAAGTGCCTTGTAGAGTCCAAAGTTTGACATAACAGTTGTGACAACAGTATTGTTATCGAGCTTTCCTCTTTCTTTCATGTACTTTCCATAAATGTAAAGGATATGGTCTCCTGTGATTACATTTCCGAGCTCGTCTACACAGAGACATCTGTCAGCATCTCCATCATATGCGAAGCCTACATCAAGACCATTATCCACTACATATTTCTGTAAGCCCTCAATATGTGTAGAGCCTGCATTATTATTGATGTTGAGACCGTTTGGCTCATTGTTGATGACATAGCACTTTGCTCCGAGTGCCTCAAAAATAGACTTTGCCATGTTCCATGAGCTTCCGTTGGCACAGTCAAGACCAACCTTCATGCCCTTGAATGAATATACTCCGAGTGAGATGAGGTATCCCATGTAACGGTTACGGCCTGCCACATAGTCCACGGTGCAGCCGATATGCTCCCGGTGGGCAAAGGGCAGCTCCGGCCAGTCCTGATCAAAGACATGGAGCTTGCCGTCGATGTAGTCCTCCACCAGCAGCAGGGTCTCCTCCGGCATTTTCTCACCGTAGCAATCGATCAGCTTGATACCGTTATCATAGTACGGGTTGTGGCTGGCAGAGATCATGATGCCACAATCAAAGTCATCCACACGGGCGATGTAAGCCACAGAAGGCGTGGTAGTAACGTGCAGCAGGTAGGCATCTGCGCCGGAAGCAGTCAAGCCTGCAACCAGACTATACTCGAACATATAAGAACTGCGGCGAGTGTCCTTGCCAATGACGATGCGAGCAGGCTCGCTGTTGCCGTTGCGCTCGCGCAGTGCGTTGTAATACCAGCCGAGGAAACGACCAACCTTGTAGGCATGGTCAGCAGTCAGATCAATACCTGCTTCACCACTGAAGCCATCAGTACCAAAATACTTTCCCATTATTGTTTTTTCCTCATCCAAAGAGTGAATTAACGATTATATGCTTTAGCCGGATTTATAATCCGTTGCCTGCTGCTCACCACGGAGAGGTAGCATATTTGAGCAGCACAGCCATGTGGCGGAACACATGGCTGCTATAAGTATTAGTCTCTGCGGAACAGGTCGCGGGTATAGACCTTTTCCTGTACGTCATCCAAGCAGCTATCATAGCGGTTGGCGATGATGGCCTGACTGCGCTTCTTGAACTCTTCAAGGTCGTTCAAGACCTCGCTACCAAAGAAAGTGGTGCCGTTCTCCAAAGTCGGCTCGTAGATGATCACAGTTGCACCCTTTGCCTTGATACGCTTCATGACGCCCTGGATGGAAGACTGGCGGAAGTTGTCGGAGTTGGACTTCATAGTCAGACGGTACACACCAATAACACATGGCTTCTCCTGTGACTTGTCGTATTCATTGTCCTCGCCGTAGCCGTAGTACCCTGCCATCTGGAGTACACGGTCAGCAATGAAGTCCTTGCGGGTACGGTTGGATTCCACAATGGCTTCAATCAGGTTTTCAGGCACATCAGCGTAGTTAGCCAGAAGTTGCTTGGTGTCCTTCGGCAGGCAGTAGCCGCCATAACCAAAGCTGGGGTTATTGTAGTGGCTACCAATGCGGGGATCCAGGCAGACACCTTCGATAATCTGCTGGGTGTTCAGTCCCTTCATCTCTGCATAGGTGTCCAGTTCGTTGAAATAGCTGACACGCAAAGCCAAGTAGGTGTTAGCAAACAGCTTGACGGCCTCTGCCTCAGTAAAGCCCATAATGAGGGTGTCAATGTTCTCCTTGATTGCGCCTTCCTGCAGCAGACCTGCAAAGGTGTTGGCTGCCTTCACGAGACGAGCATTCTTCACATCGGTGCCGACAATGATACGGCTCGGGTAGAGGTTGTCATAGAGAGCCTTGGATTCACGCAGAAATTCCGGGCTGAAGATGATATTGTCGCAATGGTATTTCTCACGCACAGATGCCGTGAAGCCAACCGGAATCGTGGATTTGATGACCATGATAGCATCCGGATTATACTGGATAACCAGCTTGATAACGGCTTCGACAGCAGAGGTGTCGAAGAAGTTTTTCTTGCTGTCGTAGTTTGTAGGAGCCGCAATGACAACAAAGTCTGCGTCCTTGTAGGCAGCTTCAGCATCAAGAGTAGCAACGAGATTCAGATCTTTCTCTGCGAGATACTTTTCGATGTACTCGTCCTGAATCGGAGACTTCTTGTGATTGATAAGGTCAACTTTTTCCGGGATAATATCCACTGCCATGACCTCATGATGCTGCGATAGCAACGTAGCAATGGACAAACCGACATAGCCGGTACCAGCAACTGCAATTTTCATAGTCTTTCTCCTAAAATCACTCGGGTAACTTCAGCAACTCTCCAAGAATCGTGTCCGTATCTTTAATTGCTCCAGGAGCCCTGAATTTGAAATCCGTATCCATTCCTGCTGCCGGCGTGAACGTCAATTCACCAAAGTAGATTTTGTTCCTTACAATATACAAATCCACCCGAACAAACGGAAATTCTTTTGCCAGCAGCTCGGCGATTTCAAACGCCTCGTCCATACTTTCAGGCTTTTCAATCTCAAAATCCGGATACTTGAATACCTCCTCAGTATAAGGAAGCTTATTCCATTTTCTGTCCATAAAAAAGAACTTCGGATGATGTATTCCATCTCGTTCTTCGCAAACCATAACAGAAGTCGCTTTTCCGTTCATACAGTAGAATTTGTAA
>ERZ859732.504-NODE-504-length-15754-cov-3.192369_pt1 | contig 15754 bp, 15 predicted proteins | sample MGYA00510123_ERZ859732 | MGnify/ENA primary metagenome ERZ859732 (study PRJEB30046, sample SAMN00715133) | human gut metagenome | study: EMG produced TPA metagenomics assembly of the A metagenome-wide association study of gut microbiota in type 2...
CCCAAAAGCTCTGCAATTGTTCGATCTTCGACTTCATATTTTAAGTGTTCCATAATTACCAGCCTCTAAAATAACCGATATTTTTATTATATTCCTAATTAAAGCGAAAGGAAAACATTAAACATTATCGCTACCTTAAAATCTAACAAACACTATATAGTGGCTGTTTATTAACCTACTTTTTTCAAAATAGCATTGGCACCCCCTCCGGAGCAAAAATCCGGCCACCTTGCCAGTTGAGCCCCTTCGCAGCCTATCCAATAAGCTCTATGTAGTGCTGGGAACCAGCTTCTGGACCGCAATCTGCAAAATAGATTAATAAAACGCCCCAACTAGGATACTGAACAGGTTCCCAACGAAAGCAGACATGCTAATGGAAGATAACGTCGTCTCCGAGAGCTTAGTCATGATGAGCCCGGCTCCATGGTAATGCTTGTCAAAACTAAACACCCGCTCAACATAAGCACAAAATAAAAAGATGGATTTTATCTGCGAGATGAACAAGAGATAATACCTACAAGTTCAACGACTGGAGGTATGATTCATGGAAATTCAATTAACTGCTGAGAGAATCTATCTGGCCGGTGGCTATACGGACATACGGAAATCTATCGGCGGATTGTCAGCCGTAGTCTCGCAGCTATATGCTCTGAATCTGTTCTATTTATAACTGTTCCTTTTCTGTGGAAGAAGGCATGACCGGATTAAAGGACTTCTCTGGCAAGGGGGTAGATTCATTTTCCAGCATAAGCGGGTTAAGAGTGGGAGCTTCTAAATTTCATAAAGGCAAGTAATCCAAAGTAATAATCTCGGGAATTATCTATGACATGAATATAGTGCTTTAACCATTCAACAAAAAGATCTATAGTTCTTGTTACTTTCAGCCCTACCCACAACTGCTGGAGTGAAAGAAATATACTATCAAAGAAGAATTCACTTTTATAATATGCAAAATCATCTACAATAACCTTCCCCGCTGGGCAGCTTTTTCCATCTATTAGAACTTCACCTTTCTTGGTATTGCCATTCTGGTCATTAAAAGGCTTGAATGAAATTTCCCCCTCCATCTGGACCATCTGTTTTTGAATTTTTAGTAACTCTCCAATTCTACTCTGTTTTGATGTATCTTTTGTGCGAAAAGAAAGACTGGAAAAGTTCTTCATGATCATTTGTGTAAATGGCCTGGATGTAAGGAATCTATAATTAGAGGCACAAAGACTAACAGGAATAAAATCTTTCATTTTCCCTTTATTAAAGAGACTTAGTGAAGATAGAGTTTTACCTGTTTTATCTTTTAATGTAATCGATTTATGACTCATCATATCCAGCCTATGCCTTAAGTTTTGTTTTTGTGCTTTAAGCATACCAGCCGCTAAGTCATACCAAAGTTCAATATCATTACCATTTTCAAATGCAAGCCCTATCCTATGATATTTTATTTCAAACGCAATAATGTTATCTGGCCGATCTATGATAGCATCACATTCTTCTTTCCCACCTTTGCGTCCTGTCTGATAAAAGCCCGAATTACAAGATGTATACCGTTCAAGAAGAGATCTCGTATAGCCTTCCATTGACTGACCTAATTTTGTGTTCAAGATCTCGGCTACCGACTTCACCTTTCTCAACTTATTGTACAGTGCTCTATAAAACCCAATGCAACCAATAACATTATCAAAAAAATAATACCTTCCATGAGTTATTTTAATTAATGGATAATCCCGACTCGTTGTAGAATCGATAAAACATTTGAATTCCTTATTCACGTCTCCGCTATTCAGGCTTATATCATTAAGTATATTTTGTACAATTTGGCCTGGCAATCTACTGCCATATATCATTTCCTTTAGTAAAAGCTCACCTGCCGGCTTCCTTAAAATATAAGATGCAAGTCGAATATATTGTCTGAGAGTATATCCGAACTGTGATATTTCATTTTGGAACGGCTTTAGCAAAACGCCCAACATCTTTAGTGCGTAATTTATATTATACTGTTCAGGAATAACCATCTTTTCAAAGAACATTTCTCTTTTTAAATATCTCCCAAGGTAATCAGGAGATATCAAAACATCATCAAAAGGATTATTAGAATCGATCTGAAGTATATCCACGTAAGCCTGTGAAAGCCGAATTACTTCTTTATAATTTGCTTTGGCTTTTTTTATCCTTCCAACCGCATCAATATGCTTTAAACCAAGCTGAATCAAAAAATTAACAGGTACTATCGTCTCCCGCGATAAAGTAATATAGGTACTCCGTTTATTACGTGTAATCAGGTACATACCAATCAGTCCATTATATTTCGGTAAAAGGAACTCCTGCTTTAAATATTTCAAAAATAGACATCCACCTATTTTTTCAATTTTATTCTCTATACTCCTCTGTATTTTCACATATGTCTCATATCCAACATCTACAAGCCCCATTTCAACCCTTTTAGCTTTCACACCAAGTTTTTCTAATGCATGCCGGACTTTAATCATATCTCTATAATCAGAATCATTAGTTTTATCTGCCACATAGGATGCAACGAAACCTTTCCGCCAATAAATTACCGCAAGGGTAAAAATCCTATCAAAAACATCCTTATCATTCTTAAAATAATAGTTTGAATTAAAAAGATAAAATAATGTTTGGCAAATATCCCATATATGAGTAGGTAATCTCATCCCTACTCCTTCTGCTATCAAATAATGCCTTCTTAACAATCCAAAAATGTCAGAGCAGAAATATGAATCAGCATTTTTATTTATCTGTTCTAATTGAGCATAAATCACGCCTGAATCCTTTACATAACTTTCTATTTCATCTTTTAAATTTTTCCCGGTTTGCATGACTGACGCTATATTAATTCCGTAAGGAAGTAGCATTTTCTCAATATTCTCCGTAAAACAGTCCCCATGCTTACTCAAGTAAGTCTCTAAAGCACAAGAAACAACCCGGTATGATTCCTCTAAAGATAAAAGCATTTTGAAATTCCTCCTACCTTTTATCATAAAGCCTGGATCCCCGTATAACATAACGAGAGCCGTTCACCTTACAGCCACCTCCGGTTTAGCCAACAGTGGCTCTATCTCCAGATCCCGGTAAATCTGTTCATGCTTGCTTAGTATTTCGCCGTACTTGACGGCATTCTCCGGCTCTTTATGGCATTCAATCAGGTCCAGCTCATCCAGAAGTTCATTCATAGAGTATTTGCTGAAGAGCCCCTTATGTTCCATCATCTTCTTAACGTAAGAAAGATAAATAAGAGCAACATATTCGACGAAAAGCTTACCGCACAGGGCAGTTTCGTAAGAAAGCAGAATTGTTCTGCAATTCAGGCGTTCTTTGAGGTCACCGAATGCCTTCTCTACAACGTCTCTCAGCCGGTACAGGCAGAGGGCTTCTGCAGGATCCTTGACCTCATTGCTGACAAGGGCAAAGAACCCATACCATTCCGTTACTGCGTTGATGGCATCCTGCTTATAAGAGAAGGAAATACCTCTAACCGGAGTCTCGCTGATGATGAAGTATTCCTTGTAAAGCTGTTCGTGGTCGGTAACACGATATCCGCTAAGGACTTCGGTCTTCAACCTGTCCAGCTTTGGGTTGAACTTGACTGCATTATCGGCATATTTCTCCGGGTTGTAGTACAGGTGGGGATATACATGCGGCGCGCGCCCTTCAGCACATCGTCTTTATAGGGCCTCTTCTGCTCGTAATCCCACCGGACTGTCTGGGTAAAGACATAAACGCCGAAGTTACCGTTATAGCGCTCATAACTGTCCTTCTCAGCCCCGACCTCTTCGATGAAGTCTCGGCATAGGAAAGGCTATTGGATACGCTCATCAGGAACTTCACATGGTTCTTGTACATGAGATTGATGTTATCTGCACCGCAGAAACCACGGTTCATGCAATACTCAATCTTACCGACATCTAAAGAGGTAATCTCATCGATTGTCTCTCGCAGCGTCTTTACATCGGGAATATTGCCGGTCAGCTCACGGTAACAGAAGGGCAGACGGGAATCTTGTCCAAAAGCAGGGCCAGACCAATCTGCGGAAGCCTGTCATTATCCTTGTTTTTTCCATATTTCACCAACTTCAGCATCTCCGAGTAACTGAAGATACATGTGACGTGGTGCCATGGGCCCAGAATCCCTTATCCAAACGCCGCTTTCCCTGCAGGCGGAAGAAATGCTGTCTTTGCTCCTCTGTAATGCCATGAAATATCTCGGAACTGCGCTGGGAAGGAATGTCCTTCGCCATACGGATGCATGTGGAGTAATCCCCACTTGCAGAATCGGAAGACATGGAAGAGAGGAGTTTCGTAATTGGACGGGAGCCACGGGGTCATGTTACGATTATATTATCAATAAAGTGGCATGAGACCGCTTTTGTAAGAAAGGATGATAAAACATGAAAAAACAATGAAAATCCGCAAGTATCTTGTAGCCGATGAGGGCACCCCCATAGCTGTTTACGACGATAAAGAAAAAGCCATTAGATGTGCCGAGAAAATGAACGCTAAGTGGGTCCGTGAATATGCTGCTGATCAGGATATTGACATCGATGATTTGGATGATCCGAAAGAGTACGCCGAAATTGCTTTCTCCGCAGAGCAAACAGTCTCTGTCTACCCTTTCTTTCTAGACCAGGTAAAGGAAGTGAACGACACCATCACGCTCACTTCCCTGAATGGTGAAGAGGAAGATTTTTGGCCTGACGATATTCGAGATATGATGTAATCAATCCCAAGAAGCCACGGAAACTACATGTCCGTGGCTTTTTTTATTTGTTTACATATTCTGCATAAAGTGTACCGCTGATCTGCCAAAGTGTACCACTCTTTCTTTAGACTATGATGTTATAGTAATTTAGCCATTTTTATTTCACGATATTTTTGCAGTATAGCTGACCATTCATCATATCCTCTGAGTAATTAGTAAATTTAATCAAAATATCATAATCACAATCATGAGCACTATTCATAGAATGTCATCTCCAATGGCTATTAATCCATATAAAATAATATTTTTTAACGTTTTAGTCTCTATTCTCTATCCCCCCATATGTAAACAATATTATTAGATAATTTATTATTGAAGCTAAATGCATTTCGCTTCGCGGTATACCTACAACAACATCTATATCTTGTGGAATGTGGGATATATTTGCTAATACACACCGTCCTAAATCGTCAAATGTCCTGAATTCCATTTCCGCCCCCTCACGCAGCTTTTAAATCAGTAAAACTACATGAATTAGGGACAAAGCAAAGAATCATTCTATTTAAGAACGAAGGTACCCCCCGAATTATTCTGCTTTAGTTCATCTATCAGCACACCAAGTGATTTTATTTGATTCTCCTTTAGAAACTTTTCTTTTTCAACTGATCGCTTATAGACTGTATCAGTGGAAACATCCTCCAAATGTCTTATTTGCAAAGACGGCTCATAAACTGTATGCAGTCCAGCCCGCTGAATCATCAAAAATAATAGTTCTTCCTCTCGGAACATAAACGTCCTGGGATTAAAGCCATTACATCTTTCAAAAAATTCCGGAGTAAATACCAAGCAGCATCCATGAAGGACGATGTCTTTATGAGGGGTATTCGTTTTGCTTAGGGCTTCAGCAATCAGCCTGTCATGACCTAAAATATGATGGCGAATCCGGTTGGCTCCAGCAACAATGGAGAACTTCAGTAACCACTGTTTAATTTTCTTTCTAGTAGATAAAACTGATACACCTGTTGTTAAAATACGCAGCTGTCGTTCATATTCTTCTAACGATTGCAAACCACCCATAAGCGGTTGTGTCACACCATTCCGCAAGATGACCTTCGGACCTACGACTGCTGCATGACTCTGCTCATAGCAAGAAACAAGATTTTGGTAAAAGTCCCCCTGTTCCAACAGCGTATCGTTGTTTAAACAGCAGATAAATCTGGCCGAATACAGTTTTCGCACGTAATGGATTCCTGCGTTATTCCCACGTGCAAAGCCAAGGTTGCCGCCACTTGAAATGCAGGAAACGTCATTTGCCCCATTGAACTCATTTTGCAGTTTTTCAAAAGATCCATTGTTTGACCCATTATCGACAATGACAATATGATACTTCTGCGTATCAATCATCTGGCGTATGGATTTGACACAATCCACGGTCTCCTTGAATATATTGTAATTCAGTATGACGAAAGCCATATCCAACAATCGCATTTCCTCCTTAACGACGGAATATCCACAAATACTTCCATTGCCGTAAAATAAAGCACAGCAAAACGAATGCAATAGTAAAAATAATCCCTTTGCCAAACACCTGCACTAAAAATTGGCTCTCGGCAAAGAAAAGAGTTGCCCATTTTCCTATTCCCCAAATAGCAAAAGCCATAACGACTTCTGGCCAGAAATTTTTTAAAAACCTCCAGTACGGCTGCTTTAAGCTTAAGTGAATAAGCATATACATTGCGAAAAAGAAATTTGCGTTATAAAACAGCATGACATTTTGCGCTACATGCAGCAGACTTCCGCTCATAATACCAGCTACAATGGCCATGATAGCAAAGAAACTCCCCACAGTGCCAGTAATAAACAATCTTCTAGTATCGCCAGCACTCTGAAAAATACTGCCAGTTGTCCCTAATATCATCTGAGCCCAAACGGACAAAGCCAATAATTTGAAGTATGGGACAGTGGGCATCCATTGATTGCCAAACATGACATAAATAATCTCATCTCCCATAAAATAGCAGATGCTAACAATATAAACTCCTGCCAATGAGAGAAATTTGACTAACCTCATATATTTCTCATATACACGCCGCTTATCATCTTGAAAATCAGACAGAATCGGCTGCAGAACCGGAGTAATTACATGCGTTAGGTTACCAACAGGATAACTCATCAGCTTATATGCTTTATCGTAATAGCCTAAGGCTGCCGCGCCAAAATATTTGCCAACCAGAAGGTTATCCAGATTCCGTGCAAAATAATTTACTAAGCCAAATAGAAACTGGTACAAAGAATAGCCAAAAATCTTGCCCATCCCCTGCCATGTTACACCTCTGTAAAGGTATAAGCCGTAGTCTTTATGGGTTGTATAAAGATTCACCACAAACGTAATCCAAACCGCCAGAATTGACTGCATGACAAGTGCATAATATTTCCAGCCACAAAAGGCCAGTCCCACGGTGACTAAGCTTGTAAAGAATGGAATAATAACATTTCGCTTTGCCAACATGATGAAGCGCTTATCCTTCAGTAAGAGAGCCTCTGGCACGATATTAAGCGTGGATCCAAATAAGTTAAAGCCAAGCATGAATCCGATAGGAATATAAACATCATTGCGATAGAAATCCGCAATAAAGAAAGAAAATCCACAAAACAGTACCCCAAGAATAAGTCCAAGCAACATTGTCAGTGAGAAAATAGAAGCGTTATCTTCTTTTGTCAGTTGCTTATATTGGATAATTCCTGTCGAAATTCCCATATCCGCAAAAATACCGAAGAAATTGGTAAAAACGGTCGTTACTGCTACAATGCCATAATCTTCTGGCGTCAGGATACGGGCAAGGATCATTGTAAAAACGATCCCTAGCAGAATCGAGGTATATTTTGAAGCGGCATTGATCAAAGCCGCTTTTTTCAGTGACATAGTTGCCATAACCGATTAGTCCCTATTAAACAGGTCTCGAGTATAGACCTTTTCTTTCACATCATCCAGCACATGATCATACCGGTTGGCAATAATGCCCTGGCTTTCTTTTTTAAATTTTGCAAGGTCATTGACCACCTTGCTGCCAAAGAAGGTGCTGCCATCTTCCAGGGTCGGCTCATAAATAATAACATTCGCCCCTTTAGCCTTGATCCGTTTCATGACCCCCTGGATGGAACTCTGGCGGAAGTTATCGGAGTTTGATTTCATGGTCAGGCGAAATACACCTATAGTGACCGGATGCTCCTTGGCTGGATCATAAGCGCTGCCATAATGATAGCAACCCGCCAGTTCAAGGACGCGGTCTGCAATAAAATCTTTACGGGTACGGTTGGAATCAACAATGGCCTTAATAATGGTCTCCGGTACATCTGCATAGTTAGCGAGGAGCTGCTTGGTATCTTTTGGTAAGCAGTAGCCGCCGTAACCAAAGGACGGGTTATTGTAAAATTCACCGATTCTGGGATCCAGGCATACACCATCAATGATTTCTTTCGTATCAAGGCCTTTCATTTCCGCATAGGTATCCAGTTCATTGAAGTAGGACACCCGCATAGCCAGATAGGTATTGGCAAAAAGCTTCACCGCTTCGGCTTCGGTAAATCCCATGAACCGGGTAGGTATATTTTCCCTGATGGCTCCTTCCTGCAGGAGATGGGCAAAGGTGTGAGCGGCTTTGACCAGCCGCTCATCTTTGGGATCTGTACCGACAATAATGCGGCTGGGATAAAGGTTATCATAGAGAGCCTTAGACTCACGGAGGAATTCCGGACTGAAGATGATATTCTTTGTCCCCATCTTTTCTCGGATATGTTTGGTATAGCCGACGGGAATTGTAGACTTAATGACCATGATGGCATCGGGGTTATACTTCATCACCAGCTTGATGACCGCTTCCACAGAAGAAGTATCAAAGAAATTCCTCTGGGAGTCATAGTTCGTGGGCGTAGCGATAATGACGAAGTCCGCATCTTTATAAGCGGCCTCCGCATCCATGGTCGCTGTAAGGTCCAACTCCTTCTCCGCCAGATATTTCTCAATATAATCATCCTGGATAGGCGACTTACGGTGATTCACCAAATCCACCTTTTCCGGAATAATATCCACCGCCATCACGTGATTGTGCTGGCTCATAAGGGTAGCCAGCGAAAGCCCCACATATCCTGTACCTGCTACTGCTATATTCATTGTTACCTTCCTTTACTCTCTGCCCAAAACTTTCTTATAAAGATTATATATATTAGCTGCATTCATGTCCGATGTAAATCTTTCACAAGCGTCAGCCTGTCCATGCATTGCAATGTTTTGGAGACTATCTCTATGATCCATGTACCATTTGATTTTATCCCGTAAATCTTCCGGTTTTCCATACTGATAAACCAGTCCTGTTTCTCCATCCTTAACAATTTCAGGATTTGCTCCGGTATTCGAAACGATAACCGCTAACCCCGCCATCATGTATTCAACAGTAACACGACCAAAGGCTTCGCATCTGCTGGCTGTAACAGCGATATGAGCACCACGAAGCAGCTCATTCACATCCGACCGGTGTCCTAGAAATGTAATTTGATTTTTTAGACTAAAGGATTGTATGTTCCGATCCAATTCTCGTCGATAATCCGGATCTTCGCCGCCTATAAATATACATGATACGTGCTTCTTATACTGTTCCGGCAAAAGTCCAATTGCTTTAATCAATTCTCCCTGATTTTTATGGGCCGAGACAGATCCACTCATTGCTATACAGATATCCTGAGACTTAAACTTTTCAGGATTCTGGTTATAATAAAACCTTTTGACATCTATACCATTGTAAATTACCGGATGTTCCTTTAGCTGCGGATATGCAACCCTGTACTTACTTTCCAGATCCTTAGAAATAAAAATAAGCTCTTTACTCTTATCTTCTATCTCCTGAATTGATCTTCTCCGCCCATAGATAAACTTCCAGTTAAAATCCTCAACATTATACTCTCTTATATGCCAGATATGCGGAATACTTAAGCGTTTTGCCACTTCGGCGCCCACACAGGTTACACTGCAATTGGTATGAATAATATCTACATTTAATGAACTGAGATACTCAGTAATTTTGGGTACAGTAAGTTTATTGATTTGCATCTTCACTCGGTTTTTTAACCAGTGAATTCCTGTATCATCTGGCGTAGTCCACATATAGTAGCCATCTCTAAACGGGAAAAATGAAAAACTTTTGTTTCTAATTCCAAGTTTGTTTGCTTCCCCATTAATTTCGCCCATATTAGGAGTGATCAATGTAATCTCTACACCTTGAGCTTGGAGCTTTCGCATCAATTCCACCAGCGAAAAATTGGACCCTCCAGCCATTTCAGTATAGTGAGTAAAGAAACATACATGCATTCAATTATTCTCCCTTAGGCCGCATTATAAAATACTATTCCTTTTACATATGATAATGGCCTATTAAATTAGCCATCCTATTTATCTTTTATACAATTACAATCAATTACATAATACACGATGTAGCTCAGGCCAAGCATCAACCAGAAGCAGTATGTGATATTCAACGTATTCCCTAACCCACTTACAGAAACTCCTATATCACACAAAAGAATAAATAATACAATCATCGCTTTTTGACTATCCGACTTATATTTATTCAAAGCAGTAAGTAATTTAATTATTATAAATACCATTGGCATAATAAAAAGTACAAGTCCTACCATTCCGGTTTGCATAAACTGTGACGTATATTCACACATAACTGGTGAACCGCTGGCAAGTAGCCCATCCTCGTTTACCCATGTAACAAATCGTTTCATTTCGATGTTAGAATCATTTTTTAATAAGCTATACATATAGCCAGTATCTAATCCTGTTCCAACTCCTAATAATGGATTATGGCGCAGTCCAATTTCTACATTGGCAAGTGATATACCATATCTAAAGTAATTACTTCCTCCCCTTCTTTTTGCGCTTTTGGTATCCACCAGAGATAAAAAAGAATCCGAAATATAATTTTCTGACAAATTTTTATTTTGCCCCTTAGTGCTAGGTTTAGGCTCTTTAATTGATTGATCTTTAATTTTTTCCTTCTGATTCTTATGTAAATCGGTAATTTTCCTATTATTAGACGTCACTTGTTGGCTATTCTTTGGCCACGTCCCTTGTTTCTCCATTTCCATTCTAGCTGTAGCTACAGGTCTTCCCGAACTGAATAGCACGGGTACCTGGTAATTTTTTAAGAAGAATATAGAACTTCCAAAAGCAATAAAAGCACCCAGTACTATACTAGACGTAATAAAAAATAAATTTCGCTTCCTTATGTATAAAGTGCCTACTACTAACAGTACAAGTTCACCAACAAATATAGCTGTTGCAGATCTCGATTGTGCAAGATATAATTCAAAAGCAAGTAATACATACAGTATAAGAAGTCCTAAACGTTTAATTCCCTTCACATTTAGCGTCTTCCACCACAAAATTGGTAGTGCAAATGATAAATAAATCCCAAAATAGGAAGGTTCTAAAAATAAGGTTCGAATCCTACCAGCAAGTACTATTTGGTAAAAGGGACGACCAGGATGTGGACTGCTGTGAAGAATCGGCCACATAAACTGGAGAAAGTTCTGCGCCCACATCTGCCCATTCTGGTAGCACACTTCCACCAATCCATAGGCTACCAATACGACGAGAAAACCAACGGTCACATTTTTCAGAAGCTGCAGTGCCCGTTCTACGCGATCATGGTACCAGCAGTAAATCATATAGGCTCCGCCGAAGGTATAGAGCAGATTCAGCAGGATTGCCTTCACCGACCGAGCCAGGATCCAGACACTCATAGAGAATTCCTGATTCAAGTGGATTCCCACATGAGACAGGAGCCCCATGACCTTTGCAAATTTACCGGTATCAGAGACAGGTCCGTTAAACAGCATATCGAAATAGGGATAACTCAAAAGGCCCCAAATCAAAGAGACAAGAAGAACTGCTAAGTATATAAGAATATACTTTTTAAAGCGTTTCCAGCCAACAAGGACATTTCCGTACTTGTACTGGCAGTACAGGGTATAAATAAATCCGATAAGCAATGGCCAAACCACCAGGTCGTTCGTAAAAGGGCCCGATATAAATCCAGGAAGTGCAAATATCCGATTAGCGAACTTGAATGGAGGTGTCAAGAGTATAATTACAAATAATATATCAATGACTCGCTTATTCAAAGGTATCTCCTCATCTTTCTATTCTATACATATCGCATATTGTCTCATAAATCATTATAAGCCGTCAAGTGAATCAAGACGCACAAATATCTTTTCATTTTTTGATAAAAGTCACTCCTGCTTCTTTATAAGCCTTCCATTCATTTTTCAATTGATCTTGGTTAAGCGCCTCATAGGCAAAGAGCCAATTTCTATCAAAATCATTTCTATCTTTCAGAAAACTTTTGGCATGTTTTCTCAGCAGCTCGAGTGCTTCTTCCTGATGAGCAGACTCAAAGTATAGCAGAGCCAGTACCTTACATATACAGGAATCGGTAGAAATGATCGTATCCACATCAACACCATATAATTCGAATCCATATTTCCAGGCAAAGTATAAAGCAAAATACATCATCTCGCACTGATCCTATCTAGCGCCTTCATCATAAAGCAGTTTAGAAAAATTCTGGATTTGGTGTGCTGGTACTTTATAGGGAAGAAATACGTATTCCTCCAGATAATGGACAAGATAGGGATACAGGTAAGCCATATGAAGTATGACCTTGACCAGATAATCCCTTGCAGGTTCCGTCATTTCCTTTTTGGATAGCACCTTCAGGGCATAGTTCACCGGTGCCCCATCATGATTATTTTCCTCCATCAGAGTAATAGCGGACGACAGATAGCCTGCCACGTCAGGATGGCCCATGGTATCTTTTTCACAGTATATTTCCTGCGCATTTCGCAACTGCTGGACCCAACCATGGTTCATAGCGAAAGGCAGCTCCCGGATAGAGGTTTTTTCTCATTCAACGTCAGGTCATAATAAGCGAGTTCCCGCCGAAGGTACCGGATAAAGTGCTCTCCTTCCTCAATGGAAGGCACATAGCAGGTGAAATCATCGATGGCCCTTGTGTACCGCCAACCCATTCTGTACAATTTCTGATCAACTTTAGTAAGAATGATTTCAGAAATCAGATTGGACGCATGAGGGCCGATCAGGAGGCCATGGGTCTCTCCATTGGTACAATTCTGGCATTGTTTATCTATGTCGTTAAACCATTCATCAATACTTCTATTTCTTTTCCCCTCTTCTTTACCTGCCAGGGCCCAGGGAATGGAATGGGTATAGATACTGGGAAAGCAGGTGGATATATCCGTCTTTACCAGATACTTATTCCCTAAAAGCAGGTCCGGTTCCGGGTTCCCATCAATTTTCCAATTCTTATATTCCATGGAAAACAGCGATCTATCCCTTTTCATCTTTCTCAAATGAATACGACTCACCAGATACTCCTGACCTGCTGTCGCATGAATCATACTGTGCCGTATCTTCACCCAGGAATCAAATAATGATTTACATAACCGATAATACGCATGGGGAACAGGGATTCCAAACCGTCTGGGAATCATCGTATTGCGCTGGCTGTCAAAAATGATATAATCCCGCCTTTTGACAGGATTCAGTTTCTCTCCTTTTCCACTTTTATAAAATCTATAGAGTGATTCTGCCGTAAAACAGGGTGGAAGCTTATTGGCAAAAAGCCCATATCCCAGTAAGCCCTCAAAAAGATCATCCGCCGATATCTCATTCAGAAAGTCCGCATAACTTTTTTCCATCCTATTCCTCTCCGAGCCCCGCAACCCGCCAGCGCCACGTAATATATACTTTTTAATATTATAACATAGTCCATTGAAAGATAAGTAAGAGTTTTATGGGAATATGTATAGAAGAGAAATCGGTTAGACATTAAAGTCATATTGCCTGTATAACTATAAGGCCAAGGTTGGGAAGCTTGATGAAGTCGGGGTAGTGGTATGGCTGTTTCGCCTGTCGGGCTAGCTTGTTGTGGTTGATGAATTCGGTTTAGCTTCATTGTCATCTCGACTGTATGACTGTAATGCCGGGCTTGATAAGCTTGATGAGAGCAGGGGCAGCAATCTGCTGTCCAGTCTATATAAGTAGAATGCCGGGGTTAAGAAAGTTGATAACACTGGGATAGATTTATGGCCATTTCGTCTGGATGACTATAAGGCCGAGGTTTGGAAGCTTGATGACGTTGATTGAGCTCTATAGCCAATTCGTATGGTTAACCGAATGGCCTGGCTTGATAAGGGCTGGGCTGCTTTATGGTCATTTCACCTGTATGACTGTGATGCTGAGGTTGGGAAGCTTGATAATGGCGATTAAGTTTTTTAGCCTATTCGTATGGTTAACTTTAAGGCCAGGCTTGATAAGCTTGATGAAAACAGGGGCAGAAATCTACTGCCCCGTCTATATAAGGAATACCTACGATTCAAGCTTCCACCACACATTGCTATACAAAATGGCAGGACATTCATTCCAACGTTATCAAGCTCTCCAACCTGCTACTTCACTCATAATAAGGGTGGGTCAATACATGCCCCGCACTATTCAAGCCCTCCAAATCAGTGTATTAGTGGATTAGTGAGATGGTGTGTTAGTACATTTGTGGCAAATCCACGGATCCACTAACCCACTAACCCACCAACTCACTACATCCTATAATTCAAGCCTTCCAAGCTATCCATTTTGCTCACATGAAGATTGGTGTAACAGGTTCACAGACATAATCAACCTTTCCAACCTGTTACACTAACCCATTAATTCACCAACTCCCAACCCCCCACTAAAAAAGCCCGAAAGCATTTGGCATAATAATGCCAATCACTCTCGGGCTATACTTTTATTTTGCAACTCCCATAATACCGGCAGCCACTACAGCAGCCCACGCCAGTGTACGCTGCCTTTTAAGTCTCCTTTTCGTCCGTTCTTCCTCTTTCCTGTATGATTCGAAGGAGGTTTTCACAGTCTTCCAGGTTTCTTTCTCCCTCCTCTGCTGTTCCTGCAAGATCTCCAGCTCTTCGGACAGCCTCTTCGATTCTGACTTGGCTCTCTCCAAGGTCCTTGCTGAGTCCTTGAGCTCTTTTTCCAGCTCCAGCGATTCCTCTTTCTGTTTCTTCTGCCAGGCCCTCTGCTTTTCCAAAAGATTCATAAACTGCCCCATCTCCCCTTCCGTCATGGTGTACCGGGGTTCCGCCCCTGGGCAGGAGGAAAAGGGCAGCAGTGAAACCAAGAGCAAAACAGAGAACCCCCACAGCCACCGTTTTATGGATCTCCTCATGCAAAATAGCCTCCCCTCTTCCCATCAGGGAAATGACCGTCCTTCTGCCAGCAGCAGGTTCCCATCGAAAATCCGCTGCCCGATTTCCAGCCTGTCCGTGTACTGCCACACCGCCGCCCGGGCAAAATCGCAGTGGTGCCCCCACTGGGCACACCAGTAGGCCGTGTGTTCCGGAAGCTCGTCCACATGGATGCATCCCGTGAGCCAGTCATAGCTGGCGTAGATACCGCAGGGATAGCCATGGCTGTTCATTTCCTCCAGAAAGGTCCGGCACATGCCCGTAATCACCCGGTCATCCCGGATGCCGTACCTTTCCTTGTACCCGTCGGCGTCCTCCATGTCCAGCCAGCAGTCCATGAGAAGTTTGTCAGCCGTGAGTCCCGCATCCGCGAGGACATGGGCCATGAAAGATGCCTCCTCTGCCGCCTCCTCTTCCTCCAGGGCGTAGCTGTAGTAGTACGCCCCCACCATGAGCCCCGCATTCAGGGCTCCATTGATATTCTGGTAAAATCGTTCATCCAGGTGTCCCCTGCCATAGCCCAGACGGACCATGGCAAACCGGACACCCCAGTCCGCGATGGCATGCCAGTCGGGGATGCCGTTGTGCTGGGAAACGTCTATTCCGATGATCATGTTGTTGTGTACGCTCCTTTCGTATGATGGCTATCAGCTATCCGCTTACAGCTTACCGAGGAACAGCCTGCGGCGCTTGTGTGGCTGAACGGCGTGCG
>ERZ859732.509-NODE-509-length-15540-cov-11.077301_pt1 | contig 15540 bp, 20 predicted proteins | sample MGYA00510123_ERZ859732 | MGnify/ENA primary metagenome ERZ859732 (study PRJEB30046, sample SAMN00715133) | human gut metagenome | study: EMG produced TPA metagenomics assembly of the A metagenome-wide association study of gut microbiota in type 2...
TCGCTAAAATAATTCCTTCGCCCCTCTCCCCCCCCCCCCCCCGGCCCCCGCCGCAAAAACGCCTGCAGCATTTTTGCGGCGGGTCCCAAAGAGGTAAAAAGCCGTCGTCGGAGGCTTTTTGTTGTCTTTTTAAGTTCAGATCTGTCTGCGTATCTTTGCCGCAGGTTTTTAATTAGGGGATACTAATGTTGTTTAGTTTTAATTGATTCAGTTATTTTTTCACGTTTATTCTTGCCGCTGGCGCGTGACGCGTCGGCGGCATTTGCTTTCTCCCTTCACGGCTCACGCATTACCGCATAGCGGTAACATCATTACACCGCTTTGGTTACATGACTACCACATAGCGGTTACATGGTTACCAGGTTGCGGTAATCATGCGGATCAACACTTGAAGTTTCTTGATTGCAATAAAAAATAACCTTTTGATGATTTTTTATGTTGAAAAACTTGCATAATATCCAAAAGATGATTACCTTTGCATTGTCAAAATAATTAAAGTTATGAGGTACACAGAAAAAGAACTGATTGAGGCTATCAGAAATTACAGAAAAGCCTACCCGAACGGAGCACGAGAACTTGAATTCTACATTATGGATTTAGTCTACGAGCTTATGGAGAATGAATAACCAAAAGCCCTCCCTCTCGGGGGAGGGCATAAAAAAGATATAAATATGGAATACGCTATCGTAAATCAGCAGACAACAGTGCGTCAGGTACTCAATGACGTGTACGAGGACATTAATTGGGCTTATCTCGCACAGAACTATTTTGGAAAATCCCGCAGCTGGCTTTATCATAAGTTCAGCGGACGCAACAACGGCAAGCCCGACGACTTCAGCGACATCGATCGCGAGCGTCTTAAGGGTGCGCTTGTGGATATAGCAAACCGTCTGAGAATGACGGCTGACAAGTTGTAATAACTTATTATTTTGACACCTGCCTCGGAACTTCGGTTCCGGGGCTTTTTTAATGTTTCGTAGTAAAATAGTTATTGTTTTGTTTGATTATTCGTAGTAAAATTACTACCTTTGCAGTGTTGAATTATTAAACAAGCGATCTATGAAGTTTGTTTTGATATTCGACAAAGTAAGGTGGCGGTCGTGGCTGCCACCTATTTTAAGATTAACATATAAAACAATATATTATGAACGATGTTGTGATTAAAGCTGCCCGTACTGCTGACGGCTACTGTTGTGCTTGCGACTTACTGCCGGGTTGGGTTGTTGCCTACGATGGCGACCTTGAGGGCTTTAAGGAGTATGTCCAGGAGAGTGTTGACTTTTGGCTCGAAGGCAGACGTAAAGACGGTGATGCATACCCGGAGGTGTTTAACGGTGAGTATAGGCTCGTCTACGATTTTGATGTGGCTACGTTGCTCGACTACTATCGTGGCATATTCTCGTTTGCCGCTCTTCAGTCAATAACGGGCATCAACCAGAAGCAACTTTCACACTATGCGAGCGGCATATCGAAGCCACGCCATCAGCAGGTGGAGAAAATAAAGTCGGGATTGCGCCGACTTGCCAAGGATATTGAAATGGTCACTGTTTAATAAATTCAACACCGCCGCCCGACCATGCGGCATATAAAAGATCTATTTATTCCCTCGGTGCGTGACGCATCGGGGGATTTTTCATTTGCGTGTCTCCACGAAATTGGTTAACTTTGCAGCATCAAAATTTTAAAACATTTATATAGCGGTGGGAGTCTGTGAGGATTTCAGCCGCTTTTTTGATACAGGTGGCCATGCTTGAACTTTACAAAACTCAGAACGACAACCGCAAGGAGTATTAATACGGATAGTGGTAGAATGGTATAAGCATAAAGGCAAGAACCATACTTATCGCTACAATTATATACTCGGTGCGTTCCTTCATCTGCTTGCTGTGGCTGAACGTAGCCACGGCTATGCGGATGATCGTCATAGGCAGCGTAGTAATAACTACGAATGTGCTCACGAAAGCGATTATATTGCCGAGTATATTTAACATATTGGGTAGGTTTGTTTCTTGATGCAAAGTTAGCGATTATATTGATAACTTGGTACCGTACAACGGGCTTTTTATTTCCATTTCTCTCCAATTCACCCAATATTGGAGAGCTTTTGCAAATATAAAGCCCGACCTCCATTTCTGGTGGTCGGGCTTGCTGTGGTTGTCAAACATGCTCTATGATAGGGACAACAGTTCGCGTCCTATTTTGTGCAATCCGTTTATTATGCGCTCGCGCTGCTGTGCGCGAGCCTTCTTCAGTCCGTTGGCGTAGTGGCTCAGTTGTCGTTCGTTTACTCCCGAAGCTCGCGAAATGGCTGCAAGCGAGGCGTAGCGCTCGCACGATCGTATGAGCGCAGCTGCGTCGAGGTGATAGACCAGCTCGTAATCGCCGTCGGCGAGCCATTGCGGTATCTCGTCGCCGTCGGCTTCAATCCCTTCAAGGTGAAACCGAAGTGTTTCGGGCACTTCCTTCTGTAGCTCGTCATAGGTTTTGGCAGTTATGACGATGGCTCCTGGCACGTTGTCTGATAATGTGGCTCCAAAATTATGGTCGCACCATCTCACTTCTACAATAATCTTTTCCATTCCATTCATAGGTTATTTGTTTTTTTATTTTGTCAAACCTTGGAGAGGGGCGTGGCTTATCGCCACCCCGCCTGCTTCCAAATGCTGTTCAGAAGAAATTGGCTAAGCACCTCGCTCTTCTGCCCTCTTACCGTCACCTTACCTGGTTTATCCGGATGTTTGAATTGTTTGTGGTCGCCTTTCTCGGCTATTTTCACCCATCCGTCTCGCTCCAGCAGCTTGATGACTTCAGATACTTTGTACTTTTTCATATCAAAGAGCTTTTGTTTGACAATACAAAGGTAGTAAAAATAATACTAATGTGCAAATTTTTAGCCATAAAAGTATTGGTAATAATACTCTTTTTGTGTTTTTCTGAAAATTCCTCGCAAATTCCTTGCACGTTTCAATCTTAATGCCTACCTTTGCCATCGCTACGATATCCATGCGGAGCACTCCGCATGATGTGGAGATGCCAGAGACAGAATACGGCGGTTCGCCTTCCACGTGTTTTTTAGCCCTTTGTGGTGGATAAGCATGTATGTTGTAGCAGACGAGGAAGTGCGAGCCGCTTTTTTCGTACCCCTACGTCAACCCGCGCCGGAGCGGTTCTCCGGTAATAAGGCTACAACATCCTATATTATGCAAACATCTGCATCTATCCAGCGCACCGCTCAACTGCGCCCGTTTAGCATCAGCACCGCCTCCGTTAAGGCGTGGCTCAACGGAAAGAGCAAGTTTTACACCAAAATCTGCGAGTTCGAGGTGACACGCCGCGAGGTTCTGCGCGTCCACGCTGCGCTTCTGTCTCTCGGCGCAGGTGCCATCAGCGCAGAGAGCAGCATCCTCGCTGCCCTCTGCTGTGTAGTCCTCTCGGGCTACAACGTCTACAAGTTAAACCAGGAGGAGAAAGGAGGCGAAGCATGATAACAATAGATTGTACTCCCGTACGAGTATTGCTCGACAAGGAGAACTTAGCGAACAAGATAGATCTGCTCCGCGACACCATCGACCGCCTGCTCGAGGAGACGGCGGAGATTAGCGACACGGTAAAGCTTGTCGATACCGCCGACCTCATGCGCAACCTTAACGAGCTGCGCCGACAGCTAAACGAAGTTTTAAAAGCACAATAAGCAGAAAGGAGAATGTTATGGAGACAACAAACAGAACAGATAGAGACGAGAACGAAGTACGCCGCGCTGAAGCTATCATTACCGTTATGGATGCTTACCTTGCTTCGCGATCACCGGAGCCTGGCAAATCTCAGCTTGGCGAGGAGTACACGGCGGAGTATAAGACAACGGAGGAGATAGCCGACGAGCTGCACAGCATCATGCCAATACACCCAATGGATATAGTGCTATACCTGCAGGGCGAAGGCTACGAACTGAAGACCGCTGGGGACGGTACGCTACGGTGGGAGCTCTGGCGCGATATGCACTACATGCTATAAAATAGAGCCATAAGATAAAAAACATTTTTTTACATTTTTCGCTTGCGGCGCATTCTATGTGAATAGGGTGCGCCGTTTTTGTATTCTTACGTGTCGCGAGCTTGTTATATCTTTGCCGTTGCAAACCAATAACAAGCATTTATGATCACTCTTCTTCAGTCGCTACCCGCAACATGTTTCTCGTCGTGCATCCCCGACGTGATATATTCGTTCACTCCCTCCAGTGGCGACATCGACGACGCCAGCCGAATAGGCACCACCGTCACCATTACCATCGACGGCAAGGAGATATTCTCAGAACGTTTCTTCCCAGTCGACGGCAAGATAACACTCGCAGAGCTCGACCGCCTGCTCACTCCGTATGCTCGTCAGAACTTGAGCATCAACCTCACCATCAAGATCGAAGAAGATGACTACGCTTGGGAGGGTGATGGCGGTACTGCCACCATCTCGTCGAAGATCATATACTGCGAGGCAGATATCAACACTCCTGCTACCGACTTCATCAACACGCATTTTCTCACGATGTTAGATGGCGAGAAGCAGACCGCACTAAACCGCTTAGAATACCTACACTACATCGGCACCGACAAGGCTTCCGTCATTGCCGAGTACGACGATGGCACTACAAAGGAGTTCTCGCTCTCACCCGTTGGTGGCAATAGTCGCTATACTACGATTGATGTTACTCCGAGCAAGTTCGTTAGCGATACTGATAGTTGTTTATTAGGTTTTTGGGTTCAGGCTGGGCAGCGCAAGTTCCGGTTCTCTATCGATTTAGACGAACCTGACTGCGCTCCCATCCTGGTTTTCGAGAACTCTTTCGGTTGCGACGAGCTGCTCTACTGCACGGGTACACACACCGTGGCACCTACCTATAAGCGTAGCCAAGGCTACATCGGCAAGTTTAACCGCAACTACGAGATAGCCGAGACACGCACCTTCAAGGCTGACACGGGCTTTCTCACGTTCGCAATGGCGAATTGGGCTGACGAGCTCTTCCGATCTAAGAGCATACATGTGGTGAACTTCAAGGACGGACACCCAAATGTAGGCAAAGAGGTCATTGTCACCGACTCAAAGTCGGAGTACAACAACAACGACGAGTCGATGCCACGCTTCACCTTCAGCTACCAGTATGCTCAGCGCAACCACAACGTGTTCGACACGCTGCGCTCCGGACGCATCTTTGACAACACCTTCGACAATACCTTTGAGTGATGGGCGCCATACACTTTTCTGATATGCTGCGCCTGCTCGACCAGGCTTATCAGCACCGCTCACTCGTCGACATCCATGCGTGGGAGGGTGGCACCGGCGAGATGCTGCACTATAAGGGGTGGCTGGTGCACCACGTCAACTGGCGCGGCGGTTATGTGCGCCTACGCAACCCTCGCAACCGTGCCATACGTGCATTGCCACAGATTTTTATCATACAAATTAATAACAAACGTGTTTATTTATGACCAATAGCAACACTCTTCTGCCAACATCGGCGCAGCCTGATGCCGAAGGCTTCCGCCGCTATCGCATAGCTCCGTCGGGCATAGGCTCGGCGGGGCAGAGCAACTCCGTGACTTCCGAGTATGGCTCCGACTCGAACACCATCTTCGACGATGATCGATTGCCTGGCAGTAATCTCGTGCGTCCAATCACCGTCGGCGGCAAGCAGTATAAGTACGTGCAGTGGGGCTACGACGACCAGCTGCCTTATCGTCTGCGCCGCGAGATAATGTCCAACATGATTACGGCGCAGTGCCAGCAGTTCAATATCGTGTCATGCTATGGTCAGGGCGTGCGCTTCGTCGATCGCAAGACAAAGCAAGATGTCTCAGAACCTGACATACTGCAGTTTTGCCTACGCAACTCACTCCAGGAGGTATTCCTTGAGCAGGCTACGGATATGAAGTTCTACTCGTTCTCGGTGACGGTGGTCATCCTCTCGCGCGACGGCGAGCGTATCGTGACGGTGCGCAACAAGGATGCCTCCTATTGTCGCTTCGAAGCTGCATCGAGCACCCATAGTGGGAAGCCGGAGCACGTGTTCTATGGCGACTGGCGCTTGGGCTTCCTCGACGAGTCGAAGATAGAGGCAATTCCTCTACTCGACTACTGGGACCCATTAGGAGACCTCCTGGTGCGCATGGGTGCTGAACCCGACCCGCAGACGGGTCTGCGACGCAAGCCTACAAAAGACCGTAAGTTCGCCATCGTGAGCCGCATGGCAACGCCGGGCACGCAGACATACCCCGTGCCTTACTACTCGTCGATATTCCGCGACACGTGGTTCGACATCTATCGTCTGATAGGCATCGGCAAACGCTACATGATAAAGAACACGTCGGCTCCAAGGGTGCAGATTGAGGTGCACGACGACTACTGGGATAACGTGTGCGACAACGAGATGATCTCTGACGAGCAGATGCGCCGAGAGCGCAAGGAGCAGGAGAAACAGAACATCATCGACTTCGTGACGGGCATCGAGAACGCCGGCAAGGCGATGATCAGCGGCTATTACGTAGACCCCAACGGCAAGGAGAACCGCATGGTGCGCATCGTACCGCTCAACGATGCCTCGAAGAAGGAGGGTGGCAACTGGAGCGACGACATGTCGGAGGCCTCGAACGCTCTGTGCTTCGCCTTCGGCATTCACCCGAACCTTGTGGGCGCTACGCCCGGCAAGAGCCAGATGAACAACTCGGGCTCCGACAAGCGCGAGCTCTTCACACTGAAGCAGGCTATCGAGAAGCCTTGCCACGACGTGATGTGCAAGCCGTATCACGTGATACTCCACTACAACGGCTGGCATAATCGTGCGACGGTGGATGTGCCGATGATCGTACTGACAACGCTTGACGAGAAGCGCGACGCGAAGAAAGTGACGGGCAACAGTAACAACGAAAAGGAGTAGGTATATATGATAAAAATATTCAAAGAAGATTTTGAACGCTCACTGCCAGTGGGCGCATCAGCACACGACGAGGTATTCGAGGCAGTGTACACTGCCATAGAAGCAGCACTCAACAATTACTACGACATACTGCTCGGCGAGCCTGGTGCTCAGCGAGTTGAGTCGACCGACGAGAGCGAACCGTTAAAGTGCTACTTTAAGATGTTGGTGTGCGTAGATGCCTTCCTCTCGGTGTTCAGACAGCTCGACCTCGTGCTCACTTCTACAGGCTTCGGCATAGTGTCGAACGACACTATATCGCCGGCTTCGAAGCAGCGTGTTGATGCCCTTGAGGCCCAGCTGCGCACTGCACAGTGCCGTGCGCGTGCTATGGTGGTACAGCAGCTGCGCTCTGAGGAGTGGGGTGTGACAGAGCAGGCGCAGAACTTCGTGCGCCACATATACACGGAGCACTACTTCTTCTTTGCACAAGGCATCCAAAGCCGGTCGTACAAGGACTGGGAGGCTATGCAAGTCGCTATCAGCGAGGCAGAGGAGCAGCTGCGCGTGCGCTTCTCCGATGAGCAGATAGACGATGTGCTGAAGGCTTATCGATGCAAAGACAAAAAGGACATGGCAGAGTACGGAGGGTTCGTTCAGCTGGCGCGCGACTTCGTCGACCTCTGGGCTGCCGACGGTGACGGAGCACTGCACTCCGCTCTCTTCCGACGCATGGAGCGCCTCGTTGAGGGCAATCCGGAGACATTCTGCATTTACCCCACTACTACGGCGTACAGCTCTGCACACATGCTGACGTTCAGCAACAAAAAAGAATCTTCTGCATTTCTCTTCAATGGATAAAATAGAACTCACATGCCCCAAGTCGTGGAGCGAGCTGACACAAGAGCAGCTACGCTACACCTTCTTTCTGCTTTCCACCTTCGCCTACAAGGTGATGGTGAAGACATATATGTTCGTGCGCTTCACTGGTATCAACGTCATCAAGAAGAACCGCTTTGGATGGCAGTGTGTCTACCAGCCCGAGGGTGAGAAGCGCAAACGAGTGTTCTATCTGCAGCTATGGCAGATACGCTCGTTCCTGGAGCAGCTCGCTTGGGTGGACAGCATAGAGCAAATGAATAATAGGTTGGATGTTGTCCAGGGGCTCGAAGCTGTCCATCCATTGCTACAGGAGGACACCGAGCACCATCGCATCATAACCTTCGAGGAGTATCTCTGCATGGAGAAGTACTACCAACGCTTTCACTCTACGGGCAATGATGACGCTATTGATGTGCTCGCCTCTTTCCTCTACCGCAATCCCGACTACTCGCGTCCAGCAGAACTGACACTGACACCTGCGGAGCGCCTTGCCACGCTCGCATGGTTTGCGCACGTTAAGGTCGTCATGTCTCACGCCTTTCCCCATTTCTTCCGCAGAACGGAGAGCGACGACGACATCTCCGAGCTATCGATGCTGCAGTCGTTCAATGTGCAGCTGCGTGCTCTCACCGACGGCGACGTGACAAAGGAGACACTTGTAAAGCAGACCGACTGCTGGCGTGCTCTTACTGAGCTCGAAGCCAAAGCGCGTGAGGCTGAGGAGTTCAAACGCAAATATCCTAAGCTAACAAGTTAATACACGTGATATATGAAAGACTTATTTCCGGCTCTTGACTACTTCACTCAACTCGCGAAGAGCAACCGCCTCGCCACCGAGCACGACTTCCACCCGTGCCTTTGCTCTGGTCCCGACTCGATACAAGGTGTTATGGACTCGTTCCGCAAGCACAAGAACTTCATCATGGTCGACGACACCACATCGCAGCAGACCTTCAGCAATGGCGTGGGCTATTTCCGACGCGATGTCTACACCGTCTTCATCGTAGCCCACTACCGCTACGACGACATGGCGGAGCGCGAGCAAAAGTTGAACCTCTGCCGCCAGTTGTTCCGACAGTTCCATTCCCGACTGCTGCACGATCGAGACGGACTCGGCGACGAGCGTCTGACATACCTGCAGCTGAACAACATCTACTCTACCGAGCTCGGTCGCTACGCCATGAATGGCGTGACGGGACTCTACTTCATGGTGCAGAACGAACAACCTATAGACATTAGCTATGAGCAGTCAGAATGGACTTAAACCGAACATGACCGATGCCGAGCACCAGAAGTGGCTTGAGGGTTGGAGCGAGTTTATGGTTAAGATGTGGCGCGAGCGTATGATGCAGTTCGCGCCACCAGTTTACGATACCGGTGCTTTGTCGCGCTCCGTGCAGGGTGTTATACATCCTGGTCCGGTGACATCGATAGAGCACCGTTTTTTGGAGTATGGCATCTATGTGGCGCGTGGTGTCGGCAACGGCTACCGCCATAACAACGGTGGCGACCTGACATTCTTGAAGGACTGGAAGACAAACCCACACCACCGGCAGAAACGCGACTGGTTCTCAAAGAAGTATATGTACTCGCTACACCGTCTCAACGAGTTCGAGGCTGCTTACTACGGCACTACATACAATGGTCTCGTGTCATCATTCCTACGGCAGCTCTTTACTGGTGGCTCAAGCACCATCGACCGCGCCGTAGCACAGCTGTAGTGCTTTCTCGTTTTTTTATTCTCACCTCCATCGCCTTATCTTTGTATCATAAAAATAATATCAGAGTAATATGTCAACAAATAACGATAGCCTACGCAAAGACTTGGAGCAGATACGCGACGAGCGTGCTACTCATGCTAACACCGCACAACGCATCGGCAATGCGCTGCTGGGGCTGTTGCAGGTTATTGAGCAGAAGCTGGACCTAAGCCGTTTTCTGCGACGCGACATTGACGACAAGGCAGAGGGGCATATACGCTTCTTGCGCGGACTATCTGTAGGTTCTGGTACACACGGCATGGCTCAAGATGGCTCAGCAGTACTGAGCAAACTCAGATCAATGCTTTACAGCACCGAATCACAGTCGGGCTTCGGCTTGGTAGACCGTGGCGACGGCAAGTATCGCCTTGACATCACTGACCTTATGGTGTGGGGTAAAGCCATTTTCAACGAGCTGGAGGTGCGCAAGCTGTCATACGTTGGTGGCAATATCTACCTCAGTGGTGCTGGTAGCAAGATTGTGGCTGTGCAAGCTATCTATGACCTTCAACGCAACCTCACCGGGTGGAAGTGTTTCTTGCTTGCAGACGACGGCACAACGGCTACTCAGAACTATTGGAAGATTGGCGACCAAGCACGCTGCCAGACTTTCGACATTAAGCCTGGTGTGTACGAGGGCAAACAGAACCACCTCTACTGGCGCATTGTAACAGAGGTGAGCACCGAGGCTGAAGTGGTGACTAATGGTATGGGTGATGTGCTCTATGATGGCAAGTTGTTTAATTGGATCGTGCTCGCCAAAGGTAACTGCGCGGAGGGTAGCGATGAGCCAACTGCAGGAGATACCATTGTGCTTGACGGCTGCCAAGACCCTGCAAAGATAGATCGTCAAGGGGTGCTTATGTTAGAGACTACTGGACCTGACACGCCACGCATCGTTGCTTACAAGGGTGTCAATAGCTACACGCATGATGGCAGAGAGGTGTTCTGTCTGTCGCCGAATGGCTCGCGCATAACATCTACGTCGTTCGAGTGGATATCGTCATCTGGCCAGACTATACACATGGTGAACTACCGCGGCGAATGGCAGCGTGGCACTACTTACGACTATTACGACCAGGTGAACCACAACAACGCTGTGTGGCTCTGCACTAACGAGAGCGGTACTGCAGCTGAGCCGGTAAACGGCTCGGCGGACTGGCTGAAGCAAATCGAAGGTGAGAAGGGCGAGAAGGGCGATCCTGGCGAGGATGGCTTGGCGTACCAAATAGTGATAACGAGTAGTTCGGGCACGGTGATGATTAACGGCACCGGGCAGTTGACTCTCGAAGCTAAACTGTTACGCAACGGCGAGGACATAAGCGACACCATAAGCGATAGCGCGTGGTCGTGGCGAAGACAATCGGCAGATACGGCAGATGATACAACGTGGAATACTCTGCATGAGGGTATCGGTAGAGTCTGCGTTGTGAGTAGTGACGATGTCGTAAGGCAGGCGCAGTTCGAGTGTGAGGTTTTAATTTAGATTTCATTTTTAACGATTTATATAGATATTATTAATTTAAACAAACAAGAAATTATGGCAAAAGTATTAGCGAATGGTCAAATCACGATCGTTGACCTTAACGACGGCAAAGCTGTTCAGTGTTTCACGCAAGCTTCGCAGGGTCAGACTCAGATCTTCACGCCCGATACTGGTGTGTACACTCCAAACTACTCGACAAGTGCACCTAACGTCATCACAGCTCGTGTGTATGTGACGGGTAGCTCGACCGACCAAGCTCCGACAGCAGCTTGTACCAATTGGAAGTGGACTATAGACGGCGCAGCAGCGACACCAGTGCAGGGCAAGTCGTATCAGCTCAACATCGTCAGCAACATTGCGAAGAATGGCAGCGTGAAGAATATCGAGTGGGCATGTACATATACCGACCCCGAGACTAAAGCTACCACAGAGTGCAGAGGCTATCTTACTATCAGCTTGGCTAAGTCGGGTGGTGCTTTACAGACGGTGCAGATAGAGACTCCTGACGGCAACACCTTCGACTCTACAAATAGTTCCAAGCCATTGCGTGCTGTGGCTAAATTCTACCGCGGCAATGTGCAGGACACTACTATGACAAGCATGACGTGGGAGGTGCTCAATATCAGTGCTGGCACCTGGGGTGCAGTAGCTGCTGGCAACGTCACCACATCGGGTGGTGTGAGCACGCTGAATGTGAATGCCAACGATGTGCTGAACTTCCAGACATTCCGCTGTACGGTGCAGGATGGTGCTGATACTGCTAACGCCATTGTCACATTCTTCGATGCCAGCGACCCTTATGTCGTAGAGGTTTACTCACTCACTGGCGACAAAATTGTCAATGGTGCTCAGTCTACAGAGCTGTTCGCACGTCTATGGAAGGATGGCAAGGTGGTCGAAGACGGCACAGCTGTTAAGGCTGACAGCACTCACGCCTGCAAATATCAGTACAAGTGGACTAAGTACGACTCGAACGGCGTAGCAACAAACTGGAGCGGCACATCAAGTCCAGTGAATGCGTCAACAAAGCCGTATGTCACGGTGGCGAACGCTGATGTTTCCGTGAGAGGTACATTTACTTGTGAGGTGTCTAAAATATAGGGCACCTCACCCTATTTTCTAAACTTAAAGGTATGGCAACAGTAATAGCAAGAGGACAAATAACCATTGTGGTTGTGAAAGATGGCGACAAGGGGGATAAAGGTGACAAAGGTGATAAGGGAACAGCTGGCACTGATGCTTACACTGTTGAGCTACAAGGTGCACCTATCACCATCTCTACTTCTGATGACGGAGTACCGTCCGGCACAACATCGGGCGGCATCAACACCTATGGTTATGCTACAGTAGTGTGCCGCAAGGGTGGTGCTGTCGTGAGCGCAAGTTCTATTACTATCAAAACGCCTGTTAACTGCACGGCAAGTGTGTCTGGCACATCGGTTCGTATCAACTCCATACGCACATACAACACTGGTAGCAATACTATGTACTACACCGATGGCTATGTCGATGTGTCGGTGGTGGTGGGTGGCAAGACGTTCGTCGTGCGCCTGACGTGGCACTTAGACTATACTAAGTACTTCGGTGGACTAAAGGCAGATGCGAAGAAGATGGAGTCGAAGTACACAGAACTGACGAATAAGGTAGACGATATGCCGCTGCAAACAAGCTCTGCACTACAACAATACTCTTCAGAGATTCTGCAGTCGGCACGCGAGATATCTCTAAAGGTGGGCCGCACTCTTGCCGAGCGACGCAATCTGCTCGTTGGCTCGTTGTTCCGCAAGCAAGGCGAGGGCTGCGATCTTCTGAGGTCTAAGATATACTGCACGTCGGCGCATGAGGGTGACAATGTGGTATTCGCGCCCGATGCCAAGGCTGGCGGTGCACGATGGGGTGAAGCATCGAACTCTCGCAACATACACGTCACTAAGGGCATGACGTACACGCTGGCGTTCTGGGCACGCACGAAGTCTGCCAAAGTGGAAATTACGGGAGAGGTGGTGTGGCACAGCTCGGCAACCGAAACGTCGCGACCAAGTGGATATACCGGTCCGAATGGTAGTGCGAATTTAGGAGTAGCAATGATAACGCCAAGCAACGGATGGTATCTCTACCAGAAAACCTTTACTGTGGCAGCGAACGCTCCGTATGAGTGGATTTCCGTGGCGTGCGTGAAAGTGGAGGCATCTACTGCGAGTCAGCAGGTGTACATCGCCCACCCTATCCTCATAGAGGGTACGGCGGAGGACTTTATGTGTTGGAGCGCATCGCCTGACGACTACGACTATATCGGGGGCAACCTGCTCGACAATACACGCACATTAAATAAGACTGGCAACCTAACACGAATGGATGCGTCAGTGGTCACTAACGAGTCGTACAACAACGGATGCTCGGTAATATATGCCAACGCTGCTTCCAAATACATTGAGATGGCGCAGTGGAACGTTAGCTCTATCATCAAGAAAGGTGAGGACTATATGTTCTCGTTTATGGCAAAAGGTAGTGGCAGCATCGACGCATTCATGTGGAGTGGATCTAATCTAAGCATATTCACCGAGGATAGCGAGCGCGATACAACAACGAGCAGCGCCGACGGCTTCCGTCGCTCCTATCTCACAAGTGAGTGGAAGCGCTATTGGGTACACTGGCGTTCGGAGGGCACAGGCATACCTAACTACGTCCTTATCCGTTGTCTGCAAGGCAGTAAGGCGTGGGTGACGATGCCGAAGTTGGAGGTGGGGGCAACTCCTACCGACTGGATAGATTCGGCAAACGGCTATGTCGAGGACAGTGGCGCAGTAGTCAAGCTACTGCGCACTGGCTTCGACATCGAGAATGGCAAGATAACGGCAACGGCGGATAAGTTCGAGGTGCGTAATAATAGCGGCGAGACAACCGCGAGCGTGAACGAGAAAGGCTTGCTGGAGGTTGGTGCAGGTCTGTTTAGTGGTTTTGTTAAAAAGAAAAAGATAATCATTACACCAGAGAACATTGACCAATACCGAATACCCGCAGCTTCCCTAAGCGTTGTATTATTCGACTTTACTAATGCGGGTTCGTTCGTGGAGTTTCAAGGCGATTTCTATAATTACTTTAAAACCGTACAGGTTGACATTATATTGCCATTCTACAACCCTAAAGATAATTTGTATAACCTCCATGGTGTGCCGACTGACGAAGCGTTACAATATGTTGGACAAACACTAATAATCAAGAATAGAGCAAACATTACATTCGTTGTACATGGAGGAGGCACAATAAATAAAAGAGGAATAACGACCTCAGATGGAATCTTAAAAGTCAATGAAATTTCCTCAAATGAAAGACTTATCGCGACTTGCGAGGTTACGACCACTTTTGGCAATCCTACGAGTAGTGTTAGCCCTAACCGATTAACTGCTGTAGGATGGAATGGAAACATCTATTAAATATAAAGTGCAACAATAGAACACAAAATAATATGAAGAAAATAGTTAGAGGCAACGATTTCACGTTGCGCATACCAATAAAGAAGATAGTCAATGGTGAACAGGTATGTTATTAACAGTTATCAATAATAACAAAACAATAAATATCATGGAAGTAAAAGTAAAGAGAATAGCACGACGTGCCACCTACACTATAGGCAAGATGTACGTCGACGGCGCATACGTCTGCGACACGCTCGAAGACAAGGACAGAGGGTTGACCTCGATGATGAGTGTGGCGCAGATATGCGGAGTTAAAATCAAGGGCGAAACCGCCATCCCGACTGGCAGATACCTCGTAGATATGAAGACGGTATCGCCACGCTTCGGAGGTCGGGCGCAGTACCAGTTCTGCAAGGGCAGACTGCCAAAGCTGTGCAATACGCCCGGCTATCAAGGTGTGCTGATACACTGTGGCAACACGGCGAAGGATACGGATGGCTGCATCCTCATCGGAGAAAATAAAGCGGTCGGTCAGGTGCTTAACTCAACGGCAACGTTCCGTAAACTCTACCCTATCCTGAAAGCGGCTGACGAAAGCGGCGAGCAGATATACATCACTATTGAGTAAGGAGGTGCAGATGGATATGGTTTTACAGATACTTTCGCTGCTTGTTAGCGGTGGCATCGTCGGACAGCTGCTCTACTACAACTCGCGGAAGCGCAAAGAGGCAGCTGCAGCACAAAAGGATGAGGACGCTAACGCCCTCGCCTACGCCCAGGAGTGGCGCAACCTCTACACCCACGAACACGAGGAGCACATGGAGGAGCGCACCAGGCTCAACAACAAAATAGACTCGCTCTACGACGACATTGGCAAGCAGCGTGCGACCATCCGCCAGCTCAAAGACGAGAAGAACACGCTTCTAATGAAGACGCACGAGTTGCAGTGGAATGAGTGTACCGTGAACGGATGCATGAAGCGCAAACCGCCAAGAGACTACGGCAAGGCGGAGACCGACTAATAACCCTTTTATAACATTACTCAAGTTTCGGATTTAGACTTCAAGCCGTTTGAGCATACTCTCTAAGTGCAGC
>ERZ859732.512-NODE-512-length-15437-cov-2.983617_pt1 | contig 15437 bp, 15 predicted proteins | sample MGYA00510123_ERZ859732 | MGnify/ENA primary metagenome ERZ859732 (study PRJEB30046, sample SAMN00715133) | human gut metagenome | study: EMG produced TPA metagenomics assembly of the A metagenome-wide association study of gut microbiota in type 2...
CCCCGTCAACCCTCACACCGAAGGTGTGTCCAATGCCGGTTGCCCTTTCTTTTTCTGTATCCATGGATTATAATAAAGTCGTCAAATTCATAAGAAAAATGGGCAAGGGAGCCTGTGGCACTATTTTGCCGCGGGCTTTTTCATTGATTTGCTTTATTTTTCCATGTTCAGGAAGAAGGCTTTTCTTCTTTCTTATTTCAAGGAGGATTTTTTATGTTCAGTGTGGCAGCACCTCATGCAAAAGGAAAATGTGCAGAAGATAATATTTTCGCAGCCAATAACAGAGCCATTGCGCTGGCGGAAAAAATCGGCAACGATCAGGTGGTGAACGGCACCGTTGGTTCCATTCTGGATGAAGATGGAAATCTGGTAGTGCTGGATGTGGTGAAAGAAGCACTGACAAAGCTGAGTCCGAAGGAAATCTGTGCCTATGCACCTATCCAGGGGTACCGGAAGTTCCTGGATGACTGTATTGATCAGTGCTTTGGCGAATCCAGACCGGAGGGATATATTGATGCCTGCTCTACGCCTGGCGGTACCGGGGTGCTCCATCATGTAGTTCACAACTATACGGAACCGGGCGATGAAGTACTCATTACGGACTGGCACTGGGGGGCTTATGACAGCCTGATTGATGACAATAACCGCAGGGTAAGAAGTTTTTCCTTCCTCACGGAAGAGGGGCACTTCAATGCGCCTGCCTTTAAGGAAGCAGTGGAAGATATTCTGAAGAACCAGGATAACATCGTTATCATTCTGAACGGCATTGCCAATAATCCTACGGGCTACTGCATGTCTGTGGCTGAATGGCAGAAAGCGGTGGATATACTGAAAGACGCTGTGGCAGACGGCAGAAAGAATGCCATCCTGGTTCCCGATGTGGCTTATCTGGACTACAGCGGGGAAAAACAGGAATGCCGGAAATTCTTCAAGGTCTTTGGCGGGCTGCCGAAGAATATTCTGGTGGTCTGCGCCTACACCCTTTCCAAAGGATTTACCATGTACGGCCAGCGCATGGGTGCCATGATTGGTATTTCTTCCGATAAGGATGTAATTAAGGAATTCGTAGACATTAACCAGTACAGCAGCCGTGCTACCTGGTCTAACTGCAACAGTGCAGCCCAGAATGCCATGATCCATATCTGTGAAGATCCGGATAAAATCCGCCAGCTCGATGAAGAAAGAGCCCGCTATTTCAAACTGATTCAGGAAAGGGCTGCCATCTTCATGAAGGAAGCCAGAGAAGAGGGCGTTAAATTTGTACCGTATATTTCCGGTTTCTTTATCACCATCCCTGTGACCAACTCCCAGGCCGTATGTGATGATTTGGAAAAGCAGCATGTATTCCTGGTACCGTTAAAGAAGGGTATCCGCCTGGCTGTGTGCTCTGTGTCCCGTGAAAAGATGAAGGGGCTGGCCCATAAGCTGGCTCTGGCCATCAAGGCAGCAGGGGCCAGACAGTAAGTTTCGGGCGTTTCTCAGCATCATTCGGGGCCGGTCATGGTATGGGGATCATGACCGGCCTGTCTGGTATTTACGAAAGGAGAGAGGAATATGGAGAACTTATTTGCCGCCCTCAATGCGGTGCTGAGCTTTGTCACTCCGGTTTCCGACTTTTTCTGGGATTTTCCAAAAATGTTCAGTTTCTGGAAAAATATTCCCCTGCTGGGATCCTTCTCCCTAGCAATTATCGTACTGGTTGGTTCCGGCATTTACTTTACCATCCGCCTGGGCTTTATCCAGGTGAGGCTGTTTTCCGTGGGCGTTCATACGCTGGCTTCCCGAAGGAGCATTAAGGCGGGCATATCTCCGCTGGCTGCTTTCCTCCTCAGTACGGCCATGCGTGTGGGACCGGGCAATATGATCGGTGTTACCGGCGCCATTGCTGCCGGCGGTCCGGGGGCTCTGTTCTGGATGTGGGTTTCCGCCTTCTTCGGCATGGCCACCGCCTTTACGGAAGGAACGCTGGCCCAGATTTTCAAGGAAAAAAGAGGAGATACCTTCGTAGGGGGCCTTCCCTTTTATGCCAGGAAGCTCTGTGGTAACAAGGTATGGGTGGGTACCATTCTTTCACTGGTGTATATCGTATATGCCCTCATGTGCCTGCCTGCCCAGGGGTTCAACGTAGTCACCTCGGCCGGCGCCATCGCAGGACTTGCACAGCATATTCAGATACCGGTGCAGTCTACTTTCTATTATGTGGTTTCTGTGCTGGTGATTCTCCTCATGGCTTTTATGGCTTTCGGCGGTATCCGCCGTGTGTCCCGCTGGGCAGACGTGCTGGTACCGGTGATGGCTGTCATTTATGCAGTCACCGCGCTGCTCTTGATTCTTTTCAATGTGGACAGTGTGCCCTATTTCTTTAAGGCCGTGTTTGAAGGGGCTTTCAAGCCGGAAGCCGTTTTCGGCGGATTTCTGGGGACCGCCCTTCTCCAGGGCGTCAAGAGAGGGCTTATGTCCAATGAAGCCGGCCAGGGCACCATCACCATGGCCGCCGCTTCCGCCGAAGCCCGTCATCCCTGTGAACAGGGCATCATTTCCGCTCTGGGCGTTTTTCTGGATACCCATGTGATCTGTACCATGACCGGTTTCATCATCGTCATGGCCCATGAATGGGCACTGGATCCTGAGGCCTGGAAAGCCGCCGGTACCTATGGGAAATTCCTCTTTTCGGTGAACGGCCTGGCGCCGGAAATGCTGCAGGTGATGGTGCAGATCATGGTTTCCATTTGCTTCTGCCTCTTTGCCTATACCTGCGTGATCGGCTTTGTTTCCTTCTCTGAAATTTCTGCCAATCGTATTTCCTCGTCCAAAGGCTTCATCAATTTCATCCGCTGCCTCTGTGTTTTTGTGGCAGCCTTCGGCATTGCCTGCAACATTGCAGGCTACGACCTGTCAAACCTCTGGGCTTTCTCCGATTTGGGAAATATCATCATGGTATACTGCAACGTACCTATGCTTTACCTGGGGCTGAAATATGTAATCAGAGCGGCCCGCCATTATTCCGATGGCCATAGGGACTCCTTCGAATCGGAAAAGGTGCTGGGTATCAGGACAGCCTATTGGAATGGGGAAGAAAAATAAGGCATGAAAAAAGACTGTGAAGAAATGATTTCCATTTTTTCACAGTCTTTTTTTATGTTCTGGCAGGTCTCCGCTTTCTCTGCCTGAAAAACTTCTGTACATAATAGGCCCCTGCCGCATAGAGGGACATAATCAGAAGATGGCCGAATGTGAAAGTCCAGAGGGTCACGGGGATGCTTCGGGCATTGGGAATGCGGAGAAGAAGGAGCCGGCTCCCCAGGCTGTAGTAAAAGGAGAAATAAATGCCACCGGCGGTGAGAAGCATGACAAGCACTTTGTAGAAAAGAGACAGATGGGGGATTTTAGAAAATCCCATTCCCTTCTCCAGCCGGGGAAGAATGGTGCTCCAGTGAAGTCCCAGATGGAATCCCAGGGCAATGACCATGACATAGCCGGCCACATGATGAATCTGGTGAGCCAGAAGGGGCGCTTTCTGCATTCCTGTGGGGAGGGTATGGGATATCATAAACCCGCTTGCCATGACGGCGGCAAAGGAACCAAGAAGCAGCAGGTCTGCGAGGAAGGTCAGTTTCCTGTCCGTGTTCCATCGGCCCCGGGTAAGGGAAGCATACCACTGCCTGTTAAACCAGGTGTGAAGAAGAAAAAGAAGAAAGAAAACAAGGGCCAGCGTTTCATGGCCGAAATTCCGGACCAGCCGGTAATCCAGAAGGACAAGGAAGGAAATCAGCATTCCCAGGTCCACAGTCAGACGTTTGTTCATCATAACCGCCGTTAAAGGACATATCTTTGGTTTCGCATATTTTCTATCTATTGTATCATGAAAAGAAAAACGAAAGCAAAAGGCACGGGGCCTGGCCTTTTTTATTTTCTCTGCCCCGTGAATCCCGCCGCCCCTGTATATTCTTTCGTTGCTACCGGCGGCGGGGTCCTATATAATAAAAGGAATAAAGCTCTAAAATCACCGATTTCATATACCGGAGGAATCAATGGGGAAAGTTTCTGCAAATGGTCTCTGTTCGAAGCAGCATATCCTGCATCTGCTGTATGCTACACTTTTTCTGCTGCCCTTAAATCCCTTTCTTTTTTATATCACCCTTCTTCCTGCCATAGGGGCATGGCTCTATAACTGGAAGAGGCAGAAAGAGGTGGGGCTTTCTCTTCCGCCTTTATGGCAGATGGGGGCTGTTTTCCTCTTTTGCTCCTTCCTTTCTGCCTTTGTATCTAAGAACACCGCCTTTTCCCTGATGAACTGGGCACTGCAGCCCCTCATGTATGGTCTGCTGTATCTTCTGATTTATACCACCGTTTCCACGGAGAAAGAAAAGGAAAAGGCCTTGTATGCTTTCCTGGCAGGGGCGGTGGTCACCGTGGCTTACGGCTTCTTCCAGTATGCCAATGCAGCGGGAATGGCGGCGGATATGGAAGCCCAGAGCTGGGTGGACCCGGAACGTTTTCCCCTCCTTCGGCGGCGCATGTACTCTACCCTTGAAAACCCCAATCTTTTTGGCGCCTATCTGCTGATGATGATCAGTATCCTCACCGCTTTTACCTTGAGAGAGAAGGCAGTGAAAAGGAAAACTGTCTTTACAGGGATTCTTCTTGCCCTCCTTCTCTGCCTGGCTCTCACCTATTCCCGGGGAGCCTGGGTGAGCCTGGCAGCCATTGTGCTGGGGCTTACCCTTTTTTATGACAAAAGATTCGGATTCCTCTTCCTGCTGGTGCCGGTGGTGCTGGCCTTCTATCACGGTCAGGTAGTGGAACGGTTCCTTTCCCTTTTCTCCGGCGAAGATACGTCGGTGGACCTCCGCTTCGCCCTGTGGGAAAGTACGGTGGCCATGATTGAGGAACATCCGCTTTTGGGCGTAGGCTGGGGGACCTATTTTCTTGCCTATCCCGATTATAATTTTTTCATTCAGGAAGAAGGAGTGCTCATCTTCCATGCCCATAATATGTACCTGAATATGCCGGCGGAAGTAGGCATTCCCGGCGGACTGGCATTCCTTGGCGCCTTCTTTGCCCAGGGCATCCTGTGCTGGAAAAATTACCGCCATGGAAAGGACAGCTTCACCAAGTCCATGGGCCTTGGCGGCGTGCTCATGGTCATGGCCCTCTCTGTCATCAGCATGGGGGACCATGTCCTCTTCAGCCGGTCCGTATCCTTCTGCTTCTGGTCTCTGGCCGCCCTCTGCGTTTCCTGCGGAAAAAAAGAAAATGGCAGGAAGGCAGAGGCTTAGCGGGCGGCATCCGGCGGCGGGTTCGTTCTTTTCCAGATTCATATATGATTTTGACGAAACCCATAAGTTTCAATACACAGGTCGTCTGAGTATATAAATAGACATATCTCCATTAAATTCACGTCAATTAATAGAAACATCTGTAAACATGGAGTTATAGGTCACGCAATTCATAATTTGTCTAATAGGAATTATCTATAACGGGTACAAGGGAATTTGTAAGGCAAATAGTACATTTTTGGGGTTTTCATGAGGAAAAGTGTGTTATAATAATACTGATGATTGAATGAACCAAAATGCAGTCAGCAAAATCTTACGATTGGAGGGTTTGGTCTTGTGATTATAGTATTACACTTTACGGGCATACATAATCTTAAGATAAACTCATACCACAAGGATTAGGCGGCTGTTTTTTTACGGGTAAAAAGTTCTGCGGCAATGCTGAAGCGAGTAATCAGGTTTTGCGGCTGCGGACTTTTATATAATTTATTTTTCATATTTGGGAGGATGATAGTAATGATCGACACCAATGATAGTGAATTCCTTAGCAGAATTGAAGACAAAGGTCTTCTCTCCAAGGTATGCGATGCCAAGACTGCAGCAAAAATGTTCAATCCTGGCGATATCATCGGTATTTCCGGATTTACCCCCTGCGGCTATCCGAAGATTACAATGCATGAACTCGCAGAACGCATGAAAGAAACTCCATTCCAGGTTGATATCTGGACCGGCGCTTCCACCGGTTCCCAGATCGATACCGAACTGGTTGCTGTAAACGGCATCAGAAACCGTATGCCTTATCAGACCAATGCCAACCTGAGAAAAGCTATCAATGCAGGCAAGGTAAACTACTACGATCTGCACCTGTCCCATGTTGCACAGCAGGTACGTGCCGGCTTCTTCACCAACGTGAAGGGTGAACACGTAACAGGCCCGGATTTTGCAGTAGTTGAAGTCTGCAAGATCGGACCGAACGGCGAACTTTATCCGACAACCGCTATCGGCAACTCTCCGGTATATGTTGACACTGCAAAGAAAGTCATTGTAGAAGTCAACACCACCCAGCCGCTGGACCTGGTAGGCATGGCTGATATTTACATGCGTAAGAATCCGCCATTCTGTGAACCAATTCCGATTCTCCATGCAGGCGACCGCGTAGGCACCCCGTACATCCCCTGCGATCCCTCCAAGATCGTTGCCATCGTTCCATGCGATATGCCAGATGTAACCCGTGCACTGGCTCCGCTGGATGATGACGCAGAAGCTATGGGCAACAACCTGGTAGACTTCCTGAAGAATGAAGTGAAACACGGAAGACTTCCGGAAAACCTCCTGCCTCTGCAGTCCGGCGTAGGCAACGTAGCAAACGCAGTTATCCACGGCCTCGTTGAATCTGATTTCCAGAACCTTTCCGTATACACCGAAGTTATTCAGGATGGCATGTTCGACCTGATTGATAAAGACAAGATCGACATGATTTCCGGTACTTCCCTGTCCCCATCCCCGGATGGACTGAAACGCTTCTATGCAAACATTCAGAAGTACAACAAGAAGATCGTTCTTCGTCCGCAGGAAATTTCCAACAACGGTGAAGTTGTTCGTCGTATCGGCGTTATCGGCATGAACACTGCTCTGGAAATGGATATTTACGGTCATGTAAACTCCACCCATGTAACAGGCACCAAGATGATGAACGGTATCGGTGGTTCCGGCGACTTCGCCCGCAACGCATTCCTGTCCTGCTTCTTCTGCCACAGCACCACAAAGGGCGGCAAGATTTCCGCTGTTGTTCCGATGTGCTCCCATGTTGACCACACCGAACATGATACCCATGTATTCATTTCCGAACAGGGCGTTGCAGATGTTCGCGGCCTGACCCCGAAGGAAAGAGCAAAGGTTATTATCAACAACGTTGCTCATCCGTCCTTCAGAGATCAGCTCATGGACTACTACGAAAGAGCATGCGCTGCCTGCGGCAACAGCCAGACCCCGCATCTGCTTAAAGAAGCTTTCAAATTCCATGAAAGCCTGGCAGAAACCGGAGATATGCATTTCAAGAAATAATTTGATTTGCTTTTAATACTTTACAAATAATCCAAATATTGTATAATTACCTATGGTGATAGCTGTCTAAGACAGTGTCATATACATGGGTCTCGCAAGAGTCCGAAAGCTGCTGCAAGAAGATTCAAACGATCGCTGCGGCAGCGAAAGGCTTTGCGGAACCCTGACGGAAGACGTCCCTCACAGGAGAACAAGAAGAGAACAAAGCCACGGTTTCCCGGAAAAGGGGATACACTTCCAGATAGTTACATACTTACTTTTTTAGGAGGAAGATGAACTCATGTCTAACGAATCCCTGAAAGCTAAACTTGATGCCTACAATGCAGAATATGCAAAACAGGTTGCAAAACATCCGGAAAGAGTTGGTCTGAAACATAAGAACCTGTACACACCACTCGATCTTGACGGTTTCGACTATGAAAAAGACCTCGGTTTCCCGGGCGAATATCCATATACCCGTGGCGTACAGCCCACCATGTACCGTGGCCGTCTCTGGACCATGCGTATGTATGCTGGTTTCTCCACCGCTGAAGAATCCAACAAACGTTATAAATACCTGATTGCTAACGGCGGCACCGGCCTGTCTGTTGCATTCGACCTTCCGACCCAGATCGGTTATGACTCCGACGACAAAATGTCCGCTGGCGAAGTTGGTAAGGTAGGCGTAGCTATCGACTCCCTCTACGATATGGAAAGACTGTTCGATGGCATTGATCTTGGCAAAGTTTCCACTTCCATGACCATCAACGCACCGGCTTCCGTACTGCTGGCTATGTACATCGCTGTAGCTGAAAAACAGGGCGTTCCTGCATCTGCACTTCGCGGCACCATTCAGAACGATATCCTGAAGGAATACGCAGCTCGCGGCACCTACATTTTCCCGGTTAAACCGTCCATGCGTCTGATTACCGATATCTTCGAATACTGCTCCGCTAACGTACCGAAGTGGAACACCATTTCCATTTCCGGCTATCATATCCGTGAAGCTGGTTCCACCGCTGCTCAGGAAGTTGCATTCACCATTGCTGATGGTATTGCTTACATCGAAGCAGCTCTGAAAGCAGGCATGAAGATTGATGAATTCGCTCCACGTCTGTCCTTCTTCTGGAACGCTCACAACAACGTACTCGAAGAAGTTGCTAAATTCCGTGCATCCCGTCGTATCTGGGCTAGAATCCTGAAAGAAAGATTCCATGCTGAAAACGCAAAGTCCATGAAACTCCGTTTCCACACCCAGACCGCAGGCTCCATGCTGACAGCTCAGCAGCCGAACAACAACATCATCCGTGTTGCTCTTCAGACCGCAGCAGCAGTTATGGGCGGCACTCAGTCCCTGCACACCAACTCCCGCGATGAAGCACTGGCTCTTCCGACCACTGAATCTGTAACCATCGCTCTTCGTACCCAGCAGATCGTAGCTTACGAATCCGGCCTGGCTGACGTAGTTGATCCGCTCGGCGGCTCCTACTATGTTGAAGCAATGACCAACGCTATCGAAGAAGAAGTTATGCAGTACATCAAGAAGATTGATGAAATGGGCGGCGCTGTAGAAGCTATTGATAAAGGCTACATCCAGAAAGAAATTCAGGATTCCGCTTATGCTTGGCAGATGGCTGTTGAATCCGGCGAAAGAACAATCGTTGGCGTCAACAAGTTCACCATGGAAGAACCGCCGGTTACCGGCCTGCTGAAGATTGATGCTTCCGTTGGCGAAAGAAAGAAAGCTCAGCTCGCTAAAGATAAGGAAAACCGTGACCAGGCTAAAGTTGCTGAAGAACTGGCTAAACTTGAAAAAGCAGCTCAGACTCCGGCTGAAGGTCCAGATCATGTTAACCTTATGCCAGTCATCCTCGACTGCGTACGTGCATACTGCACCGAAGGCGAAATCTGCGGCGTTCTCCGTAAAGTATTCGGCGAATACAAACCGCACAACACCCTTTAATCTTAGGGCAGCCTGAAGCAAGAGAATCTTACATTACTGAACATATTTCTGGAGGTAATTTACAATGGCAGACAAACGTATCAGAGTACTCGTAGCTAAACCGGGTCTTGATGGACACGATCGTGGTGCAAAAGTTATTGCCCGTGCACTTCGCGACGCAGGCATGGAAGTTATTTACACCGGTCTTCGTCAGACCGTTGAACAGATTGTTGAAGCAGCAGATGCAGAAGACGTTGATGTAGTAGCTCTGTCCCTGCTCTCCGGCGCTCACAACACCCTTTTCCCGGAAGTTGTAGAAGCACTGAAAGCTAAAGGAATGGGCGACGTTCTGGTTATCGGCGGCGGCGTAATTCCGGAAGACGATATCCCAGGCCTCGAAAAAGCTGGCGTAAAAGCTATCTTCACACCTGGCACCCCAACAAAGAAAGTTATTGACTTCATTAAAGAAAACGTTAAGAAATAATCAGCCTGTAGCTGTTATTGACTGACGTTTGGTAATTTAGCTGCTAGGGACTGGGCTAATACCCAGCCCCTTGCAACTATATTATTTCTCTTTACTCTTCGAAAAGGCGGTGTATCCATGGAATTCTCAATGAAAGATTTTTGGAATGGAAACAGACGTGCCTTAGCGAGAGCAATTACCATCGTTGAAGACGAACGGGATGGATTTGAAGATATCATGAAAGATATCTATCATCATACCGGTCGTGCACAGGTCATCGGTATCACTGGTGCACCTGGTGCGGGTAAGAGCACACTGTCAGATGCCCTGATCAAGAAATACCGTGCTCAGGGTAAGACCGTAGGTATCGTTGCAGTCGATCCTACCAGTCCGTTCTCCGGCGGCGCCATCCTTGGCGACCGTATCCGTATGAACGACCTGACCTTGGATAAGGGTGTTTATATCCGTAGTATGGGCACGCGAGGCAGTCTCGGCGGACTTTCCCGCAAGACAGCTGATGCGGTAAAACTGATGGATGCTTTCGGTCTCGATGTTATTTTCATCGAAACAGTAGGCGTAGGACAGTCAGAAGTCGATATCGTCAAAAATGCGGATACAACACTTGTTGTGCTCGTACCTGGACTTGGTGACGATATTCAGGCTATTAAAGCAGGTATCCTCGAAATTGGTGATGTATTCGTCATCAATAAATGTGACCGTGATGGCGCAGATCGTCTGAATGTTGAAATCGAAATGATGCTCGATCTGGGTGAAGCTCAGAACTGGCGTCCTCCGATTGAAAGGACGATTGCGAACAAAGACCAGGGTGTAGATGATGTAGTAGCAGCCCTGGGCGATCATCGTAAGTATCTGGAAGAATCCGGCGTTCTTGATGAAAGAAGACGCGATCGGGCTCGTTCTGAAATGCTTGAGATGATTCACGACCGCATTTCCCGTCATATTGAAGAAACCATCTCCAAGACGGGTGAATTTAGTGACTACGTGGAACAAGTCTTTGAACGGAAAACTGATCCGTACACAGTCGTTGATTCCATTGTGGGCAAAATATTCAAATAATTTTAAAGGAGGAGTTATTATGGCATTCAAAGTTTTAACTGTCGATCATGTTGGCGTAGCTGTTAAAGATCTCGCAAAGATTAAACAGCAGATGAAAGACATTTTCGGACTTGAACCTTCTCTGCCGGATGAAACCGTTGAAGAACAGCATGTAACCACAAGCTTCTTTAAACCATCCGCTCAGACCGAAGCTTGCGAACTCGAATTCCTGGGTTCCACCACTCCGGACGGCCCGATTGCTCGTTTCATTGAAAAAGCAAACAACGGCAAGAACGGTTTCCAGCATGTTGCTCTTCGTGTAGATGATATCGAAGCTGCTCTGGCTGATCTGCAGGCTAAAGAAGTTCCGCTCATCGACAAGAAGTTCCGCGTTGGTGCAGGCGGCTGTCATATTGCATTCTTGCATCCAAAGGCAACTGGCCTTCTGCTTGAACTGACAGAACGCCCCGGCGGCCCATCCTTCAAGAAATAATTTGAACGATGGCATATGACTTGCCCATTTGGGGCAAGTCATCCCCCCTGTGGGGGACCCTAAAATTTTTGGAGGTGTAAGAATGGCAACTGTTGAAGAAAGAATTGAACTTCTCCATAAAAACCTCGCTCATGTAGAGGCTATGGGTGGCGAAAAACGTATTGAAAAACAGCATGCAAAAGGCAAACTGACTGCTCGTGAAAGACTGGCTCTTCTGTTTGATGAAGGTACTTTCGTAGAAGTCAATGCCCTTGTAAAATCCCGCTGCCACAACTTCGGCCAGGAAAAGAAAGATCTCCCTGGTGAAGGCGTAGTAACAGGTTACGGCACTGTTGATGGAAGACTTGTATTTGCATTCGCTCAGGACTTCACCGTTGAAGGCGGCTCCCTTGGTGAAATGCATGCAGCTAAAATCGTTCACGTAAATGAACTGGCTCTGAAAGTCGGTGCACCTTGCGTAGGCCTGAACGATTCCGGCGGAGCTCGTATTCAGGAAGCTGTCGATGCCCTCTCCGGCTACGGCAAGATTTTCTGGTGCAACACCATTGCATCCGGCGTTATTCCTCAGATTTCCGCTATCATGGGACCATCTGCAGGCGGCGCTGTATACTCCCCGGCTCTGACCGACTTCATTTACATGGTTAAGAAAACATCCCAGATGTTCCTGACCGGCCCGGCTGTAGTTAAATCTGTAACCGGCGAAGTTATTACAGCAGAAGCTCTCGGCGGCGCAATGACCCACAACCGTACTTCCGGTGTAGCTCAGTTCGCAGCTGAAAACGACGAAGACTGCATTAAACAGATTCGTTACCTGCTCTCCTTCCTGCCTTCCAACAACATGGAAGATGCTCCTATCGTTGAAACCGGTGATGATCCCACAAGAACCGATCCGGCCCTCGATACCCTTATGCCTGAAAGCTCCAATGCTCCATATAACATGTACGATGTTATCAAGTCCATTGTAGATAACGGCGAATATTACGATGTAGCTAAGGAATTCGCAAAGAACATCATCACCTGCTTCGCTCGTATGGACGGACAGACTGTTGGTATCATTGCTAACCAGCCATCCTTCATGGCAGGCTGCCTTGACTACAACGCATCCGATAAAGCAGCTCGCTTCATTCGTTTCTGCGACTGCTTCAACATTCCTGTACTTAACCTCGTCGACGTACCAGGCTTCCTGCCCGGCAAACAGCAGGAATATGCCGGCGTAATTCGTCACGGCGCTAAGATGCTGTTCGCATACTGCGAAGCTACCGTTCCGAAGATCACCATGATTCTCCGTAAAGCATACGGCGGCTCCTACATTGCTATGTGCTCCCGTGAACAGGGCGCTGACCAGGTATTCGCTTGGCCGACCGCTGAAATCGCTGTTATGGGACCTGCAGGCGCAGCTAACATTATCTTCAAGAAAGATCCAGATAAAGAACAGCGTACCAAGGAATATGTCGAAGAATTCGCTACTCCTTACAAAGCTGCAGAACGCGGCTATGTAGATGCAGTTATCGATCCGAGAAACACTCGTCCGACAATCATCAATGCACTGAAGATGCTTGCTTCCAAGCACGAAGTACATCCGGCAAAGAAACACGGAAACATTCCGCTCTAATATTTGCCGCTTAAATACTCTAATTGAAAGGATGGGTACAGATGTATAACAGTACAGTTATGTGTATCGCGGTATTTGCTGCCGTTGTTGCAGTAATTGCCCTGATCATGATCTGGCAGGTACGTTCATCTCTCAATCAGTCCGCAGCACCGGCACCGGCCGCAGCTCCCAAGAGAGCAGCTGCAGCTCCTAAAGCAGCTCCCAAAGCTGCTGACAATGGTGCAGTCGTAGCAGCAATTGCTGCTGCTATCGTTGCTATGGGTGGCGGCGAAATCGTCTCCATCCGCCCGGCAGCTAGAACCGGCTGGACAACCGCAGCCCGCATTGCAGGCGTTTCCGGCAATCAGCAGTTCTAATTGAAAGTTGAAAGTACAATCATTTAGGAGGAAAGACAATGAGAAAATTTACTGTAACAGTTAACGGCCAGGATTACGATGTAGTAGTTAAAGATGGCGGCGCTGCAGCAGCAGCTCCGGCTCCGGCAGCAGCTCCCGCTCCCGCTCCCCCTCCCGCCCCCGCTCCCCCCCCCGCCGCAGCTCCTGCAGGTGCAGGCGAATCCGTTGAAGCTCCGATGCCTGGTAAAGTTATCCGCATCAACAAACATGTTGGTGATGCAGTAGCTTCCGGCGACGAAGTCCTCGTTCTCGAAGCTATGAAGATGGGCAACCCGATCATGGCTCCATGCGATGGCAAAGTAACCTCCATGCAGGTTTCCGAAGGCCAGAGCGTACAGGGCGGCGATCCGCTGTTCACCGTTGGCTAATCCCAGCTTGAACCATGCATAAGAAAAAGCAGTGCTTCGGCACTGCTTTTTTTATTGCCTTCATGGGATGAGAGCGAGAAAAATCTCTTTACACTATGGCAGGCCTTTTTTCCCTATGCCAAAGTTCATCTCTCATTCCCCTTCTGCTTTGTGATGCCTCTTATGATCATGGTCTTCTTCTATGAAAAGAAATGATAACTCCCTTTTTGTCTCCCTTATTTCTTCTATTCGTGGAAATAGGGAAGAACGAGGTGCCCCTTGGTTCTCAGGGCGCTTAAAAGCCTGTAATTTCTATGGATCTTGACCGTTATGAAGGGCAGCTCTCTGCTTTCTTAATCATTTTCATCCTCCATCTGGGCCATGAGGAGGCCAAGCATAGTGAGGCCTGCCTGTTCCAGGGGGTAATCTTTTGGGAAAACAGCGGCTATGCCATAGCGGAACAGTGTTTCTTTCTCTTTTTCTTCTCCCTGCTGTACAGCAATCAGGATGTCATCCCTCCCTTGCAGGGTGAGGGCTCTTTCCAGTTCCACTGTCAGACGGACTCTATGGGGACTGTCGGTACTGAAGTAAATGAAATGGACATCGTTTTCTATGGCATGGCGTGCGGTGTCTTCCGGGGTTTCCCTGGAGCCTACATCCACGTCCCAGCCTCCATCGGCGAAGGTGGTGGCAGCCAGCTTCCTTTCTTCTTTGGAATGGTCTTCTTCCATGTCTGCCATGTAGAGACGAGGCCTTCTGCCTTCCATGTCTGCCAATTTTTTTGTCAGTTCTACCGACTTCTGACGTTCCATTTCCTGATTCATTATGATTCTCCTTATTTGTGAAATAATGAATGACCAATGAAATATTCATTCTTTATTCATTATACTTTCTTTTATGCCTTTATTTCAAATAGTATTTGCAAATAAAATTATAATCGATCAGTGATACAACGATCATACCGATGATACATGCACTGACACCGATCAATTGTTTCGTCAGGAAGTCCGGACGAACGCTGCAGATCGTAATGCTTCCCATGATCATGGCTGCGATCACGAACAGGATCAGCTTAAAATTATAATTGATCAGTCTGTACTTTTTCTCCGTTGATATGTCCATCTGTTTGAAGTGTTTCATCTTTTTCTTTTTCCTTTTTCATATGTATTCCTTTAACCGGGATCTTGGCGATCAGGAAGGATTCTGAAAGCTGTACGGTTGTATTTGGCGAATCAATATTAACATAATTAGAAACGCATTTACACAGATCATCCCGGATCCTTGTGATGACATCTGGCGTACATCCGATCCGGTCGGCCATCAGGATATATTTTAAACGTTCTCTGGCATAATGACCAGAATTATAACTTACAACATTGTTGATTACCTTGATATCTTTCATTCCTACCACTCACCCCTTTTATGCATGTTTTTTTCGAAATAACCGTTTGAAAGGGTTTCGCCGGATCGATGTATTGTAATCAGTCAAGGGAATACTGTCGCCAAGAATCCGTTTACAGATATCGATATAGGCATTGCCGGATGTTGTATTGCTTCCAGCAAGTGGTTCTCCTTTATTTGTTGATATAACGATCTGTTCATCATCCGGTATTACACCCAGAAGGTTGACGGCTAGAATATCAACAACATCATCGACAGACATCATGTCACCTTTTTTTACCATATCATATCGTACCCGGTTGATGATAAGGTCAATCGACGTAATCTCATTTGCTTCTAACAGCCCGATAACACGGTCTGCATCCCGGATCGCAGATACCTCTGGTGTTGTAACAACAATTGCTCT
>ERZ859732.513-NODE-513-length-15436-cov-3.027371_pt1 | contig 15436 bp, 27 predicted proteins | sample MGYA00510123_ERZ859732 | MGnify/ENA primary metagenome ERZ859732 (study PRJEB30046, sample SAMN00715133) | human gut metagenome | study: EMG produced TPA metagenomics assembly of the A metagenome-wide association study of gut microbiota in type 2...
TGAAGAAATGGAAATCATTTCCTCACAGCCCCTTTTCTGCTTTCTGAAAAAGCATGGACCTGCATGATTTCTTCTTTCCCGAAGGGAGGAAAAGCCTGTCTCTTTCCCGTCAGGAAAGGATCAGCTCCTGTTACGGAGCTCCCTGTTCTTTCTGCCCATAAAAGGCAGGTAGCAAAAGATGCAGAGGAGGCCGCAAACAAGAGCCAGCAGGCCGCCGGCAAGGCCTATGTAAGGCAGGTATCCCCGAGCCGTCAGAAGGCTCCCTATATAGGTTCCGCTGCCGATGCCCATATTAAAGATACCGGAAAAAATAGACATGGCCACCGGAGCAGCGCCGGTAGACAGATGACGGATGATTTCCGACTGCATGGCTATACCGTAGAGCGTATTCACCACGCCCATAGCCAGGAGGCAGAAGAGAAGCACCGGCAGGAACGGGGCTCCCTCACGGAGAAGGAAGAAGGGAACCAAAAGGCCGCAGGCGCCGATTATAATAATCAGTTTGGGATAGGTGCCAAACATTTTAGAAAAAGCAAAGCTTCCCAAAAATCCCGTACTTCCCAGAAAGATAAGCACCGCCGTAATGGCCGCAGGAGCCAGATGGGCCACAGCGTGAAGGAAAGGCTCAATATAGCTGTACACCGTGAAGTAGGCAGAAGCATAAAAGATCGTCATTCCGAAAATAACAGCCACCGGCCTGTTACGGAAAAGCCCGGGCAGATCTCCCGGGGTGAAAGGTTCTCCCGGAGAAAGCTGGGGAAATACAAAGAACAGATACACCATGACTCCGGCGGTAACCAGGGCAATAAGCAGGAAGGTCATACGCCATCCCAGAGCCAGTCCAATGACCCGTCCTAAGGGAAGGCCGAAAATCTGGCCCCCCGCCGTACCGGCTGCCACCATGGACAGGGCAAAGGGCGATTTTCCTTTGTCCACCAGTCTCGCTGCCAGGGGCGCCGCAATGGACCAGAAGATGGCATGGGCACTGGCCACCAGAATCCGGGCGCCCATAAGCAGGGGAAAGGAAGGAGCCATGCCGCTGGCCAGCTGTCCCAGAGCAAAGAGAAGGAGCGTAAGAAGAAGAAGGGTCTTCTCCTTCATCTTCCCTGCTGCCAGCATAAGGGGCAGAGACAGGATGGCTACCATCCAGGCATAGACAGTAATCATAATGCCCGTTTCTGCTTCCGTCTGGTCAAAGGACTGGGAAATATCCATAAGCAGGGCAATGGGCATAAATTCAGAAGTATTAAATACAAAGGCAGATACAGTGATTCCCAAAAGAGGAAGCATCTGCCTTAAAGGAACAGGGAAAGTCATCCATCCTCCTTATGAAGTGAAAAAAGGAAACGCTGATTCCCGGGAAGGGAAAATCAGCGCTTCTGCCAATCATAAAATCATCACTCTTTCGGCACAGGGCCGTACTTGTTTTTCTTGTTTTCTCCGGGGAAAAACGCCAGAAGAACCACGGCAGCCATGAATATCACTGCCACCACCCGGGTAGCCATGAGCTGACTTCCAAGGAACTGACCACCCAGCTGGTTAATACCAAAAAGAAGAAGGAAGAATACCCAGTAGTAGAGATGAGAAAGGCCAATATCCGACAGGCGGCGCATGGCCAGGCTGATAAGGGAAATGAAGCACAGTGTGCCCACCACCAGGAAGGTGAAGATGTAAAGATTCAGATCTCCCTCAAAGAGCTCCGGCCGAAGGCAGGTGAAAGAGAAGAGAATGGCAGCCGGTATGCCGGCGCCCAGCATTTTAGGAATATAGGAACGGCGGCTGATTCGGCCCACCGGATTGAAGTAGGTTTTGAAGATTTTGTGCCCCAGCCCTTTGGCTTCTTCCGCCTGTTTTTCTTCAATGGCTTCATTGTCGGAAAGAACCTTCGCTTCTTCACTGTCCATAAGGGCAATGGTTACCACCTTTTCCCCCTTTTCCGGTTTGGTTACGAAAATGGAGGTCACCGTATCGGAGAAGATGGTCATAGCCTGTGATTCTTCTCCTTCACCTTCTGATGCAGACAGTTTTTTAATCAGATCCTCCCTTTTGTCCAAAGGAAGCTCCATGTAAATGGCTGCGGTTTTCTTATTCCGGATGCACACACCGATGATGGATACCTCCATACCGTAAAAGGGAAAATGTTCCTGTCCCTCGGAAAGGGAGTAAAATTCGATGTGCTTGTCTTCGTCCATCCTTTCCCTGGTGGCCGTATATTCTCTGGAAAGGCTGCGAAGGCTGTCACCAAGACGGATTTTTCCAGCCCTTCTGGGTTTTCTGTGTTTTCCGCCGCCAGCGGCTTTTCCTGCATTTTCGCTAATGTCGGGGATATCAAAATCCATATTCATTGCTTTACGCTCCTTTATACGGGGCTCCTGGATTCACTGCATCTTATTACCAAAGCCCTGTCAATAATCCCTTTTATTTTAACATGACTAGCAGGGAGATGAAAGATAAGGAACCGCCCCTTTCCGTTATAAAAAAATAAAAAAGAACCGGCGAAAAGTCACCGGTTCTTTTCTTTCAGACAGGAAATCAGTCTACCAGGGCGATGATAACTTCAGGAGCATTATCGCCAAGACGGCCGTCCAGTTTCACAATGCGGGTATAGCCGCCGTTGCGGTCTGTGTATTTCTTTGCAATTTCGTCAAACAGTTTCTTTGTAACAGCCTTGTCCATGATGAAACCTTCAGCCTGACGGCGGGCATGGAGATCGCCTCTCTTAGCGAGGGAGATCATCTTGTCAGCTACGTGGCGGAGTTCCTTGGCCTTGGACTCAGTGGTCTTAATCTGGCCATGCTGGAAAAGAGCGGTTACGAGACTGCGCAGCAGGGCCTTGCGGGCACCGCTGACTCTTCTCAATCTACTACGTGCCATTTCTTTCCTCCTATAACTATATCAATCCTTGGAATCTTTGAGATGAAGTCCGTAATCCCGGAAGTTAGCCAGTTTTTCTTTGATTTCATCTACTGATTTTTTACCAAGGTTGCGTACACGGGTCAATTCATCTTCTGTCTTGTCTGTCAGTTCGCCGATAGTATTGATTTCAGCTCTCTTCAGGCAGTTAAATGCGCGGACAGAAAGTTCCAGTTCGTCAATGGGAAGAGCGCGTACAGCGTCTTCATTGGCTTTATCCTGGGCAGGAGCGGGACTTTCTTCTACTTCTTCCCCTTCTGTCGGTTCGCTGCCTGGCTGGCTGATACCGATTTTGCAGAAGTTTTCAAAGCAGCTGATCAGGATATTGGCAGCTGTAGCCACTGCGTCGTCCGCATTGACAGAGCCGTCGGTATCCACTTCCAGAGTCAGCTTGTCGTAGTCCATTTCATTGCCTACGCGGGTATCGCTGACTTCGTAGTTGCACTTAACAACAGGAGAATAAATGGAGTCGATGGGGATGACGCCGATAACGTCATCATCCGATTTGTTCTTTGTAAAAGGTACATAGCCATGTCCGCGGTTAATGGTCATTTCCATACCCAGATGGGCATCGGAATCCAATGTGCAGATGGCCAGATCTTTGTTGAGAACATCTATTTCTGCCGGTAAAACCATATCACCGGCATGGAAAATACCCTCTTTAGTGATATCGATTCTGACAGTGATGGGGAAGGTCGCTTCGTCGTGGGCGATGAAACGAATCTTCTTCAGGTTCAGAATCATATCTGTTACATCTTCTCTGACGCCGTTAATAGTTGAAAATTCATGAAGCACGCCGTCGATTTTGATAGACGTAATAGCCACACCGTCTAAAGATGAAAGCAACACGCGTCGTAAACTGTTTCCCAGGGTGATGCCATAGCCTCTTTCGAGCGGTTCGCATTCGAACTTGCCGTGACTCTTGTCATCGCTGAGTTCCACAGTCTTAATTGTGAAGCTAGTATTTTCGATCATCCGAAAGTCCTCCTTCTGCGCCTGACGGCGCCAAAATGAAACAGAAAGGATATACCTTAATTATACTCTTCTGCGTTTCGGAGGACGGCAGCCGTTATGAGGAATCGGGGTGACGTCCTTAATGCTGCTGACTTCGATGCCTGCTGCCTGCAGTGCACGGATAGCTGCTTCACGGCCTGCGCCTGGTCCTTTGACGAATACGTCAGCGGAACGCATGCCCTGGTCAATAGCAACTTTAGCAGCCTGTTCAGCTGCCATCTGTGCTGCGAATGGTGTGCTCGCCTTTGAATCCGAGTCCGCCGGCAGATGCCCATGCAATGGTGTTGCCGTTGGAGTCAGTAATCGTTACAATCGTGTTGTTGAAAGTAGAACGAATATGAGCTGCACCGGATTCTACATGTTTTCTTTCTTTTCTTTTTGCTTTACTTTTTACCGTAGCCATTATATCCCTCCTTCAACATTACTTCTTGGTTGCAGTCTTCTTACCTGCAATGGTTTTCTTCGGTCCTTTGCGGGTACGAGCGTTGGTCTTTGTTCTCTGACCACGTACCGGCAGGCCTTCGCGATGACGTCTGCCTCTGTAGGAGCCGATTTCTACCAGACGCTTAATGTTGAGGGATTCTTCTCTACGGAGATCACCTTCGACTTTGTAGTCAGCGAGAGCGTTGCGGATCTTTGCAACGTCATCTTCTGTCAGATCTCTCACTCGGATATCAGGATTGATTCCTGCTTTGCTTAAGATTTCTTGGAAAGAGTGGGGCCAATTCCATAAATATAAGTTAAGCCGATCTCAACGCGCTTATCTCTTGGTAAGTCTACACCAGCTATACGTGCCATCTACTCTTTAACCTCCTTTTAATTAACCTTGTCTCTGCTTATGTTTCGGATTTTCACAAATGACCATTACACGGCCTTTGCGTTTGATGATCTTGCACTTGTCGCACATCTTTTTAACGGACGGTCTGACCTTCATCTTGGTTCCTCCTTACTTACTTGTAACGATAGGTAATCCTGCCGTGCTCTAAATCGTAGGGCGTCAATTCTACTGTTACCTTATCCCCGGGCAGTATACGGATGAAATTCATCCTCATTTTGCCGGAAATAGTAGCCAGCACAATATGGCCGCCGTTTTCCAGTTTGACACGGAACATGGCGTTTGGAAGCTTTTCTACTACTTTACCTTCAACTTCAATAACGTCTGCCTTGCTCATGAGAGCCTCCTTTGGCTTACATATACTGTCCGCTGGTAACGATATCAGTCGCGCAGCGTCAGAATTTTAGGACCATCTTTGGTAATGGCAACGGTATGTTCAATGTGAGCAGACGGTTTTCCGTCAGCTGTCACTACACCCCAGCCATCGCGAAGGGTAATGATATCAGCACTTCCCATGGTAATCATCGGTTCAATGCAGATAACCATGCCTTCTTCCAGACGCGGCCCATGACCTGGCGTTCCGTAATTCGGAATTTCCGGATCTTCGTGCATGTCTGTTCCGATACCATGGCCTACATATTCGCGAAGAACGCCGTAGCCATATGGTTTCACATAGCTTTCGACAGCATGGCCGATGTCGCCTACGGTGTTGCCCACCACTGCCTGCTTTATGCCGGCAAAAAGTGCGCCTTCCGTAGCCTGGATCAGCTGCATATTCTTCTTGTTTGTGTGGCCTACCGGAACGGTGATACAGGAGTCACCCATGTAACCATTTAATTCTACCACAAGATCGATAGAAATGATATCACCTTTTTTTAAAATTTTTCTTGCTGAAGGAATTCCATGGACTACAGTATCATTGACCGATGCGCAGATGGATCCGGGATAGCCTTCGTATCCCTTCTCTGCAGGTGTACCGCCTCTGTCTCTGATAAATTTTTCAGCCAGATGGTCAAGATCAAGAGTGCTCATGCCCGGTTTGACTGCTTTTTCCAACATAGAGAGCGTTTCCGCAGTCAGACGGCTGGCTGCGGAAATCTTCTCTATTTCTTCCGGTGTATGGATGATAATCATTTGGACGCCTTCTTCAGTGCATCCTGGATATCAGCATATACCTTGTCCATGGACTGGTCTCCGTCGATTTCATAGTACCGGCCGCTGACCTTGTAGTAGTCAATGAGCGGTTTTGTGGATGTTTCGTAAACATCCAGACGCTGGGAGATGGTCTTTTCGTTATCATCAGCCCGCTGGTACAGTTCACCGCCGCAGTTATCGCAGATGCCCGGTGTCTTCGGCGGACGGAATTCTTTATGGAAGGAAGCTCCACATTTCTTGCAGACCAGTCTTCCGCTTACTCTCTTGATGATGTCATCGCGGTTGGCTTTGATGCCGATGACAGCAGTAAGCTGGATTCCCAGTTCATGAAGAATGGCATCCAGGGCAGAGGCCTGGGCGGTGGTGCGGGGGAATCCGTCAAGGATCCATCCCTTTTTGCAGTCGTCCTGGGCCAGTCTTTCCTTTACGATGCCCACAGTTACACTATCCGGAACAAGGGCTCCCTTGTCCATATAGCTTTTAGCTTCCTTGCCGAGAGCAGTTCCCGATTTCACAGCCGCACGGAACATGTCGCCGGTTGCAATCTGGGGGATGCCGTAATCACGAATGAGCTTTTCTGCCTGGGTGCCTTTGCCGGCGCCGGGAGGTCCCATTAATAAGATATACATATCCTGCTCCTTATCTTACAAAAGCCTTATTTAATAAAGCCCTGATAGTTTCTTGTAACCATATAAGACTGTGCCTGTCTCATGGTGTCCAGTGCCACACCGACGATAATGAGGAGCGATGTACCACCGAAGTACACGCCCTGGATGCCGGTGATATTTCCGATGAAGTTCGGAAGGATTGCAATGAATGCCAGGAAAACGGCGCCGGTCAGAGTGATTCTGGACAATACCTTATCTACATACATCATGGTGGGCTGCCCCGGGCGGATGCCTGGAATGAAGCCGCCATATTTCTTCATATTATCTGCCAGATCCTTGATATTCACGGAAATAGCTGTATAGAAATAGGTAAAGATAAAAATGAGGAAACCGTAGCAGATGGTGTTTGGCCAGGTGCCCCATCCGAAGAAATTACCGATGGACTGTACCCAGCTCACATGGATGAACTGTGCCAGGGTAATGGGGAGCATGAGAATGGAGGAAGCGAAGATGATGGGGATAACGCCGGCCTGGTTGACCTTGAGAGGTAGGTAGGTGGAGTGACCGCCATACATTCTGCGTCCAATCACACGCTTGGCATACTGGATAGGAATTCTTCTCTGTCCTTCGTTCACTTCGATGACCATGAGAATCATAGCCAGCGCAATGACCAGGAACAGGAGAAGCTGGAAGGGGGAAATGGTGCCGACTTTCAGGTAGTCTACTACGGTGGAAATAGCCTGCGGGAAGCGGGCTACGATGCCGCAGAAGATGATAAGGGAAATACCGTTGCCGATACCATGTTCCGTAATCTTATCGCCGATCCACATAAGGAGGCAGGTGCCTGCGGTGAGGACAACGATAACAAAAAAGAAATACAGCCAGCTGTTATCAACAAGGGCATTGTTGATACGCAGGGCATAGGTCATACCGAATGCCTGCACAGCTGCCAGGAAAATTGTGAAATATCTTGTGACTTTCTGAATTCTCTTGTATCCTTCGGCACCGTCTTTTCTCCATTCTTCCAGGGTGGGGATGACAGCGGTCAGGAGCTGCATAATGATGGATGAGTTGATGTAGGGGGTGATACTCATAGCAAATATGGAGAATTTGCTGAGTGCCCCGCCGGCGAAGAGATCCAGGAATCCGAAGAGATTGCCTGAAGTGAAAAGACTCTCAATCACCGATGAATCAACCCCCGGCACGGGGATATGGACCCCGAGACGGAAGATGACAAACATCAGGAAGGTGAAAAGAATGCGATCTTTGAGTTCTTTATTTGCAAAAAAGTTTGCTAAAGTAGATCCCATATCAGATCACCTCTACTTTTCCACCTGCTGCTTCGATTTTCTGCTGAGCGGACTTGGTGAATCCCTGTGCTCTTACGGTCAGAGCCTTGGACAGTTCACCGTTTCCCAGTACACGTACACCATCGAGAACGTTCTTCAGAATACCTGCTTCAACGAGAGCTGCCGGATCAACAACAGCGTTGGCATCGAAACGATTCAGCTGTTCAACATTGACTTCAGCATATTCCTTAGCTAATACATTTTTAAAACCGCGCTTCGGAAGACGACGGTACAGAGGCATCTGGCCGCCTTCAAATCCCGGACGGACGCCGGAGCCGGTTCTGGCGTTCTGCCCTTTCGCCCCGCGGGTAGCCTGTTTGCCCATGCCGCTGCCCAGGCCTCTGCCTACGCGACGACGTACTCTTCTGGAGCCTTCAGCCGGTTTCAGTTCATGCAGTTTCATCAGTGCACCTCCTTCTTATTATTCTGCTTCTTTGCATTCAACCAGATGCTGGACATGATGAATCATGCCTTTAATCTGGGGGGTAAGTTCTTTTTCTACAGAGGAATTGGTCTTATGAAGGCCAAGAGCCTTAATAGTAGCGATATGTTCCGGTCTGGAGCCAATCACGCTTTTTTTCAGTGTAATAATAACTTTCATGAGGGGCCCCCTTAGTTGTAAATTTCGTCCAGGCTCTTTCCGCGGAGTGCTGCAACAGTTTCTGCATTTTCAAGCTTGGAGAGACCGTCCATGGTAGCTCTAACCATGTTGATGGGGTTAGAAGAGCCAAGGGACTTGGTCAGAATATTACGGATGCCTGCCAGAGCCAGTACGGCACGAACCGGGCCGCCGGCTTTGATACCGGTACCTTCGGCAGCAGGTTTCATAATAACCTTGCCGGCACCATAGATGCCCAGCATAGGATGGGGAATGGTTCCGTTCTTCAGAGCCACGGTAATCATGTTTTTCTTAGCGTCTTCAACGCCTTTGCGGATAGCTTCAGGAACTTCAGCTGCCTTGCCCAGGCCTGCGCCAATCTTGCCCTTGCCATCACCGACTACTACGACTGCAGCAAAGGAAAAACGACGGCCGCCTTTTACGACTTTAGCAACGCGGTTGATGAAAACGACGTTTTCCTGTAAGTCGGATTCCTGTTTTTCAAATCTTGGCATGTGCTTTCTCCTTTACCTTAAAATTTCAAGCCGGCTTCGCGGGCACCTTCAGCCAGAGCCTGTACTCTGCCGTGATAGATATAGCCGCCGCGATCGAATACTACGGTTTCAATGCCCTTTTCCAGAGCTCTCTTGGCAACGAGAGCACCTACAGCCTTGGCAGCTTCTGCATTGCCGCCATAGGGGAACTGAGCCTTGATTTCTTTATCTAAGGTATTAGCCGATACCAGGGTTACGCCAGCTTCATCATCGATGACCTGGGCGTAAATGTTAGCCAGGGATCTGAACACATTGAGACGCGGGCAGGCGGCAGTACCGGAGATTTTCTTACGAAGACGCAGATGACGGCGGATAACCGCATTTCTGCTTGCATTTTTACGCATATTTTTCTACCTCCTGTCTTACTTTGTTGCGCCGGTCTTACCAGCCTTACGGCGTACGTATTCACCGGAATAACGGATACCCTTGCCTTTATAAGGTTCCGGTTCTCTCCAAGCGCGGATTTCAGCTGCAACCTGTCCAACCTTTTCCTTGTCAGCGCCGGATACCAGGATCACAACGGAAGAGGGGGTTGTAATTGTAATGCCTTCCGGCGGAGTAATGATGACCGGATGGGAGAAACCAAGAGCCAGTTTCAGGTTTTTGCCCTGCATCTGAGCATTATAGCCAACGCCCTGGATTTCCAGTTTCTTTTCAAAACCCTGTGTTACACCAACAACCATGTTGTTGATCAGGGTACGAGTGAGTCCGTGCAGGGAACGGTTTTTGATATCATCATTCGGACGGGAAACCAGAACTTCATTGTTTTCCAGTTTAATGTCCATTTCTTCATTCAGTGTACGGGACAGTGTGCCTTTCGGACCCTTAACTGTCACTGTATGGCCGTCAATCTTGACTTCCACACCAGCCGGGACCGCAATAGGTTTCTTGCCAATTCTTGACATTCTATACCTCCAACGGATTACCAGACAAACGCAAGAACTTCACCGCCAAGGCCTTCTCTGCGAGCTGCCTTGTCAGTCATGATGCCCTTGGATGTGGAAATAACTGCAATACCGAGACCGCCGAGAACCTTCGGCAGTTCTTCTTTGCCTGCATAAACTCTCAGGCCCGGTTTGGAAATTCTCTTCAGACCTTTGATGACCTTTTCACGGTTAGCGCCGTATTTCAGGGAAACACGGAGAACCTGATGGCCTTCGACTTCGATCTGTTCTACGTTTTTGATAAAGCCTTCATCTTTTAAAATCGCAAGCACAGCTGCCTTAATTTTAGAAGCAGGCATATCTACCTTATCATGATATGCATCGTTCGCATTACGAATACGGGTAAGCATATCCGCAATTGGATCGGTTGTTACCATTATTTAATCCTCCTCCCGAATTACCAGCTGGCTTTTCTAATACCCGGAATATCGCCATTGTAAGCCAGATCACGGAACTGGTTACGGCAGATACCGAATTTACGCATATAGCCGTGGGGACGGCCTGTCAGTTTGCAGCGGTTGTGCAGACGTGTAGGGGAAGCGTTACGGGGCAGCTTGGAAAGAGCTTCCCAGTCGCCTGCTTCCTTCAGAGCCTGGCGTTTAGCTGCATATTTCTGAACGGCGAGTTCTCTCTTCTTCTCGCGTTCCAACATAGACTTCTTTGCCATATTGTCCTCCGATTATTTCTTGAACGGCATACCGAACTGGCGGAGGAGCTCGCGAGCTTCTTCATCAGTCTTAGCCGTAGTTACAACAATGATATCCATGCCACGGATTCTGTCGATCTTTTCATAATCAACTTCCGGGAAAATCAGCTGTTCCTTTACGCCGAATGCATAGTTGCCACGGCCGTCGAAGCTCTGGTCGCTGATGCCGCGGAAATCGCGTACACGGGGCAGAGCGATGTTGATCAGACGATCGAGGAATTCGTACATTCTGTCACCACGAAGGGTAACTTTGCAGCCCAGGGGCATTCCTTCACGGATGTGCCATGCAGCCAGGGATTTATGAGCTTTGCAGATCATCGGCTGCTGACCGGTGATAGCTGCAAGATCGGATGCTGCTGCATCAACTGCTTTAGAGTTTTCAGTAGCTTCGCCTACACCGATGTTGATGACAATCTTTTCCAGCTTCGGGATTTCCATGTCATTCTTGTAGCCGAATTTTTCGCGCATGCTGTTCTTAATCTGCGCTTTGTACAAATCGTTTAATCTGGACACTTGTTATCCTCCTTCCCGCTTAAGCCTTGTCAATAATAGCGCCGCTCTTAACGGCTGCCCTTACATAAGAGCCGTCCTTCTGCTGGACTTTCTTTACGCGGGTCGGTTTCTTGGATTCCGGATCCAGGATCATAACCTTGGAGGCATAAATCGGAGCTTCCTTCTCGATGATGCCGCCCTTGGGGTTAGCCTGGCTCGGTTTTGTGTGTTTCTTAACCATGTTGACGCCTTCAACGACTACACGGCCTTCTTTCGGCATAGCAGCTTTGATTTTGCCCTGCTTGCCTTTATCCTTACCGGAAATAACGACAACTGTGTCTCCGGTCTTTACATGCAGTTTCTGACTCATCATTTGCCTCCCTATTAGAGCACTTCCGGAGCCAGGGAAATAATCTTCATGAAATCTCTTTCACGGAGTTCTCTTGCTACCGGTCCAAAAATACGTGTTCCTACCGGGCTCTTGTCGTCTTTAATAATAACAACTGCGTTTTCATCAAAGCGGATATGGGATCCGTCGCTGCGGCTTACGCCGTTTACGCTGCGGACTACAACAGCCTTGACTACCTGGCCCTTCTTAACAACGCCGCCGGGGGTTGCATCTTTGACCGTGCAAACCACAATATCACCGATATTGCCGCTCTTACGGAAGGAACCACCCAGAACTTTAATAACCAGGACGTTCTTAGCACCGGTATTATCCGCAACGTTGAGTCTGCTTTCCTGCTGAATCATCGTGCCTATCCTCCTATAATTATCTTTCTATATCAGTTCTGACGGGCAACGATTTTCTCAACTCTCCAACGCTTGTCGCGAGACAGCGGGCGAGTTTCGACGATGCGTACCGTATCACCGACACGGCATTCGTTGTTTTCGTCATGCGCTTTGAACTTGGTTGTGGTATTAATAGATTTTTTGTACAGCTTGTGGGGAACTTTACGTTCTACAGCAACAACGACGGTTTTGTCCATCTTATCGCTGACAACAATTCCCTGGCGCACCTTGCGCAACTTTCTTTCTTCTGCCACGTTGAGATCCTCCTTTGGATTAACCGTCATGCCTTCTTGGCAGCCTTCAATTCTTCTTCACGCTGAACAGTTTTGATTCTTGCGATGGTTTTCTTTACTTCACGGATACGCATCGGATTTTCAAGCTGTCCTGTAGCGAGCTGAAAACGGAGGTTAAACAGTTCTTCCTTTAAGCCGGCAACCTTTTCATTCAATTCGGCAGTGCTCAGGTTACGAATTTCATTGACCTTCATTTTATTCACCTGCCACTTCTTGTCCTTTAACTACAAACTTTGTCTTAATCGGCAGCTTGTGACCTGCAAGGCGCATAGCTTCCTTGGCTGCTTCCACAGGGATGCCGCCCATTTCGAACATAACACGGCCGGGTCTCACTACAGCTACCCAGTATTCTACAGCACCTTTACCGGAGCCCTGACGGGTGCCGATCGGTTTTGCGGAAACCGGTTTGTCCGGGAAAATCTTGATCCAGACCTTGCCGCCGCGCTTTGTATAACGGGTCATAGCAATACGGGCTGCTTCGATCTGACGGCTGGTGATCCAGGAAGGTTCCAGGGCAACCAGGCCATATTCACCGTAAGTTACGGTGTTTCCACGATGTTCCTTGCCTTTCATACGGCCGCGGAACTGTTTACGATATTTTGTACGCTTTGGAATTAACATCAGGAATCACTCCTTTCAGAGTTTCTCGGCCTGCGTTCTCTGCGATCACCGCGGCGGCCGCCTCTTCTGTTGCCTTCGTGACGGTTTCCTCTGTCCTTGCCTGTGCGGGTGTTTTCATTTTCATCCACAAACTGGCCAGGAGCGAGTTCGCCTTTATAAATCCAGACTTTAACGCCGATAGCACCATAGGTGGTGTGAGCAGCGGTTACACCGTAGTCAATGTTGGCACGGAGAGTCTGAAGGGGAATGGAACCTTCACGGTAGCTTTCACTGCGGGCGATTTCAGCGCCGCCGAGACGACCGGAAACGGTTACCTTAATACCTTTAGCGCCTGCGCGCATGGTTCTGCCGACAGCCTGTTTAACAGCACGGCGGAAGCCGATACGTCTTTCCAGCTGGGAAGCAATGTTTTCAGCAACCAGGATGGCGCTCATGTCGGTGGATTTGATTTCAAGGATATCAATATCCACTTCCTTATCAGTAACACCGGCCAGGGCTTTCTTGATATCCTCAATGCCTGTGCCGCCGCGGCCGATAACCATGCCCGGTTTAGCAGTATAAATGGCAAGCTTTACTCTGTTGCCTACACGTTTAATGCCAATCTTGGAAATGCCTGCAACAAACAGGTGCTTCTTTAAAAACTGGCGGATTTTGGCATCTTCCACAAGCAGTGCAGCATAATCTTTTTCTGCAAACCATTTGGAATCCCAGTCATCGATCACGCCTACACGCATTCCATGCGGATTAACTTTCTGACCCAAAACGTTTCCCTCCTTCGATTACTCTTTTTCAGAAACTTTTACCGTCAGTGTGCTGGTACGTTTCATAATCCCGAAAGCCTGTCCACGGGAACGTGGATGTACACGCTTCATGATCGGGCCTGCATCTACATAAATTGTGGAGATGTAGAGATTGTCAATGTTCATATTGTTATTGTTTTCTGCATTTGCCATGGCGCTCCGGAGGGTTTTTTCAACCACGATGGAAGCTGCCTTGTGGGTATTGCGCAGAATGGAGATTGCTTCTCCCGCTTTCTTGCCGCGGACAAGGTTAGCTACGATGCGGACCTTGCGGGGAGAAATGCGGACATTTCTTGAAATTGCCTGAACTTCCATTTTATTCCTCCCTGTTATTTACCTGCAGCGGCCTTATCACTCTTGTTGTGGCCCTTGAAAGTACGGGTCGGAGCGAATTCGCCAAGCTTATGGCCAACCATATCTTCAGTGATGTAAACCGGTACATGCTTTCTTCCGTCGTGAATCGCAATGGTGTGACCTACGAAGCTCGGAAGGATGGTAGAAGCACGGGACCAGGTTTTAACAATTTTCTTATCGTTAGCTGCGTTCAGTGCGTCAATCTTCTTTACCAGAGAGAAAGCGACGAACGGGCCTTTTTTTACGGATCTGGACACTTTTACTCCTCCTTATCTTACTTGCGTCTCTTAACAATCAGTTTGGTAGACGCTTTTCTGTTGTCGCGGGTCTTCACGCCGTAAGCAGGCTTGCCCCACGGGGTAACAGGACGCTTACGTCCGACAGGAGCTTTACCTTCGCCGCCGCCATGCGGATGGTCATTCGGGTTCATTACAACGCCGCGGGTAGTTGGACGAACGCCGAGCCAGCGGTTTCTTCCTGCTTTGCCCAGGGTGATGTTTTCATGGTCATCATTGCCAACCACACCGATGGTAGCGCGGCAGCGGATATGTACCTTGCGCAGTTCGCCGGAAGGCAGACGGAGCAGTGCATAATCTCCTTCTTTAGCCATGAGCTGAGCGCTTGCACCAGCAGAACGAACCATCTGGCCGCCTTTGCCGATTTTCAGTTCTACGTTGTGAACGATGGTACCAAGAGGAATATTGGTGAAAGGCAGGCAGTTGCCTACTTTAATATCGGATTCCGGACCGCTGGTAACAACGTCGCCAACCTTGAGTCCCTTAGGAGCCAGGATGTAACGTTTTTCACCGTCTGCATACTGGAGCAGAGCGATGCGGCAGGTACGGTTAGGATCGTATTCGATAGTAGCTACTTTAGCCGGAATGTTATCCTTGTTTCTCTTGAAATCGATGATTCTGTACTGACGTTTATGACCGCCGCCCTGATGGCGAACTGTCATTTTGCCGGAGCCATTGCGACCGCCATGATTATGAACAGGAGCCAGAAGGGATTTTTCCGGTTTGTCTGTTGTGATTTCATCAAAAGTGGAAACGGTCATCTGACGGCGTCCGGGAGTGTACGGTTTAAAAGATTTATAAGCCATTGATTTACTCCTCCTTACGCTTCGAAGAGCTCAATTGTTTCGCCCGGTTTAAGGGTAACAACTGCTTTCTTCCAATCACTGCGACGACCCTGGGTGCGGCCCAGACGTTTCATCTTGCCTTCATAACGCATGGTGTTCACAGCCTGAACTTTGACTTTGAAAATCTGTTCCACAGCCTGGCGGATTTCAACCTTGGTTGCAGCAAGGGGCACGCGGAAGGTGTACTTTCTTTCTTCCATGAGAGCCGTGGTTTTTTCGGTGATAATCGGTTTAATGAGGATGTCACGTGCTTCCATTATGCGAGTA
>ERZ859732.514-NODE-514-length-15428-cov-2.035387_pt1 | contig 15428 bp, 29 predicted proteins | sample MGYA00510123_ERZ859732 | MGnify/ENA primary metagenome ERZ859732 (study PRJEB30046, sample SAMN00715133) | human gut metagenome | study: EMG produced TPA metagenomics assembly of the A metagenome-wide association study of gut microbiota in type 2...
AATCATTTATACTTTTTATGCCAATACCAGCACCAATTAAAGTTACAATTGTAATTATGTTTATTAAAATAACGACATATTTATTTTTCTTTTTTATTTTAAGTTTATTTTTTTCATAACTATTTTTTAAAAAAGAATTTAAGTCATCAAAACCTTTATCCATGATAATCACCCTTTATTCTAACAATAGTATACGATAAAACTTTCCATTTGTCTATATTGAATTTATGTAAACATATATGTAAATGTATAAGTAAAATATGTAAAACAACATGATTTTATAGTAAAATATAAGTGAATATAAAGGAGATGAGTTTATGAATGGTGGAGAAGTAATATTTACTTTTAAAGGTAATACTGATGATGTTGAAAAGAAAACAAAAAGTCTAGGAACATCTTTAGGCACTTTATTAAAAGGCAGTGTAGTTTTTAGTGCAGTTCAAAAAGGTATCAATGCAGTAAGCCAAAGTTTGGATGGTGCTATATCACGTGTTGATACGTTAAATAACTTTCCAAGAGTAATGTCAAACTTAGGAATAGATGCTAAAGCAAGTGAAAAATCTATAAGAAAATTAAGTGATGGCATTACAGGGTTACCAACTACCCTAGACAGTGCAGTATCAGCAGTTCAAAGATTTACGACTGCTAATAATGATGTTGAAAAATCTACAGATTATTTCCTTGCGTTTAATAATGCCGTACTTGCTGGTGGTGCAAGTGCAGAAATACAAGCCTCAGCATTAGAACAATTATCTCAGATGTATGCTACTGGTACAATAGACGCTCAAGGCTGGAGGTCTGTTATGACTGCTATGCCTGCTCAACTTCAACAAGTAGCAAGTTCAATGGGATATACATCAATGGCAGTAGGTGGAGATTTCTATGAAGCTTTACAAAAAGGTAAAATTTCTATGGATGATATGATGCAAGCTATGGTTAAATTAAACACCGAGGGTGTCGGAAATTATGCAAGTTTTGCTGAACAAGCCAAAGGAGCAACTGATGGTATTCAAACCTCTCTTACTAACTTAAAGACGGCAGTAACAAGAGGTGTAGCAAATGCCATTGATACTCTTAATAAATCTTTAGAAGAAAACAATTTACCTAATATAAGTGAAATAATACAGATGTCTGCGGAAAAAGCAGGTAAAGCGTTGGCAAAAATAACTGATATTATAAAACAAATAATGCCTTATGTTGCTCAAGCATATCAATGGGGTCAAAAACATCAAGGCTTATTAAAAACTCTTACTGGTGTAGTATTAGGATTTGTAGGTGCTTTTAAAGTAGCAAAATTGGTTAGTTTTATTAGTAAATCAAAAGAAATTGCAACTATTATCAAAGTAGTAGGCGGAAGTTTTAAAGTTTTGAAATCAGTCATTACAGGAGTAACAACAGTAGTAAAATTATTAGGTATGGCAATAACTGCTAATCCGATAGGAATAATAATCGCCGTTATAGTTGCCGTTGTAGCTGCTTTTGTATTGCTATGGAACAAATGTGAGGGCTTTAGGAATTTCTTCATAGGAATGTGGGAAGGTATAAAATCTGCATTCGGTACAGTTGTAGATTGGATTCAACAAAGAGTAGAAGATATAAAGAATTTCTTTACTGAAACAATACCAAACGCATTTAATAACTTTGTATCATTTTTAGCAAGTATACCTGAAAAAATCAAAGCATTTATTGACAAAATACCTTATTACATAGGTTATGCAATAGGTTGGGTTATTGGTAAAGGAATTCTACTCGCTGAAAAGATAAAAAATTTCTTTACTGTTACGATACCAAACGCAATAAATACATTCTTAACTAATATTACAAATTTCTTTACGGTTACAATACCAAATTTAATAAATAATTTCATAGAGTTTGTAAAAACATTGCCTGAAAGAATAGCAAATTTCTTTACGAACATTTGGAATAAGATAGTAGAATTTGGACAAAATGTATGGACTTGGGTTACTACTAAAGTGCCTGAAATAATAAATAATATAGTTACTTTCTTTAAAGAACTTCCAGGTAAAATATGGACTTGGTTACAAAATACAATAACTAAATTTGGAACATTCATATCAAACTTAAAAACAAAAGCAGTTAATGGAGTTAAAAAAGTTGCAAATAATATAGTTAATGGATTTAAAGAATTACCTCAAAAAATGTTAAATGTTGGTAAAAACATAGTACAAGGTTTATGGAATGGTATCAAAAACGCAAAAGACTGGGTACTTAAAAAAGTCAAAGGTTTTGCAAAAGGTATCAGTGATGGGCTAAAAGATGCATTAGGAATACATTCGCCATCAAAAGTAACCTTTGAAATGGGTGTATTTATGGACAAAGGTTTCATAAATGGTATGGAAGATATGCAACCTGAAATTCAAAAAACGATTGATGGTATGTTTGACTTATCGCCAAGTTTATATGGCAATACAAGTGCTAACTTAAGCCCTAACGTTAGTTTAGTGGTTAATAACAACATAGAACAAGACCCACTAGGACAAATGGTTTCTAAAGTGAAAACATTCAGTGGTGGGGCTAAAAATGATTATAATTGGGGAAGTGGTTTATCATGATAAAAATGTATATAAATAATGAAGAAGTAGTCAGCAATAAAGAGTTCACAATAAGTGAGGAAATGTTGGCTACTCCCTCTACTGTTTTAAATAATTGTTATCCTGCTTTATGGGAAAACACAAAAGACTATGTAAGTAAATTTTATTTTCCTAAAGATTATTCTAAATGTATAATAGGAGATGGAGAATTTGAAAAAGGAAGTCAAAGAAATATTATAAAAAAAGTAAGTGGTGTAAGTCCAAGTTTTGAAACAAATATAACAAAACCGTGGGAAAGTTTAACAATAGATGGTAATAGTTATCAAGCTACAAGTACAGACCCAGTAAGTCCTAGTCCAGACTATCCTAGTGAAATAGAAAATATAAAGGGTGAGAATTTATGGGATGATACAAAAGCTACCTTTTCATTATGTGATTTTAATTCTGATACTGGAATCTACTCTGCTAGAGATGGAGATACAAAAAGTAAGCTTGTATTCAAAATGCAACAATATGATGCTAATAGAAAATATATACCAGGAACAGAAATCGTGGTGGAGGCTGTTCCAGGTAGAATAAATTTTTCTAAAGTAATAGTAAAAAATTGTAAATATATAAGGTTTGCTAATAATGGGGAATCAAAAGAATTTTCTATTTTTTCCCCACTACCTGATGATGTTAAAATTGGTGACCCAATAACATTAAGTGTTAATGTAATAGATACAACCGTAGGTGCTAGTAAATTCAAAGAGTTTCAACTAGAAAAAGGCTCTGTTGTAACAAGATATGTACCATATGGAAATATACAAATAGTAGAAACTGGAAAGAATTTATTAGATAACAAAAACCCTAATTATATAGCTAAAGCAACTTGGCAATCTACTGAAACTAACTACGAACCTTATATAGAAGAAGTAGTAAACATAGACCTAAAAGGAAATGAATTGTGCTCTTTACCAAATGGAACTAAAGATGAATTAATAGTAAAAAATGGTAGAGCAAAAATAAATAAAAAATTTGGTGAATATGTATTTACTGGCAACGAAAGTTTCGCTGGAGAAATTAAAAATGGTTTATTTTGTGTAAATACTAAAATACAAAATATGCTTAGTCTTCCAAATAGAAATATTAATCAGATGAATTCACATTTTTTCAGTTCGACTAAAAATGTTGTTGGAGGATGCTTTAACTATTTTACTTATTTATATATGTTTCCAAAAAGTGATATAACAAGTACTGATGAATTTAAAGTATGGTTAAAAGCACAATATGATGCTGGAACACCTGTAAAAGTTCAATATGAATTAGAGACACCAGAGGAAATAGATTTAGGAGAAGTTACATTACCTAATACTTTAATAGGTCAGAATAATGTAACATTAGATGCCACTCTTGAAACAAATATGGAAATATCTTATTATTATAGTAGTTATGATTTATTATTTGCAGGTGTAGTTAAAAAGACTGGAAACATAAGTTTAAATCCAAGATATCCACATTATGCCGATATACAAGTTTTAGACTTTAAAACATTCTTATCAGAGGGAGAAACATTAAACTTTGTTATAGATAATAAAACTATTGGACAAGCAATTGATATGGTAATAGACGCTATTAAGAGCTATGGCTTTGTTAAAGGAAATATAATGCTTGATAATATAGATGAAGTAATCGGAGCATATTCAACTGATAAGAAAACTGCTTATGATGTATTTCAATATTTTAGTGATATAACTAACTCACGATGGTTCACAAGAATGATAGATGAGGACACAGTAGCAATTGACTTTTACGATACTGATAAATTACCTGTTAAGCCTAAAATAGAATATACGGAAGATTGGTTCTGTAATAATTTAATAGATGATATGTCTTACTCAATAAAGACTGATGATTATAGAAATAAACAAATATTATTGTCAGATGAAGTCTTTGGTAGCACACCATATAACGACTTATTAACGTCAAATGGTTATGATACTAGTTACACTACTACTGGGAAGATTGCAAGCCTTACAAGTGCTAAAATTGATGGTAAAGACGCTACTTTTACTACTGAAGCAAATAAAGAGGGCGGTGTAGAAGCAGATATCTATTATAAACCAGGAGAAGTTGGAATAACGACAAACAACCAAATAGGAGCAGGTAAAGTTATAGAAATAACTTATATTCCACTAGTAGAGGGTCGTGAAATAATAATAAATGATGAAGAAGTAAATAGAATAGGTTCACAATTAAATAGAAATGGTGTTATATCACGTTATGAAAACCGAAATGATACAACATCAAGTGATGAATTAAGACAAATAGGTCAAACTTATATAAAATATAAAGGTAAAGCGGAAGTTACTCTTAAAATAACATCAAGAAAAAATATCTATGATATAGGAGATAAAGTACAATTTGATGCACCATTAGAAGATTTATCTACTGAATATATGGTTAAGAAAAAAACTACTAAATATATCGTAACGGCTAACCAATTATTTTATGATTATGAATTATCTAGTTCATTTAATAGTGAGAGTGAAATAAACTATTTTGATAACCAAAGGTCTAAACATAAAGGAAATTTATCAGAGGGCGACTACATAACAAGAGATATAGATATTACTAATAGTGCTAATATAATATGGCACGATACGAGTATAGATGAGATATCTATAACAGGTAATAATATATTGGATTGTGCTTTAGATAGTCCATTTACTGATTAGGAGGTATAATATGACGCAAGAATATAAAGAAGCATTATTAAAGTATCTAACTGGTACAATTAAAGAAGAAGATGAAAGTGGAAACTTGGGTAAAATAATTGCTTATTATGAAAATATAGATAATGTCGCCAATAATCTAAAAACATATTTAGATACTAATTTAGGTTCTGCTTATACGGTCGTAGATGTATTACAATCTGAAAGTTATGATAAGTATTTACTTTATGGTTCAAGAAGAGTAAGTGGTACAAATTATGGATGGATATTAATAATAGATAGCAAATATAATCCTATTAAATTAATTACTCATTATCAAACAGGTGTTACTGACCAATTCTTATTAGGCAGGTTTTTAAGACTTGAATTAGATGAAAAAAACCAGGTATATGGTGTTGATTATTATCCACAAACACAAAAATATAGATTTATAATGATGAATAATATATTGGCAACCGAGGAATTAGTTTTAAGACAATCTTATAATTTACCTGACGAAATATCAGGAATGACAAGATATCAGGTAACTAAAAATCCAACAAGTGCAGTATATTTAATTGCAGGTATAATATTTCAAGGTAATATTAATCAACCCAAAGTTGCTAAATTAACAGTTAATGTTGGTTCCGAAAATGAGTGGGTATATTATGAATACGCTGGTTCATTGTTAGGAGCAGAGGGAAATTTGTCAGACATATTCGCTAAATGGGATAACGATAATGTTCAATTTAAAATGAGTGCATTTAGTGAAAGCCAATTATTAATTTATTATAGTTTTTATCAAGACAACCAAAACTTAATTGGTTCTGACTTATATAATATTGACGAAAATTGGATAACTTCTACAATACATAGTTCATCATCCATAATAGCAGATGAAGATACTTATTATTATGGAGTTCATGCCACTGCTGATGGCGAAGAAGTAATGGCTATCTTTGAAATAAAAAATAATATTCAAAGTTTTGTATGGGCATTCCCACTTACTGGTTCTACAACGAGTGATACTAACTTAAATATTGATTTAAGAATATTAAATGGTACATTATTTTATCTTGCTACACTTCCAGGCAGTGAAACAGGTAAATATAGTAAATTGCAAGGCTTATATAGAGAAAATGTAGTAGATATAAATACTTATGTAGCTGAAAATTTAGATTTGACTTCTTATTTATCTTTCTTCACAGTATTAAATGTATATAATTTATACATAGTAAATATTCAACAAGAGAATACGTTATATTATGCAAATGTATTATATAATCCTACAATTAACTTTAGACCAAATTCAACGGGTTATAATAATCCAAATGACTTAAAACCTCTAACAATGAGTTTATTTCAAGATAATGATGTTATATTTAATAGAAGTCTTTATAATCTAACTATAAATGGTTCAATTTCTACGGCAACTATTGAAGTGCCAAATACAATGTTAAATAATATAAATATAAATAAAGAAAATCTAATAGGTAATCATTACTTGCAAATCACTAATAATATAGATAGTATTACTACGAATGAATATGAAACATTACATATAAATTCAATAAATACTTTATCTATGATAAATGAGGATACAGACGTTACAAATCCACAAGGTGCGTCAAGACTAAATTTATCAGTTAATAATAAGCAAGATTATACTCAAACTATTGCAGATAAATTAAAATTCAATTATAATGATAATAGTAGCAGTATAATAAAAATAGACGTATCTAGCCAAGTTGAAATAATAAACAATATGGCTATATACACAATAGATATATATATTCCAAGTGATAAGACTGTTAGTAACATTCAATTCATAAGTGATGACGAAACAACAGTTTATCAAACAATAGATAATCTTACATTTGAAAGCGGTAAGGCTTATACATTAACTCAAATGTTAGAAGTAGTTTAGAAAGGAGATAAATATATGGGTAAAATAACATACGATAACAAAATACAATTAAATGAAAATGCTAACATTCCAAACAATCAGAAATGTAGAGCAGTTGATATGAATGAAATAAAAAATATAGTAAATGGTAATGATGATGAATTTATACAATATAAAAGCAATATAGTAGCAGGAGAAACATATTCTACTGATGAAGTTAAAACAAACAAAGTATGGATAGATGGAAAACCTATTTATAGAAAAGTCTATGAAATAAGTAGTTTACCAAATAATGGAAGAATGTATGTAGATTGTAATATTCCAAATGTACAACACGTTATAACAATGAGAGGAGTAATGGAGTCATCAACAGAATGGGATAATATGCCAAGTGCCTACACTGGTGGAGCTTTGATAGATAGTTTAGTAATCGAACGCTCAGGAGACACACTGACAAAAATCAGAATATTAAATAATACTAATAGAAGTGGATTTTCTGCATTTGTATTATTAGAATATACGAAAACAACAGATTAGAAAGGAGTTAAACTTATGACCGACACACTAATTGTACTAATATTTGGATTTATAGGAACATTAATAACAGTTATGACACCTATTATTAAGTTAAATAGTTCAATAACTAAATTAAATGTAAGCATAGATAATATAAATTCGAGTTTATTAGAAAACAAAAAAATAAACCAAAATCACGAGGCAAAAATTCAAGACCACGAGATAAGATTAACAAAATTAGAAGTGAAAGAGAGGTAATATTATGAAAAAATTCTTAAATTGGCTTAAACCCGCAGGAATTAGAGCAATTAGAACTGTTGCTCAAACAATGATAGCTACAATCGGAACAAGTGCAGTTTTATCTGACGTTGATTGGAAAGTTGTAGCAAGTGCTAGTATTTTAGCAGGACTATTGAGTTTATTAACAAGTATTGTTAATTTACCAGAAGCAAAGGAGAAATAATTATGGAAGAATTAAGAGAAGAAGATATAATCGAATTAACAGAAGAAGAAATAAAAGAAATAGAAAATATTGATACTGATGCTGGGAAAGGAGATGAAGAAAATGGGAAAGAGTAGCTTCGCTACAATCTTAGTTCCTGCCTATTCAGGAAACTATACTCAAGGTAGAAGAGGAAATAAGATAAGTAAAATTACAGTGCATCATATGGCTGGTGTAATGTCAGCCACTCAATGTGGTGCATTATGGCAAAGAAAAGGACGTAGAGGCTCATCTCATTATGGTATAGGTAATGATGGTGCTATTGGTAATTATGTAGATGAAAATAACATTGCTTGGACTGATAGCAACTGGAAATCAAATTGTACATCTGTTACAATTGAAACTTCAAATAATGCTCGTGGTGGAGATTGGACTGTAAGTGATGCAGCTTTAAATTCATTAATAAAGCTATGTGCTGATATTGCTAAAAGAAATGGATTAGGTACTTTAGTGCCTGGCAAAAACTTAACTTGGCACAGTATGTATGCTAATACTACTTGTCCTGGAAATTATTTAAGAAGTAAAATGCAATATATTGCTGATGAAGCTAATAAAATAAATAATCGTTCTGTTGTAGTACCTATTCCTGTAAAGAACACATTCTTACCACCAAGAGGTTACTTTAAATATGGAGATAAAGGTAATAATGTTGCAAAGATAAATAATTTCTATTATAGAGTATTCCCAGGTTATGCAAGAGTATTAAAAAGAAATAAAGAGAATGTTAAAGGAAACTTATTTGGAAGTAACACTAGAGCTTGGACTAAAGAATTTCAAAGAAGAAGAGGCTTAACACCAGATGGACGTATTGGACCTATAACATTGAGAGCTTTAGTATCTGAGGGTTTTAGATACTAGTTTCACGTGAAACATAAGAGATAGAAATATCTCTTTTTTATTTTGTAAATAAATTGAAAAAGTTTTCAAAAAAGTATTGACATACCCCCCAAAAGGAGTATAATAGTAAGTGTTAGGAGGAAGAAAAAATGAAAAAAATTGTTTTAAAAGGCAACTTAACTGAAATCATTAATCAGTTAAAAGAATTACAAAAAACAAAAAAATATGTAAGGGAGATATAAAACTCCCCTTACATTAATAAAGAAAGGAAGATGAATATGTATATTGAAATGAAAGAACAAACAATAAAAGATATTGAACTTATTACGGGAGAAACATTTAATAGAAAAGACAAGCTAGTAGATATAAAAGAATTAAAAAATGCAATAGAAGATTTATTAGTTGAATATGGTAAACTTCAAGAAAAACTAGAAGATGAAAAAGAACAAAGAGATAATTATTATAAGCCAAAAAGTAAATATGAAATTGTAGGAATGAATGAAAGGGACTTTTAAAATGGAAGATAAAAAGGTTTTAGAATTTATAAATAAAAATTATGAAGAAAAACATAAGGAATTTGTTAAAAATAATAAAAAGAAAAGAAAAAAAGAAATAATATGCACTCTAATATGGCTTTTAGCCTGTATAAGCCTCGTTTATGCGTTAGGTAGTGTAATTAATCACGAAACCTTAAAAAACGTTGATACGTGTCTTAAAAACGGAAATACGAAAGAATATTGTTTAAGGGTAAACCAATGAAATTAGATATATTACTTAAATATGCAATGTTAAAAATAAAATATAAAAGACTTAAAAGAGAAAGCAATATTCTTCAAAGAGATTTTGATTATGTTTTTGAGGAAAACAAAATATTAAAACAAATAAATCGAAAAAGATACGTAGAACAAGCTAAAAGAATGCAATTTTTAATTAAACGTGAAAACAAACTTCAAGAAATAGAACAATTGGCAAGGTTACCAAAAAGAGATACAAGAAAAATTCTAAAAGTAATTATGGAAATAGAAAATGGGGGTAAATAAAAAATGATAGTTAAAGTTTATAAAATGAATATGTTAATTAAAAACGAAATAAAACCAATTAAGATGGTATTACTAGATGATTATAACGAGTTAAACCAAAGGATAGAAAAAGCTTCAAATAAAATAAATAATATGTTTGATAGAGGCGATGCCAACACAATAGTAGATGATTTATTAGAATTAGATAAGATACTTAAAGGAAGTGATAGCAATGTCAAAAAATAATTCTATAAAAATAATAAAATGTGGAGATATAGAAATACCAGTTGAATACTTAAAACAAACAATAGTAAGTGTTAATGGCGATGATTATATAAGATTACAACAAGAAAATAAACAATTAAAAGAGAATTGGAATAAGTTAAAAGAATATATAGAAAAAGATTATGATTTCTATGATAAATTAATTGCACCAAAATATGGATGTGCAATGGGAGCATTAAGAAGAATTAAAGATAAAATGCAAAAACTAGAACAAGGAAGTGATAAATAATGAAGAAAGATAATTGTAAATTATATAAAGACCAAAAACATACAATATATGAAATTCAAAATGCAATAGGTGTTTCAAAAGATATGTTATATAAATATGCTAGAGGATATAGAAAAGTATCTAAAATGAAATTAAAAACAATATTAGATATAGCAATGTATGAAAATATAGAACCTAATAAATTATTTAGAAAGATGTGTTATTGGGAAAAGACAAGGAGCAAACGAAATGAAAAATAAGATATTAATAAAATTAATTTGTTGTTATTTGTTAACTGTAACATTTGTATTATTCTTATCATTGATTATATCATCTAATAAGTATGAAGATGATATATCTGATTTAAGAATTGAAAATAAAAAATTAGAACATCAATTACAAACATCATATAACACTATTTACGATTTAAGAAATGAAAATCAAGAATGTGAATATTACATAGTACCAACAGAAGATGGATTTGTAATAGATGGTCAATTATATGAGAAAGCAGAGGGATATGAGGCGTTTGAATGAAAGAAATATGGAAAAAAATTGAATTTGTAGATGGGAAATATGAGATTAGTAATTTTGGAAATGTTAGAAACTTGAATTTTCATAGAGAACGAAAGGTTAAACAACTCAAAGCAGTATTAAATAGTAGAAATTTTTTAGTTGTTTCTTTACCTGTAAAAGGAACGTTTAAAGTATTTCCTTTGCATAGACTAGTTGCAGAACATTTTATATTTAACTATGATAATTTACCACAAGTAAATCATATAGACGGCAATAGGCACAACAATAGAGTAGATAACCTTGAATGGTGTACATTTGAAGAAAATATGGAACACGCTTTGAAGAATAATCTCATAAAAAGAAAAAAGATTAATCAATATGACTTAGATGGCAATTTCATCAAAACGTGGGAAAGCATAAGACAAGCAAAAAAATATTACCAAAATAATCATATAGGAGAAGTTTTGAATAAGGTTAATAAAACGGCGTGTGGTTTTATATGGAGGAGTTATGAATAAATTAGAAATTGGAATGTATGTAAGGACTAAATATGGAATAAGAAAAATCACTAATATAGGTAAAGATAAAGGCTATAATAAGCCCAGAGTCAAAGTTATTGCATTAGACGAGTATATTCGCACTAATTGTAAATTCGATTATATATTTTATACCGATGAAAAAGTTATTAAAGATATAAAAAAAGCAAGCTTCAACATAATTGATTTAATAGAAGCTGGAGATATAGTGGTTAATGAGTCAAATAATAAACAAGAAGTCTTATTAATAGATAATGAATTAATGGTTAAAAACACAGGATTAATTTATGATAACAATTATTATTTACCAATAAAAAGCATAGCAATTAAATCAATTTTAACAAAAGAACAATTTGAAAGTATGAGTTATAGAATAGGAGAATAGATTATGCTAAAGATTAACTACAAGTGTTATATAATATCACAGGCAAAAAATAATCATGTAATGATATGTAAAGATAATGAAATGCTATTCCATACACAGTGTAATATAAAACTTGATGAGAATGGTTTAAAAAAAGTGCTAGATTGGTATTTAGATTTCTTAGGAAAGATAGATTAGGAGGGCTAGATTATGGATAAAGAAAAAATAAAGAAATTTGATAAAGAACAATTAGAACTGTTATTAAATGATTTACAAGATATAGATAAATTCACAGGTTTTAAAGATGGAGCTTTTAGATATGAATTAGGAAAATATCAAGCAAATTTATTAGTTAATTACATCAAAAAACAAAAAAAAATTATTGATAAGGCTATTGAATATATAACATCTTATGAAAGTATAAGCATAATTCAAGGGCTAACAGATACAAAGGATAATAAACAACTTGATGAAAAAACAATGGTTGAAATGACAAATAGATATTTATTAGTTCACGATGAATTATTACAAATATTAGAAGAGGAGAAATAATATGGATAAAGTGGAAATAGATAATATAATGTTTAATAACTTTTTAAAATCAGTACCTACTATGGTAGTAGATACAAAAGATAGAAAAACAATAAGTGCTTATGGTTCTATTGATGTAGATGATTTAAAAAGTGCAATAGATAGATTTGATAAAGTGCCTGATTATGGCGAATTATTAAGAGAAAATAAAAAGCAAAAAGAAGTAATTGATAAATTAGAAAAGAAAATAAAAGTATTAAAACAATATGACTTTGACAAAGTTGGAAGATATGAATTATTAGATATATTCAAAGAGGTGTCAGAATGATTAGTGGTGCAAGTGAAGAAGAATTAGTAGAAGCAATTGGTAGGGCTGATGTTTTATTAGAATTTATGCCAAAAATAAAACAACTGCAAAAGGAAAATAAACAACTAAAAGATAATTGGAATAAGTTAAAAGAAGATTTGATAAATGATATAAATTATTGGCAAGAACAAGAAAAAGAATGGATTAAATTAGGATTTATAACGTTTGGTGGAAAAGCAAATAATAAAATCATCTTTAAAAAAGTTCTAGATGAAATGCGAAAACTAGAGCAAGGAAGTGATAATAAATGATAGAAATAATTGGTTGTATATTGTTAATTATAATAGGCATTTTTTTTATATGTATGACCGTTGACGAACTAAGAACTAACTATAAAATAAGAAAAAGTTTAAAACAAGGAAGTGATAATAAATGATTGATGTAACAATTAGTGACGATTATGCAGTATTAACAACAACAAACTATGGTTTCTACTATGGCTATGAATATGATACGAAAGAATGCGAATGTGGAGAAACTGAAGAAATATGGGGATTTGAAGTTAATGGAAACAATGGCAAATTATTTGGAATTAGTGCTGATGATATGAAAAAGATAAAAGGCTGTCCAGACAAATGGGATTGTGAAGCAATGCTTTTATTTGGTATAGGGCTGTTTATTAACGAAGTAACAATCGATTTAATTAAGAATGTAACAATTGATTTAATTAAGAAAGCAGATGGTGATGAGTAAATGACTAGAGAAGAATTTATAAAGCAAAGATGTGAAATTGATAAAATAACAGAAGAAGAATTTGAAAGGACATATAGAGTAGTTGAGTGCAACTGTGGGAAAATTTATTGTAATGGTTATAGATGTCTTGATTTAGATGGTTTATTAAAAGAAAATCAAGAATTAAAGAAAAAATATGAAAATGCAGTAGCAGATTATGAAGCTACTATGTTTGAAAAAGAACAATTAAGGAAACAACTTGAAGAATATCAATTGCAAAATATTAATCTAAGAGAGGATATTATGATACAAAAGATAGCTTTTCCTAACAAGTTAATTAAAGATAAAACATTTTATAATTTATACGATATGCCTACTTATGAAGAACTATTAGCTCAACAAAAAGAGTTTATAAAGTATTTAGAAGATGAAATAAAAAACATTCAAATAAAATGGAGAAATAAATTAATCGAAACGGGTTATATTGATATAGCAATGACGGTTGGAGCATATCAAATTATTTTACAAAAATACAAAGAAATAATAGGAGATGATAAATAATGAATAGAAAAATAAAATTTAGAGGATACAACTATCAATATGAAAAATGGTTTTATGGTAGTTTGTTTATACAAAAATATGATAATGATTTTATGCTATCAAACTCACGAACTACGATTATTGATGATAGAGGTTATTCAGTAGTGGTTGATAATGGTACCATAGGTCAATATACAGGTTTGAAGGATAAAAATGGTGTAGAAATTTATGAAGGAGATATCGTTAGATATTATCACAAAACCTTTTTCAAAAAGAAAGGTGAAGAAGTTTTTGATTTTAAAAATGAAAAATGTTATGTTGTTTGGGATATAGAGGGAGCTTGTTTTATTTTAAATAAAAGAAAAGATAAAGTAACTAATAAAGCGTATATAGATATATTAGATATGTCTGAAAGTGATAATATAGAAATAATAGGAAATATTTATGAAAATGAGGTGGAATAAATGATATATTACTTTATAGGTTTAAGCATAATATTAGTTATAAAATTATGTGGTGTAATTAAAAGAAATAACATACTAGAATACAAGTACAAAGTAGCAATGAATAATTTATTAACTATGGCTAAAGTAATGGGCAACCCAAGATTAATTGAAGAGTTTGAAAAACAAGTTAAAAGGATGTGATACTATGGACTTATTCAACGATATTCAAGATTTGATTTTAAGATTAACAAAAAGCATTAACATATTAGCGAAATACGGAAAAGAATTTTCTGAAGCAGAAAGAGATTATAAAATTACATTAAGACAAGAAGCTTTAAAATTAAGAAATGACGAAAATATGCCCGTTACATTAATTAATCAAATAATATATGGCGTGCCAGAGGTGGCAAGCAAGCGTTTTAAGAGGGATGTAGCACAAGCAATGTATGATACATCTAAAGAGAACGTAAACGTCTTAAAATTGCAATTAAGAGTGTTAGAGGGGCAAATGCAGAGAGAATGGAGCAATAAATATGAATAAAGATGAAAGAGAACGTGAAAAAGAATTAAAATACTTAATACATTTACGTAATGAAATTATAAAGGAAGCCAAAAAAGAAATATTAATATATCGTGATGAATTAAATTCTTTAGGAAACTCAAAAAAGAAAAGAAGAAAATAATCTTCTTTTTTTAATTTTATTATTGACATTTATTAAATTATGATATACAATCATATTAGATAAGAAAGGTAGGTGGAAAAATGTATTTGATGAAAGATAATGAAATGATTAAAGTTATTAATCAAAGTGCTATGGCAAGAGTTATAGGGCTAACTCCAGCAACAATTAATAGAATATTTAATCGAAAACAGACTTGTTCTAAACTAGTTGCATATTGCATTACCAAGTTTTTAGATTACAACAAAAGCATTGAAG
>ERZ859732.517-NODE-517-length-15377-cov-2.691163_pt1 | contig 15377 bp, 17 predicted proteins | sample MGYA00510123_ERZ859732 | MGnify/ENA primary metagenome ERZ859732 (study PRJEB30046, sample SAMN00715133) | human gut metagenome | study: EMG produced TPA metagenomics assembly of the A metagenome-wide association study of gut microbiota in type 2...
TTGCGGGGGGCCCCCCCCCCCCCCCCCCCCCCCTCCCCCCCCGCGCAAAGGGCGCGTCCAAAGGGCCATCATTATCCTCTTGCATTCTCTCTGAAATGCTGATATCATTACACTTGATAAGGAGTACTAATTATGCAGCTAATTGATTTATCTGATGTACAAGATTTCAGCGCAGCCCGTTTTCTGCTGTACTGGCTGATTGCTTCTGTGGTGGCCATCATTGTGGCCTACAGTATCGGGCAGGAAAACAAGCTGAAGTGGTTCAGGCAGCGCAAATCCAACGGTTTCATGGTGCGCCGCGGGGTGTTTGGCAATTTCAGTCTGCTGGGCGTGCCGAATTCGAAAGAAGGCTTTGCCATTACGGCAGGCATCTTTATCGGTTCCGGTGTGATCTGGGCACTTCTGGTATTTGTCATTCTGCCTGTTTTCGGTTATAATTTATAAAGTAAGAGTTTTACAGTTTCATATTCTGTTTCCTGCGTATGGCACAGGGGTAGGAAATCCATCCTGATAGAAGGACCTGGCATTGAAAAAATGTCAGGTCTTTTTTTTAGGAATATATGCATGGCAGGTTATCAAACAGGATGGGCAGAGACAATCTATTTCATAAAGACAGTTATTTGTATTTTTATTCATTTGGGAGGTTTCAATGACAGCCTGGGAAAGTATTGCCAAAGAGTTGTTCAGCGGGGTCATGGGCATGGGAGACCCTTCGGTGTGGATGATGTTCCTCATTGGAGGTATCCTGATTTATCTGGGAGTGAAAAAGGATTATGAGCCCATGCTTCTTTTCCCCATGGGGGTAGGCTGTATCCTGGCCAATATCCCCGGTCATTTTGCAGTGATTCCCACAGGCGGCGGAGAGCCGGGATTCCTGTCCGTGCTTTATGAGGCAGGCATTGCCAATGAGCTTTTCCCGGTGCTCATCTTCATTGCGGTGGGAGCTATGTGCGAGTTCGATCCCCTGATCCGGGCGCCTTATGTGATGCTCTTTGCGGCAGCTGCCCATTTCGGCATTTTCGCCGCTGCCTTCCTGGCATCGCTGGCGGGATTTCCTTTCAATGAAGCGGCGTCCATCGGTATCATCGGTGCCGCCGACGGTCCCACCACCATTTTCGTGGCCCAGAAATTTGCCACCAATCTTCTGGCACCGCTGACGGTGACGGCTTTCTGCTATATGTCCCTGGTGCCTATTATCCAGCCGCCCATTGTAAAGCTTTTGACTACGAAGAAGGAGCGCCTGATCCGCATGCCCTTCAAGGCGGAGAAGCCGGTCTCCTGGACGGCCCGTTTCCTGTTTCCCCTGATGGTGGTGCTTATTGCCGGTATTCTGGCGCCTATTTCGGTACCTCTTATCGGTGCTCTCATGTTCGGCAATCTGCTGAAGGTATCGGGAGTTACAGATTCTCTCTCCAATGCGGCGCAGAATGAGCTGTCCAACCTGGTCACCCTTCTTCTGGGCATTACCGTAGGGGCCACCATGACGGCGGAAAACATTCTGACCATGGACGTGCTCAAAATCCTGGTGCTGGGAGCCCTGGCCTTTGTATTCGATACGGTGGGAGGCGTTCTTTTTGCCAAGCTGGCCAATCTGTTCCTCACGAAGAAAATCAATCCCATGATCGGTGCCTGCGGTATTTCCGCCTTCCCCATGTCCGGCCGTGTCATTGCGAAGATGGCGCTGAAGGAAGACCCGTCCAATTATATTATCCAGCATGCCATGGGGGTCAACGTGGCAGGCCAGGTGGCTTCAGTGGTGGCCGGCGGTCTGGTGCTGGCATTGATTCCCGTACTGGGATAAGGAGGAAATCATGACGAGCGTAGAATCATCGCTGGCTTTAATGGTCATCGCCTATCCTCTTCTTTTCGTGGTGATGGCTGTATTTGCAGGTCTCACCTATCTTCTGAACCGGATGTTTCAGGAAAGGAAATAGAAAATGCGAAAGAGCTGTTTTCCTTTCATCGGAATAGGGCGCTTCTGACAGGGAAGGCTTTGCGGAAAACTGTTTTTTCTCTGAAGCGGAAGAGGGGCAGCACTTTTCTATAAAAGACAATCAAAAAGGACTGTGAAGAAATGATTTCCATTTTTCACAGTCCTTTTTATTGCTTTTTATTTACTTTCAAAGAATGCTTTGTAAGCCAGGTAGGTTTCGTAGGCATCGGCCTTGGAGAGGAGGTCGTAGGGGGAGTGCATGGAGAGCATGGCTGTGCCGCAGTCCACCACTTCAGCGCCCCAGTCGGCCATCATGAAGGCGATGGTGCCGCCGCCGCCCTGGTCTACTTTGCCCAGTTCGCCAATCTGCCAGCATACGCCGGCTTCGTTGAAGATGGTGCGGATTTTCTGCAGGAATTCCGCATTGGCATCGTTGCTGCCCGCTTTGCCCCGGGCGCCGCCGTACTTGGTAAGGTTAATGCCGTAGCCCATGAAGGAGGCGTTGTCCTTTTCCGAAACTTCGGGGAACATGGGGTCCAGGCAGGAGTTTACGTCGGCAGAAAGCATTTCGCTGTTTTCCATGGTTTCATAGAAATCAAGGATGGTATCCTGTCCCTGGAGGGAGAGAAGTTTCATGACGAATTTCACGAAGTAGGAGGATTCCATGCCTGTGTTGCCGTAGGAACCGATTTCTTCCTTATCGGTGAGGAGAGCGGCCTGGGTCTTAACCCCGGGCTTGGCGTCCAGAATGGCTTCCAGGTTGGCATAGGAACATACCCGGTCGTCCTGTCCGTAGGAGGCAATGAGGGAACGGTCGAAGCCCACGTCCCGGCTCTTTGTGGCCGGCACCAGTTCCAGTTCGGCGGTGGCAAAGTCTTCTTCTTCAATGCCATAGGTGTCTTTCAACCATTTCATGAACAGCTCCTTCGGCTTGGCTTTGCCTTCGGCGTTGGTCCAGGCAATGGCCTGCAGCTGTTCGCCGGTAATGCCTTCGGCCAGGGTCTTCTTCATCTGGTCCTGGGCCATGTGGATGAGAAGGTCGGATACGTAGAAAATGGGGTCTCCTTCCTTCATGCCCACATTGATTTCCACTTTCTTTCCGTCTCTGGTGTAAATGACGCCGATGAGGGCCAGGGGGATGGTGGGCCACTGGTATTTCTTGATGCCGCCGTAGTAGTGGGTGCGGAAATAGACCACCCCTTCCTGCTCATGCACCGGGTTGGCTTTCAGGTCCAGTCGGGGAGAGTCGATGTGGGAGCCCACGATTTTGATGCCTTCATGCACCGGTTCTTCGCCGATGACGGCCAGAATCACCGATTTGCCTTTCTGGTTCCAGTATACTTTGTCGCCGGGCTTCAGGGATTTCATGGTGTATACCGGTTTGAATCCCTTTTCCTCGGCCTGGCGAATGATTTCAGCCGCTGCCAGCCGTTCCGTGCGGGCGGTGTCAAGGAAAGCTTTGTATTTTTCACCATAATCCATAACGGCCTTTCGCTCTTTCTGATTCATGCGCTGCCATACGGATTTTGTTCTGCTGTATGTTTCTTTCATAGCAAACCTCCTGTAATAGAGAATAATTATCACATTTATCATTATACTACAGAGACTCCGGCGGGGCTATGGGAATTATGGGCTGGCCCCTTCCCCTGCCGGCGGAAGCACTTTCCTGCTGCCCCGTTCCCCATTCCCGATTCCCCAATCCCCATTCCCCATTTCCCATACCAGGTGCCTGCTTTTCCGGCGGCTCATCAGTCCTGGTGGCAGAGGATTTCCTTTCGTGGTATACTTTCATTAATTACTTTCCAAGCAGGGGTATCCCTGGGGGAGGATAGAAGTATAGGAGGAGTTTTAACAAATGAACAACGAAAAAGCAGACGTCCGCCTGGAAGATGTGGAGGGGACGAAAGCGGAGCTGGATAAGAAGGCTCAAAAAATGCTGGAGGATAAGGATGCCGATTCCCGTATGAGGATCTATGATGGACCTATGGGGAAAGCCATTGTGGTGCTTTTATGTGTGTGGACCGCATTTCAGCTGTATTTCACCACCATCGGCGCCATCAGTGCCATCAACCTTCGGGCTATCCACTGCATTTTCCTTCTGGTATTTACTTTTCTTTTATTTCCTACGTATAAGAAGGAGAAGAGGCGTAGGAAACTGCCGCCGCTGTGGGACTGGTTCTTTATTCTGGGGTCTGCAGGGTCTTTCCTGTACCTGATTTTCAATTATACCCGCATTGCCCAGACGGGAGGACGTATCAGCAGTCTGGAAATCGGCATCGCCTTTGTAGCCATTATCTGCGTATTTGAAGCAGCCCGGCGTGCTTCGGGAAATCTGGCCATTCTGGCGGCCCTGTTCCTGGCGTACAACTGGTTCGGCGCTTACCTGCCGGGATACCTGGGACATAACGGATTTACGCTGAAGCGCGTGCTCATTACCCAGTTCTGGGGCACCCAGGGCCTTCTGGGCACCGGTATCGGTGTATCGGCAACCTATATTTTCCTGTTCGTCGTTTTCGGTGCGTTTTTGAAATACAGCGGATTTTCCCATTTCATCAATGATTTTTCCCTTACCCTGGTGGGCCGCACCTCCGGCGGCCCTGCCAAGGTGGCAGTCATTGCGTCGGGCCTCATGGGCATGATCAATGGTTCCGCCATTGCCAATGTGGCTACCACCGGCACCATTACCATTCCTCTCATGAAGCGTACCGGCTACAAGAAGGAATTTGCCGGCGCCGTAGAAGCGGTGGCATCCACCGGCGGCCAGTTTACGCCGCCTATTATGGGGGCCGTGGGCTTCGTGATGGCGGAATTTCTGAATCTGTCCTATACCTATGTGGCTCTGGCTGCGGTAACACCGGCGCTTCTCTACTATGTGGGTCTTCTTCTGGCCGTTCACTTTGAAGCCAAAAGGCTGGGCCTTTCCGGCATTGCCAAAGAAAATATTCCTGATGCCATGAAGGTCATCAGGGAGCAGGGCCATCTGGTACTGCCTCTGATCAGCCTTATTGGCCTCATGTTTGCAGGATTCACACCTCTCTATGCAGCGGTGATTTCCATTTTCGTTACCATCGGAGCCAGCTGGCTTCGGAAGGATACCCGCATGACGCCGGACAAAATTCTGGCAGCTGTGGTGGAGGGATCCAAGAGTGCCATTTCCGTCGGGGTCTGCTGTGTCATCATCGGTGTTATCATCGGTACGGTGACCCTCACATCCCTGGGACTCAATATGGGATATCTGATCCTTTCTGTGGTGAATGGAGGAAGCATTTATCTGGCCGGTTTCCTGGTCATGATTATGTCCGCCATTCTGGGCATGGGCGTTCCCGGTGTGGCTGCCTACGTTATCGTGCAGGCCGTGGCAGTACCGGTGCTGATTAAAGCAGGGGCCATGCCTCTCATTGCTCACCTGTTCTGCCTGATTTACGCCTGCCTGTCCAACATTACTCCGCCGGTAGCCATGTCTGCCTATGTGGCATCGGGCATTGCTGATTCGGACCAGACGAAGACAGGCCTTTGGGCGGTGCGTCTGGGACTGATCGGATTTATTATTCCTTTCTTTTTCCTGGATAATCCGGTGCTTCTCATCGGCGTGTCCAAGACAGCCACTCTCTTTGATACGGGGTGGGCAGTCTTTACGGCCATGGTGGGCACTTTTGCCCTGGTGGCCGGGCTGGAAGGATGGATCCTTCGCCGCTGCACATTGGTGGAAAGAATCATCCTCATCGCATCATCGCCGTTCCTGCTTCTGCCCGGCGTCCTTACTGATGCGGCCGGTGCTGCAGGTATTGCGGCGGTCTGCATTTACCAGTGGATGAGAAGAAATAAAGAGAAGAAAGAAATCGAAGCAGCATAGCAGAAACAGGGGCCCTGGTTTTTGGGTTTACGCCGGGCTTCTGTGATATATTAGTGAAGAATTGCAGTAAGGGAGGAAACAGTATGAAAAACTGGAAAAAAGTATTGGCTGTGTCCATGGCGGCCATGGTGATGGCAGGTGCCCTGGCAGGGTGCGGAGATGACAAAAAAGGCGGCAGTGCCAAGCCGGCTGCAGGACAGACCTTGAAAATCAATTTCCCCACCGCCGGAGCATCGGGGGCCCTCTATGCCGTAGGGGCAGCTATTACCAATATGTGGAGCAATAACGTTCCCGGTGTCCAGGCAGCCAGCCAGGCCTCTGCCGGCGGCATTGAAAACCTGAACATGGTATCTGACGGGGAAGCCCAGGTATCCATTGCCATTGCCAGCAATGTGTACCAGTGCTATAAAGGACTGGACTCATTCAAAGACCATGCCTATCCGGACCTGAAGGTCATCGGCGGATTGTACCTCAATCCGAACCAGGTGGTGGCCAGCGCCAATTCGGGTATTGAAAACATTCAGGATATCAAAGGCAAGCATTTTGCCGTAGCTTCCGCCGGCTCTTCCGTGTATAACGAAGCAGAGGCTCACCTTACCACGGCAGGCATGAAGTTCCCTGACGACATCAAAGCAGAATACATTACCTTTGGCGATGCAGCTGATATGATTCAGAACGGTTCCATCGACGGTGCCTGGATCATGTCCGGCGCTCCCGCTTCCGCTGTTACCCAGGCTCTCACCAGCGGTGCCCATCTGGTGCCCATTGACGACAACCTTATGAAGGAACTGAAAGCCAAGTACCCCTGGTACACCAGCTACACCATCAAGGCAGGCACCTATCCAAACCAGGATAAGGACATTCAGACTTCTGCCATCAAGATGGTTATGTTCTGCCGCGGCGATCTTCCGGACGATGTGGTGTACCAGCTCACCAAGACCCTGTGGGAACACATGGATGAAATGGGACAGTCCCAGAAGAACCTGAAGGGCCTTACCGCAGAAAATGCAGTGAAAGACATTGCCGGCGTACCGCTCCATCCGGGCGCTGAAAAGTACTACAAGGAAATCGGAGTGCTGAAATAGTCTGCAGCCAAAAACGCTTCCCCCTGGGGAGGCGTTTTTTGAGTTAGTGGACTAGTGGACTAGTGGACTAGTGGACTGGTGGACTAGTGAACTAGTGGACTAGCTCACCAGCCTACTATCTCCCCTTGACTCAAGTGCCCTTTAACTTTCTATAATAAGGAGGATGAAACAGTTTCCTGTGTATTCCTCTCTATGATAAAATAAGCATAGAACAGGAGGACATATGATACATCGCTTTCATCAGGACAAAAACAGGTGGGACGGCGTGGAGCCCCATATTTACAAAGAGAACCCCGGCGTTTTCCGGGATGTGACCAAGCAGGTCCTTTTTGACAACGAGGCGGACCTTCCGGTACAGTTCCGTTATTTCCAGGTGGAAAAGGGAGGATTTTCCTCCTTTGAGCATCATAAGCACATGCACGCGGTTATGATTTTCAAAGGGAAGGGCCATGCCCTTCTGGGAAATCAGGTGGTGGAAGTCCATGAAGGGGATTTCATCACCATTGCGCCCTGGGAATGGCACCAGTTTAAGGCGGATATGGGAGACATCCTTGGATTTCTCTGTCTGGTGAACCATGACAGGGATATTCCGGTGTATCCCACGGAAGAGGATATACGGGAAATCCGGAAAAATCCGGAGGCGGCGCGCTTTCTGGACGAAGAGTAGAAGGGCCTGCCGAAGGGCAGGTTTTTCTTATGAAAGGAGAAAAAGAAATGGAACAGGAGAAAAAAGCAGGACTTGGCGGGGAGCATTACATTCCCTATGAGGAAAGAAAGGGAAACGAATCCATTGTGTATTTCACCCGTGATTTATCGGCAGAGGGACTTATCCGCCTGTATGAGAAAATCAAAGAGAACCTTACCGGCAGAGTGGCAGTGAAGCTTCATACCGGGGAGCAGCATGGCCCCAATATCATTCCCCGTCCCTGGGTGAAGGAACTGATGGAGAAGGAAATCCCCAATGCCGCCATTGTGGAAACCAATACCTATTATGACGGAGACCGCTATACTACGGAAGAGCATCGGAAAACGCTGGAAGTGAACGGCTGGACCTTTGCACCGGTGGATATTATGGACGAAGAAGGCACCACCATGCTTCCGGTGAAAGGAGGCAAATGGCTTACGGAAATGTCTGTAGGCAGTCATGAGACCCAATACGATTCCATGCTGGTGCTCACCCATTTCAAAGGCCATGTGCAGGGGGGCTTTGGCGGTTCCAATAAGAATATCGGCATTGGCTGCGCCGACGGACGTATCGGCAAGGCCATGATTCATACCTATCCGGGCAAGGACCAGTGGTCTATTGCAGAGGAAGAGTTTATGGAACGAATGACTGAATCGGCCAAGGCCACAGTGGATTATTTCGGCAGACACATAGCCTTCATCAATGTCATGCGGAATATGTCCGTATCCTGCGACTGCGAAGGGGTGAATGCCCAGCCTGTGGTGACGCCGAACGTGGGCATTTTGGCTTCTCTGGATATTCTTGCCATTGACCAGGCTTCGGTGGACATGGTATATGCCATGAAGGAAGAAGACCATCATGACCTGGTGGAACGGATGGAATCCCGCCACGGCCTTCGCCAGCTCACCTATATGAAGGAACTGGGCATGGGCAATGACCGCTACGTGCTCATCGATGTGGATCATGGAGAAAAGCGGATTGACGCCAGTGAAGCAGTGGCAGGAGTGAAGCCCTTTGGGAAATAGGACATCTTTTCTTCAGAGAAATACCATCATTTTTGATATGGATGGTACTCTCATCGACTCCATAGGCATATGGAACCAGGTGGACCAGTGCCTCATGGCAGTCATGGGAGGCGCGGCAGAAGAAGAAATGGCGGTGGGAAGAAGGCGGGATGCCTTCCTTTCAGACCATGGGAATGAAGAAAACCCATACCTTTCCTACTGTCTCTTCCTGGCCAGACACTGCGGCTGCTCCTGGAGCGGCGAAAAGGTATTCCAAAAGCGCTATGAAATCTCCAGGGATTTCCTCATCCATAAGGTGGACTACAAGAAAGGGGCGCCAGAGGTGATTCAAAGGCTTCACGGCCTGGAAAAGACCCTGGTCATTGCCACTACCACCAAAAGGGCCAACATGGATATATACCGCCATCTGAATGAAAATATCCGGTCCAAAGCGCCGCTGGACAAGTACTTTACAGCCATCTATACCAGAGAGGATGTGTCTTCCATCAAGCCGTCGCCGGAGGTTCATGAGAAGCTCATGGCAGACCTGGGGAAGACAAGGGAAGACTGCTTCATTTTTGAGGATTCTCTGGCAGGACTCATGGCAGCCCGGGCAGCGGGCATTCCGGCCGGTGTCATTTATGACAGGTATGCAGAAAAGGACAGGAATCGTATGGCCCCTCTGGCAGAGGCATGGTATGACAGCTGGGATGAGGTGCTTTCTGAGATGGAAGCTGATTGAGAATGGATTTCGATTAGAAAATTCAGTATTTATGGGCCTTTTCCTTTGACAAGGGGAGAGGAACATGGTATGATTCTCAATAAGTGAGGGAGTAGCAGCCACCCTGTGGAGTAAGTCAACATACTGGCGTGAAGGAAAAACTGATGATATCCTGTGGCATGAAAAATCAGTATTTCCGGCCTGGCTTTCCTTGAAATTGCGAGACTCACGTGCATGGTTTTTACCTGCACGGAGTCTTTTTTGATGGCTTCGTGAGGTCGTTCTTTCAGGAAGTGGGACGATGGATTTTTTATTTCTTTTTAACAGTGTGCTTCTGGGAGCAAGTCTGGCCATGGACGCTTTTTCCGTGTCTTTGGCCAACGGGATTCACGAGCCTTTCATGAAGAAGAGGAAAATGGCCCTTATTGCCGGCACCTTCGGCTTTTTTCAGTTCCTCATGCCCCTTCTGGGATGGATATGTGTCCACTGGGTGGTGGATCTCTTCCAGAGCCTTCTTCCCTATATTCCCTGGATTTCCCTGGTCCTTCTCTTCGCCCTGGGTCTTATGATGATTCGAGACGGCCTTTCGGGAGAGGAGGAAGAGGTGTGCCCGGAAACCAGTTTCTCCTGTCTCCTCCTCCAGGGACTGGCCACTTCCATGGATGCTCTGTCCGTGGGCTTTGCCATCGCCTCTTTCGGGGCGAGGGAAGCTGTGGTATCATCTGCCATTATCGGCGTGGTGACTTTTCTTATCTGCCTTGCCGGCATTGTTCTGGGCAGACACTTCGGCATGAAGCTGGCGGACAAGGCCACCGTGGCCGGCGGATTGATCCTCATGGGCATCGGACTGGAAATCTTCCTTTCGGCGTGAGGCAGAGGAAATGGGGAAAAAGGGGCTGTCCCTTTACCGCTGGACTGTATTCCTGCCTTCTATGAACCATTTTCTCCTGCCCTCTTGGCGGCCATGGGGAAAAAAGTGGTATGATACTGATAGAGAAGGAGGCAGGCAATGACTAGGGTATACATGATACGGCATGGAGAAACGGACTGGAATAAAGCTCACCGTCTGCAGGGGTGGAGCGACATCCCCCTGAATGAAAGGGGGAGAGCCCAGGCAGCCTGTGCGGCGAAAATGATGGCCTCAGTCCCGCTGGATGTGATTTACACCAGTCCCCTGAAAAGGGCGGTAGAAACGGCGGACATCATCCGGGGAAAAAGGGTTGTCCCCGTGATTTCTGAAAAAGGTTTCATTGAAATCAACCTGGGCCGCTGGGACGGGCATTCGCCGGATGAAATGGATAGGCTTTATCCGGGGCAGTATGATATATGGCGGAGCACGCCCGGCGATGTACACATTGACGGCGGGGAAAGTTTTGCGGCCGTGCAGGAACGGGCATGGAAATCTTTTCTTTCCATGACGGAGAAGAACAAGGGGAAACATATACTGCTGGTATCCCATATGGGCTGCCTCAGCACCATCCTTTTCAAAATCGCCGGCTATGGGCTCAATGATTTGTGGAAGCACCCCATCGAAAACTGTGCTCTCTGCAGAGTGGATATAGGGGAAGAGGGGACCATGCATATCGGGGAGTGGGGAAGGGATGACTACATTCCCCCTGATTTAAAGATGAAGGTACCCTTCGGCAGGGTGAAAGATTGATTCCATCATAGAGACAGCACAGGAGCTGTCTCTTTTCTATTGAAAGGGCCTTTCCCTTCGTGGTATAGTTAATCATTATGGAGAAAAATTATAGCAAGGAGGGTTCTTATGTCCTTTGAAAAAGTAAAAGCCTATCTTTCACCCTTCGGACTTTCAGACCGGTGCATTGATTTGAAAGAATCCAGCGCCACAGTGGCACTGGCGGCAGAAGCACTGGGCACGGAGGAGGCGCGGATTGCCAAGACCATGTCCTTTCTGGTGGACGATGCGCCGCTCATTGTGGTGGTGGCAGGCGATGCCCGGGTGGACAATCATAAATATAAGGAAACCTTTCACAAGAAAGCCAAAATGATTCCCGGAGCAGACTGCGAAAGGTATATCGGCCATCGCCCCGGCGGCGTATGCCCCTTTGCCCTTCCCGAGGCAGTGCCGGTGTACCTGGATGTGTCCCTGAAGCGTTTTGACATTGTGTATCCCGCAGCCGGTACGGATCACAGCGCCGTGAAGCTGACGCTGGAGGAACTGGAAAGGGCGTCCCGGGCCAAAGGCTGGGTGGATGTATGCAAGAACTGGCAGAGCGGGGAATAAAAGCGTTTCATATGGTATGGATGGAGAATAAGACATGATTGTTGAGCAGTTTGGCGTAGAAGACTGGATGGACCGGTATGAGGAAGGGGCCCGGTACAATATTACCGATACCTGTGCAAAGCCCCTGACCCTGAATGAGCTTTTTGCCCTTTCCGGGGAAGATAAGCAGGATTTCATGGAAACCTTTTTCCAAAGGGAGCAGACCTATGGTCCCATCTGGGGCGACCAGGGGCTGAAGGAGGAAATTTCGCACCTCTATGAGCATATTTCTCCTGATGAAATCCTGACGGAGCATGGTGCCACCGGCGGCAACCAGCATATTTTCTTTTCCCTCATCCGGCCCAGCGACAGGGTCATTGCCTATGCGCCCAGCTATCAGCAGTTCTATTCGGCGCCCCGGTCCCTGGGAGCTCAGGTGACAGTGCTCCATCTGAAAAAAGAAAGGGGATACATGCCTGACCTGGATGAGCTCAGGCAGGCAGCCAGGGAAGGGGTGCGCATGATCTGCCTCAATAACCCCAACAACCCTACGGGCTCTTTGATTCCAAAGGATTTGATGGAAGAAATCGTAGACATTGCAAGAGAAGCGGGGGCCTATCTTTTCTGCGATGAAGTCTATGCCGGCGTTTCCCAAAGGGAAGAGGACCGCTGCCCTTCAGTGGCGGACCTCTATGAGAAAGGCATTGCCACAGGCTCCATGTCCAAGGCCTTCTCCCTGGCAGGACTCCGTCTGGGCTGGCTGGCCACAAAGGATGAGGAAGCACTGGCCCAGTTCCGGCGGGTGAGGGACTATGACCTGGTGAGCTGCAGTCTCTTCGATGAAGCCGTGGCAGCCCTGGCCCTTCGCCATAAGGAAAAAATCCTGCAGCGCAACAGGGCCATCCTCCAGCACAACCTTCCCATTCTGGAAGACTGGGTGCATGGGGAAAATCATGCTTCCTTCGTGAAACCAAAGGCAGGCACCATGGCTCTGGTCTACTATGACTTCCCTCTGCCCTCCACCCTTTTTTCCCATCGCATGTACTATGAAACCGGCGCCTTCACCGTACCGGGAGACTGTTTCGATGAACCCTTCTCCTTCCGCGTAGGCTACGGCCACGACGAGGAAACCCTGAAAAAAGGGCTGGCAGCGGTGAGCGGATTTTTCCGGATACTGGAAGGAAAGTGAGCTGGTGGACTGGTGTGCTAGTGAGCTGGTGGGCTGGTGGAGGGGCCAGCCCCCAATCCCCAGTCCACTGTCACACTATCCCACTAGCTCACTAGCCCACTAATACACCATATGTGGTAAGATAGATGGAGAATACGAGGTGGTTATGATGGCTTACAGGGAAGCGGAGCTGCTTGCCATGGTGGAGAGGGATGCACTTCATCCGGATCTGCTTTTTACGAAGGATTATATAGAAAAGGATGGGGTTACTTCCGATACCGGAAAACGGTATGAGGAGGTGGTGCTGTCATGGCTTCTGGCCCATGGAGACAGTCTGGTGAAGACTGATGAAAACTGGTCCATGTACAGGACGGCAGTGAGAAGGGCGTCGGAGGAAGGCGGTCGGCTGATTGCATCCATTCTTGGACAGAAGGATTTTGCCTGGGGCGTGGCTCTGGATATGTCCATCCATATCAAGGACAGTCAGGCCGGGGAATGGGGCCTGTTTCCGCTGGCTTCCATGGACAGGACGGGCCGGGTGCTCACGGTATATGATGTGAGACAGGAGGGAGAGGCAGAAATGCCTCTTCACCGGCTTCTTCGGGTGTGGTCATGGAAGGAGTCGGTGAACCGGCTCACCCTGGCGTCTATCCTGGAAAGAAAGAGCCCCTTTGTGCTGAAGGCGGCGGTGCTTGTGACAGGATCTTCCAATGAAAGGTACGGCAGTTCCCAGAGGCGGTCCATTTCCATGCCTCTTCAGCGGCTTTCTGTGCTGCTGGGGGTGTCTGAGCTCTCCACGGTATCCATCTGGCTCCTGTAAACCCGGGGCTTCCGCTCTATGGGCAGTATTCGAAGGCAGAGCTCTTGTCTCTGATTGAGAAAGATAGTGCCCATCCGGAGTCTTTGTATCAGAAGGAATACATCAACCGTCGGGGCGTCACCTGGGATACGGAGGAGCCCTACTGCCAGGTCCTGGGGGACTGGCTTCTTCATCATCGGGATATCTGGATGACCCTTCCCCGGGGCATGTATCGCCGGGTAGAAGGGGCGCGGGCGGAAAAAATTCTGAAATCCGGTTTCTGGGACCAGGTGAGGAAGCAGAAGGTGCTGCCGCCCTTTGGACGGGTGCTTCTGGATGATCTGGTTTTTCTGGGAAGCCGTTTCCAGCAGGTGGGCCGTCCAGCCATGATGGTCCATGATATGTCCGGTGAAGGAAAGGATGCGGTATCCCTGGTGCGGATACTGGAAACGCCGGAGTCTTCCGATACCCTTTTGGGAGCGGTGCTTCGGGCATTTACCCATCTGGTGGTGCTGGATGAGGAAAAGCTTTTGAAGGACATGAAGCTGCCCGAGGGATCCCATATAGAAAGCCGGATTCTGCTGGAAAGGGGAGAGGCCCAGACGGACAGTTTCCTTCGGGACCTGCCCTGCCTTTCCGAACTGATGAAGGCCATGGGAATCGGGCTGGTGATGGTGGAAAAGGGATATGAAGCGCTGTGGTAGGATTTCCTGCCCGAAAAGTGTCTTCCTTTTGCCACCAGGAAGCAAATCATTTATAATAACAGATAAACCTTATCTGTTCGAACAGATTATATTTCCCGGGGACCGGGCTTCCTTGCCGAAGCAGCTCTCCGGCAAAGAAGGAGACGGCACATGGGATTTTTTGACAAGGGACATGAAAAAGAGAGCCCCATCGGTAATTTAAGGGCTCATATCGGTACGTTCATGTATTTCGTAAAGGTGGGTAAATCCAAATTCAAGCATAAGGGCAAAGTGGGGGAAATCTTTGCGGATATGGATAATACCCAGTATCTTTTCCAGCAGGCCACTTCCGGCACCATGTATGACATGAAGAAAAAGCTGGATTACACTCTCTGGGATGCAGCCACTCACAAATACACCGAGGATATCCAGAAGCTGAAGGATGAGCTCCTGAAGGCAGTGGATGAAGGGGAAGAAAGCGGCGAATTTGCAGAGGAAAAGAAAGAAAAGGAAATCGAGGCCGAAAAAGAGGAAGAAGAAAAGAAGGCTGACGCCGAAGAAGAACCGGGCAGCTGGAAGGCCCATATCAAGGGCCAGATGGAGGAAGCGGAGGAAAAAGCCCGGAAGGAAGCAGAAGAAAAGGAAAAAGAAATGGAAACGCCGGCAGTGGAAACGGAAGAGGAGTCTTTGACGGAGGAAGACTGCCGGGAGCTGTGGCGTATCATCCAGGGACTGGAAAGAGAGTATAAGGAAATGAACAGCATTGCCGATGACTGGTTTTCCGTCCACGGGAAAAAGACAGGATGCATGGCGGCGCTGGCGGCCATGACCCTTCTCCCTTTGGGGGCGGTGTACGGACTGTATCATCTGTTATAGTGAGCTGGTGGGCTGGTTCTGATGCCTGAAAGTTTAACAGTCTAACGGTCTGATAGCTTCTGCCCAACATAATTTTTACTTGTATTTACCCTCTTTTCTATGATATGATTATTTCAGAAAAATTGTTTCGGGGAGGTGACATCATGTCCAAACATATCGTTACAATCAATCAGTCTTCTCTGCAGGACTCCATTAAGTTTGAAGGCTGCAGTGAATGTCAGACTTCCTGCCAGTCTGCCTGCAAGACAAGCTGCACCATCGGCAACCTGATCTGCACGACTCAGGAAGAAGCCAAGGAAGCAAAGAGAGCCTGATTTTACGGCCCAGCCCCCCCCCCCCCCAG
>ERZ859732.519-NODE-519-length-15373-cov-2.293119_pt1 | contig 15373 bp, 25 predicted proteins | sample MGYA00510123_ERZ859732 | MGnify/ENA primary metagenome ERZ859732 (study PRJEB30046, sample SAMN00715133) | human gut metagenome | study: EMG produced TPA metagenomics assembly of the A metagenome-wide association study of gut microbiota in type 2...
CTACACCCCCTTTTTTCTAAGGGAGAGGCCGGGCGGCCGCCGCTTCTGGCCAGTACTCTGCGGAATCGGCTCCGGCGGCGAGTACATGCCGGACAATGTCGTTGAAACGACGGTGGGGAAGATGGAAGCGCTGAAAAAGAACCGAGACCTCATCTGGGCCGAAGTCTTTGCTTACTGGAGGGTAGAATCGCAGGAAGCCCTGCTGAAGTTCCTCGAAAGAAGAAACATCAATCCTGCTACCTATCCGCCGGAAAAGCAGGAGGAAATGATCAGGCGCTTTGACAGAGACCTAAGCTGCCACAGCCTACTCCTGCCTCCGGAAGCGGCGCAGGAAGCACGAAAGCTGCAGTCGCTCCTTACAGAAGGAAGCGAAAAGGCGGGAATTGTGGAAGACTTCCTGAGTAAAAAGCTTCCGACGGACTGGACAACCAGAGATGTCTTCAATCGTCGTGAATACCTGGCTAAGTACGACGAAAGGCCCAAGGACCAGGTGGAAAAGGAAAGGGAATATGTCTGCACATTGGAAATATGGTGCGAAGCCTTCGAAAAGGATAAGTCGAGTTTCACCAACAAGGACAGCCGGGAACTCAGTGCCATTCTGATTAACATTTTAGGGTGGAAACTGGGGCCGACGCACAGATTCGGCCCCTATGGGATTCAGAGAAGCTTCCTGAGGAGGTGATTATCATGAAACTCCGCAATAGAAAAGATTTCATAAAAATGCTTTTGGGCAAAAATTTCGATTATGCCTACGATAATTACTCCATCAACATCAGAGGCCCTCAGAATCTTTGGTTTGTAATCACAAACTTCGAGGGCCGGGGGATGCAGCACGCCATGCTGGATATCAAATGCACGAAGGGCGTCGATACTTTTATTGCCAGGATTCTGAACCTTAGGTCCTGGGATGAAATTGCCTGCCTGGTCATGAGACTGATGGAAAGATATCAGAAACACTACCCGGACCCTGCCGCAGCATGGAAAAGATACATTGCCATTTTTTCACCGGAAGAAGACTTTGACTATGAGACCGGAATTGCATATTTATACAATGAATGCAATTTTTATAGCATGCTTCTTCCCGGTGAAAAGTGTAAACAGAGTTGAGTTTTGTAAACGGAGAAGTTTGACAAAATTTTTATAGCCTTGCCAGTGTAAACAGAGTCAAAAGTCTGTTTACACAATCCGTTTACAGCTTTTCCCCCGTATTTATCTAGCTCTTCAGTACTTGTAAACAATGTAAACAGATTATATATATAGAATCTACAGATAGGGGATTTAGAGGCCTAGGAAAAAATCAGGCCCCTAATTAGCTATAGGTATATAGACTTCTGATTTTCTGTTTACTTCGTTTACAGCCCCGCAAAGGGATAGAGTCCCGAGGAGTGTAAAAAGGTGATATTTATGCAAATTGACGAAAGAGACGTAGAGAAATTTCTGGTTCAAGAGGTCAAGAAGAAGCACGGTAAGGCGTTCAAATTTGTTTCGCCAGGAACGCTGGGCGTACCGGATAGGCTCATCTGCCTTCCGGGGGGCATTACCTGTTTTGTGGAACTCAAGAGACCGGGCGGCAAGCCAAGGCCGGTGCAGCGCTTCTGTCTCCTATATCTTTATCACAAAGGGCACAGAGTGGCAGTCGTAGATAACAAGAACACGGCAAGGGCACTGGTGGCAAGGCTTTGCCGGCTGAAGGAAGGTGATTATCATGCAGTTCATTCCACACGATTACCAAAAGGCCGTAGCTAAACACATCGTGCAGTATCCCGGAACCGGGGTGTTCCTGGGCATGGGCCTTGGCAAGACGTCCATCGCACTTATGGCTATTCTGGAAGAAATGTACGACCTCTTTGAAATCAAGAGCGTTCTGATTGTGGCGCCTAAAACAGTGGCTGAAGCTACCTGGCAGGATGAGGCTCAAAAGTGGGACCAGTTTCAGGGCTTCCGGTTTTCGACGATTCTGGGCAGCAAAGCTGAACGGCTGAAAGCACTTTACTCACCGGCGGACATCTACGTAATCAACCGGGAAAATGTTGCGTGGTTGATGGAGCAGGTTCATTACAAGCCTCCCTTTGACATGCTGATCCTTGATGAAAGCACATCCTTCAAAGATTCAAAAACAAAACGATGGAGAGCCATTAGACGAGTCCGTGGATGCTTTAAGAAGATAGTCCTTCTGACTGGCACTCCCAGGCCTAACAGTCTCATGGACCTCTGGGCCCAGCTTTACCTTCTGGACGGCGGCAAGCGCCTGGGGAAGAGTCTTACCTCTTTCCGGTCAAACTATTTCCTGTCGGACAAGCGGAATCAGGATATTATCTATAGCTGGCGGATAAGGAATCCGGAAGCGGAGAAAGAAATCTATGACAAGATTTCAGACATCTGCATTTCCCTTAAGAGCGAGGACTACAAGAACATGCCGGACGTTCTGCCGCCGGTGATCATCCCGGTTAAGTTGGACAAGAAGAGCATGGACGCTTACCGAACTATGGCGAAGGAATGCATCATCGAAATGCAGGGTGAGAAGATTACAGCACTATCCGCTGCTGCCGTCAGCAACAAGCTTCTCCAGCTGGCCAATGGCGCCATCTATGACAATGACGGTGTGATGCATGAGGTGCACAGTGCCAAGCTGGATGCTTTGGCTGATATCGCGAGCACCAATGAAGGAAATCCTATCCTGGTCTTCTATTCTTACAGAAGCGACCTGGCGAGGATCCTTAAGAAATTCCCAAAAGCCAGGCAGCTGAAAAGCGCTGACGATGTAAGGGCCTGGAATGAAGGAAAGATAGAAATGCTTCTGGCCCATCCGGCAAGCGCCGGTTACGGTCTCAACCTTCAGGCAGGCGGTCATATCATTGTGTGGTTCGGCCTCACATGGAGCCTTGAGCAGTACCAGCAGGCTAACGCCAGGCTGCAGAGGCAGGGGCAAAAGGAACCTGTTGTTATCCACCATCTGGTGGCAGAGGGAACCTTGGATACACACGTCATGGAAGCTCTTAAGGCCAAGCGTCTGGGGCAGGACGCCATGATGGACGCGGTCAAGCTGCTTGTAAAGGAGGTGTCGACATGACAGCACTTACAGCAATCATTCTGATTTTTATGGGATTTGTAGGCGGGGCGCTGGTTCTGAGTCTCTGCAGTGTCAATCGGGTGCACGACCTGGCGGCCGAGAACGATTATCTCACGGCCAGAAACAAGGACATGGCCGAGTGCGTAAGGTCCATGCTGTACTACATCAACCGGCTGGACAAGGCGCCGCAGTACCGCCTGTACCTTTACTTTGACCGCTTCCCGGTAACGGCGGATTTCAATGTCAAAGAGTGGGAAGATTTCAAAAAACTGCGGACCGACCTTAGCTATCTGTCAGTTGAGAAGTATCCCGGAAAGGAGGATTAATATGGACGGCATGGAAGCTTATGCGTATGGCTGGGACAGAAAGAGAACCTGCAGGGCCGTCAAGCATATAGACCAGAAGCAGGGCCTTAATTATAGGCAGGTGGAAATGTACATGGCCCGCATCGCCAGATTGGCTAAGAGGGAGGGTATCAAATGAACCGACAGGAAAGACGCCGTCTAGGCGTCAGGAAAAAGGATCCGATGATTTCTATTAAGCAGTCGGATATCGACGCTATGAAAGAAGAGGCTACGGCGAAGGGCTGCAAGTTTGCCTTTAACCTCCTGCTGGCTCTTCCGGCCATGGTTATCCACTACCACTATGGCGAGCTGATGCGTAAAGACGGCCGGGTAGAAAGATTCGTGAATCTCTGCATGGAACAGTACAAATGCTACGAAGAAGGTTACATTACCCTGCAGGAGCTGGCTAAGTGCCTCAAGGACGAGGCCGGAGTGGAAATCAAAGGATGGTACTGATATGAATCCTTACGAGAAATACCGGCATGTTGCTTTTACCCTGGACGAATTCTTAAAGATGGTAAAGGCCAATAAGGAACACTTTATCAATTATTGCGAAATCGTGATAACAGACAATGGCCTTATCTTCCTGGCGAGCCCAAGCCACATGGACTGTGCCGAATGGCTGCGGAAGAAAGGTTTTAAGAATTTTATCCTTGTTTGGTACAACGGATTTGTATCTTACGACAAAGAAAACGTCATGAAGCTGACAACCAGCCAGATGAAAGTGCTGGCCGCACTGCTTGACCGTGGTTTGATTTCCTGTTTGATTGACAGCACTTGGGAATGGAGGAAAGAATAATGAATGATAGGATGTTAACATGGGAGGATTTTGGCGTGAAACCCGTCGATTTACATGAAATCAAAGAAAGTGAAATTCCTAAGCACTCAATGATTTTAGAGAATCCGGCTACCGGCGCCGCCGTCGACCAGAAGCATTACCAGACGGCGGAAAAGGAGCCTATCGAAGTGATGCAGATGTACTTTACCGCCCAGGAGCTTTACGGCTTCTGCAAGGGTAATGCTTTGAAGTATATCCTTCGTTCCCGCTTCAAAGGGACTGAACTCAAGGATATGGAAAAGGCTCTGCAGTACATGAAGTGGTCTGTGGATGTTCTCCACGGGGTTCCCATTGACCCAAGAAAGTGAGGTATTTAAATGACACCATCTTATGCAGAAGAAGCCTTTGCATACTGCAAGCAGAAGGAAACGGAAGAGACCGTGAAGAAAGCAAAACTGGAGCCCTGTCCTTTTTGCGGCGGAGAAGCGCGAATCCTCATCTATCGTGGATGCGGGGAAGCACTCTACTCCGTGGCCTGCACTGACCCGAGGTGCATCGCTTCTGAGGGCAGGAAGTATCTCGATGTAACCGACGCCGTGAAGGCGTGGAATAGGAGGGACTGATGCCGAAAGAAGGACTGCACCGCACTGTGCATTATCACAAAGACCCGACATATGAACAGGTACTTGCCCGGTACCAGAAGGAACAGCGGGAGGCAGCTAGAAAGAACAGAGCCATGGCGGCTTTTCGCGTCATCGCTACCATTCGCATCCTGGTTAAAAAGGCGGGGTATCAGCTGATGAACGACCTTATTATCGCCGATAGGAAGACTGGCGTTTGCTACACCAGCATCACGGAAGAGGAGGCCAAGCATGCCAGAAGAAAATAGGAAGCTGCCTCCGGTTGAGCGAAGGCTTGAGTATCTCCGGCAAGTCGTAACCTACGAGAAGGAAAGCATCAGTGTGCTGAGCTTTGTCCGCAAGGGAAGGATTGAACTCTGCACAGGGCTGAAAGGCGTGAGTTACGATAAGGTTAAAATCTGTGGCGGCGAGAGTCGCGACCTGTCCGATGTCATTATCCAGCTGGAGGACGGACTCAAAGATATTGACTTTAAAATCCGGAAGCACAACGAAAGGCTTACCGAAAGTCTGCAGCAGGTTAAAGACATCCTTGTGTATCTTCCGGAGAACAATGACCGTCTGCTTCTGGAAGCCCGGTACTATGAAGGCCTTGACTGGCAGAAACTCGAGAAAGCCTACAGCCTTACCCGGCAAAGACTCGATGAGAGACGCCGGAAAGCCTTGGGCATTCTTGAGGAGATGGAAGAGAATACACATTTTCTGGAAAAGATTTACATGATTTGACATGACTTTACATCATTTGACATAACTTACATTGCTACGACGTGATATAATACAGTAAAGAATTATGCATAAGCGCGGTCCTGATAGGGCGGCGCTTTTGTTTTGCCCAAGGGAGGCGAAGGACATGGAAGCCAAGTGGAAGCAATGGGTAACACCCGAAGGTCTGGAAAAGATTAAAGGATGGGCCATGGACGGCCTGTCCGACGCCCAGATTCGTGACAAGGACCATTTAGGGATAGCCCAGCAGACCTACTACACCTGGAAGAAGGAGCACCCTGAAATTGCGGAAGCCCTGAGACTGGGGAAGGAAGTAGCAGACAGGCGGGTAGAAAACGCCGTGTACAAATCCGCCAGGGGCTACTTCGTGGATGAGGTGACCACTTTTACCAAAGACGCGTTCACTTCCAAGGGCGAGCCAATACTTAATGAGGATGGCAAGCCTGTTAAATCTGTAGAAACAAAGGTGGTCCACAAATGGATCCCACCAAACTCTACAGCTGCTATCTTCTGGCTGAAGCACAGGAAGCCGGTAGAATGGGGTGACTACTAATGGCGGAAGCCTGGGCTGCAAGGTTCTATAACTCCAAGGAATGGAAAGAACTACGCTGGCAGCTGATTATCAAGCGGGGGCCCAAGTGCGAGCGATGCGGCAGGGATATGGCGTTCAAGACCGCAGAACTCATTGGCCATCACATTATCCCACTTACGAAAGATAATGTGGGCAATCCGGACATCTCACTCAACCCGGACAACGTGGAACTCATCTGCTTTGACTGCCACAACGCCGAGCATGAACGCTTCGGTCACAAACATGAACGGCAGGTGTTTTTGATTTATGGTCCGCCATGTTCCGGCAAGTCTACCCTTGTGAACCAGATGAGCAGCAGGGGCGACTTGATTATTGATATGGACATGCTTTATAGGGCAGTCTCCGGTTTGGACCTTTACGATAAGCCGGACTGCTTGAGGAGCAATGTCCTTGCAATCTATCACGACCTAATCAATCAGGTCAAGACAAGGTACGGCGGATGGCGTGATGCCTACATTGTGGGCGGCTTTCCCTTGCGGGGAATGAGGGAGGCAATCCTTCGGCAGACCGGCGGAGAGGCCATCATGACCGAGGCAAGCGAGGACGAATGCTTAGCAGCCGCAGGAGCTCGAGGCATCTTCGCTGATGAATGGAAAAAATATATTAAAAAATGGTTTGCAACTTATCAAAAATGAATTAGACGCCCCCCGCCATCGAAAAAATTTTTCATAGAAATCAAGACCGGGCGGGACAGGTGTTTTCGATTAAAACCGAAAATTCGACTTTTTTCCCGTGAGAATTAATCAGACCCCGAAAGGAGGGCCGAAGATGAAAAAGACAGAGAAAGAACTAGAGATGAATGACCCTGAAGAAACTGAGTACCAGCGGCTCAAGAATCTCTTCGCTGACTGTGACGCCAATATGCTGGCCCTGCTGGATGGGATGTTTTGGGAAGCTGCTCGCCTTAGGGTGGAATTAAACGTATTACATCTAGAGGTTAAAAAAAGCGGCCTTGTGAAGATGAATCCGCAGAATCCGATGCTCCAGAAGGAAACTCCGGTATCCAAGGTCCTCCCCAAGGTAAGGGCGAACTACGCAAACATTTGTTTTAAGCTGGCAAAAGTACTAGGCAAGAAGGATGACGACGATGACTCCGGACTGGACGATTACGAGTAGTGGCGACTGCTGGATAACCCGTTACTGGGAAGGCATTCAGTCAGGAAAGTACATCGTCGGGGCTCTCGTTAAGCTCCAGATGGAAAAGCTTCTGGAGCTTCTCAAGGATGATGAGATAATCAAGGACTTCACGGACGCCAACAAGCGCATCGCCTTTATCCAAAAAGAATGCAAACATGCCCAGGCTCCCTTTGCCGGGAAACCTTTCATCCTTACCATCTGGCAGAAGGCGATTATTGAAGCGCTTTACTCTTTCAAGATTTACGATGAGGAACTGAAGAAGCCTGTCCGGCTTTTCCAGCGCCTCCTTCTCTGCATCGGCAGAAAGAACGGCAAGTCTCCGCTTATCTCTGCCATCTCACTTGCTGAATGGGTGTGCGGCGAGATGGGTACCAATATCCTTTTCGGCTCCAACGACTACGACCAGGCAAGCATCATGTTTGACGCAACGGATGCCATGAGGGAGGCGAGCCCCAAAATTGCCCGGTGCACCCATAGAAACCTGAAGGGCATCTTCTGGGGAAATAAAAGTCGGAAGCATGCCAAAGGGAAATTTTCCTTTCAGAACAAGGGGAGTATCAAAAAGCTCTCCGCGAGAACAGGCGCCAAAGAAGGCAAGAACATCAAGGTAGGCTGCGTGGATGAAGTTCATGAAATGAAGGACAACACTCTGGTAATGCCTATCCGGCAGGCCCTTTCAACACAAGATGAACCGCTCTACATTGAAATCACTACCGAGGGATTCACAGACAATGGTTACCTTGACGAGGAAATGGAAGAAGCACATCAGGTGCTCCTGGATGATTCTCACCGTTCACGCTGGCTGATTTTTCTTTACCAGCAGGATAGCGAAGAGGAAGTATGGCAGGATGAAAAATCCTGGTACAAATCCAATCCCGGGCTGGGCGTCATCAAGAAATGGACCTTTCTCCGGCAGATGGTGAACGAAGCTCGCAATAATGCGGCTACGAAATCATTCGTCCTTGCGAAAGACTTCAATATCAAACAGAACAGCGCCGCGGCATGGCTCGACATGGCGGCCATTAATAATCCGGAGACCTTTGACCTGAAGGAACTGGAAGGCCAGTACTATCTAGGTGGCGTCGACCTTGCCGAAACTACAGACCTCTGCTGTGCAAGGGCTCTCTTTGTGGATCCGGAAACAAGGCTCCTGAAAAGCATGGCCATGTATTTCATCCCGGAGATTAAAGCTAATGCTATCCTGGAGGACAATGGCCTGAACCCGGAAAAGAAGGATTATAACGAATGGGCAAAGCAAGGTTTGGTAACTATCTGCCCGGGAACCGAAGTAGATGATTCTATGGTAGTGGACTGGTTCAAGGACCTTTACGTCAATTACCATCTGGCGCCCTTTAAAATCGGCTATGATAACTGGCACTCGCAGGATTTCAAAAAAGGCATTGCCGAGCTTTTCGGAGCTGACGTGCTTGAAAGAATCGGAATGGACTTCAATAGTCTTTCCGGGCCGATGTCGGTTCTGGAAAGTTATCTTAAGGAGCACATGATTAACTACAACAATAACCCGGTAGACCGCTGGTGTCTTACCAATACCGCCATCCGGCTGAACAACATTGGCCAGATGATGCCTGTCAAGAAGTTTGGACAAAGTAAGAACCGCATTGACGGAACACTTGGCTACATCATAGCAGTGGCCACTTATCTTAGGTATAAGACCGACTATTTAGCAATCCAAGGAGGACAAAGTGCTGTTTAATTATTTAAGGAAAATCTTTGGCGGACAGACTAAGCAGCAGATGCTGGTCAGCCTCCTTGACGACAGCACTGCTGTTACTTCTTACGGAGGTTCTGACATCTACGCCAGCGACTACGTAAATAACTGCATTGACCGTGTAGCAAGGGAAATCGGTAAGATGTCTGTTGTTTCTGTAGTCTTTGGTGACGAGACAGTAAAGCGCCAAAATGATGAGATCACAAGACTTTTTCGAGCGAAGCCAAATCCATTGCAGACTACAAGCGATTTTCTGCGGGCCTGCGCATGGCTCCGGCTTAAAGACTGCAACTGCTTCATTTATCCTGAATTTGACTGGATAACGGACAGTCATGGAAATACTACTAAATACTTCAAAGCCTTGTGGCCCCTCAATCCAACGGAGATTGAGATTGGAACCGACGATTCCGGCGACATCTGGGAAATCAAATTTCACTGGCGCTCAGGAGGATATGATATCCTCCCGTACCGTGACCTGGTGCATCTGAAATGGCGCCGAGGGAAGAATCTTATCATCGGCGGCGGGAGCGACTTTGGCTGGCCGGACACCAGGGACCTGCAGAGAAGCGTAGGTGCTTTGAACAGCATGCTTGATACGGTCCCTAAAAGTCTTATGGCCTCCTTAAAGATTACCGGCATTTATCACGCCAAGACGATAGTTGATAAAGACGCGTTGAAACAGATGCGTGACGACTTTGAGGACCATATAAGGACCTCGCAAATGGGCATTGTTGCTACAGACCTTCCCGGGGAGTTCACGCCGGTCAACATGCAGCAGGTGCACATTGATAATGAAATTTTCAAGTTTTTGAAAGGCGTTATCCAGGAGCGGTACGGGATTTCTACCGCCGTTCTTTCCGGAGATTACACACCGGAACAGTATGATGCTTTCTTCCAGACCTGTGTGGAAGATTTCCAAGTCGAATTCGAGCAGGCCATGAGCGCCTGCCTTTTCACCCAAAGAGAGCAGGACCTTGGGCACTGGCTCAAGACCTACTGCAACCGGGCGGCGTTCCTTACGAATGAGCAGAAAATCAAGTTTATCGACATCGGCACTCGCATCGAGATGGTTTCTGTCAATGAAGCTCGCGAGATGTTTGGTATGGAACCGGTGCCTGACGGAGACCGCCGCTTTAGATCCCTTAACTATGTAGACTCCCAGCTGGCCAATAGTTACCAGGCCAGCATGTCAAAATCCGGTAATTTAGGAAAGCAGAAGAAAGGAGAAACAGATGAGCAAGAAGAATAAGAAAGCTCAGCGCAGTCAGGACAGCACTGTAGAGCGTCGATTTATTGTCCCAGACATTAGGACCATTGAAAAGAGGGCCGGGGAGGGCGAGACAGATGACGGCATTCGTGAAATCAAAGGTCATGCAGCTGTTTTTGGACAGACGGCCTCCATAGGAAACTGGTTTGATGAAACCATTGAACGCGGCGCCTTCGATGACTGCGATTTCTCCGACGTTCCCCTTCTTACCAATCATGATTTCTGTAAAATCCCATTAGCTAGAAGCCGCCGGAATAACGGCTCCAGCACCATGACTCTCTCCGTCGATGATGAGGGCCTTTTGATTGACGCAAAACTGGACACCAGAAGCAACCAGGAAGCGGCCACACTCTACTCTGCCATTTCCAGAGGCGATGTGGACGGCATGTCCTTTTGCTTTTCCGTCGCTGAAGACACCTGGGACTGGACTGACGAGGACCATCCCAAACGAACGATTAACAAAATCTCCAAGGTCTATGAAGTGTCCGCCGTGACATTTCCGGCCTATGAGGGTACCGATATTTCTGCACGTTCTGATGAAGAGGCGCTGGACAGCGCCCGCCAGCTGCTGGAGAGCAAGCGGGAGGAACGGAGAAAGGCTGTGGAGACAGCCACTGAGATAGAAGCAATTAAAATCAAAAATCGTATTTTAGGAGGTTAAAAATGAATCTCAAGAAACTGCTTGAAGAACTCGAAGCAAAGAAAAACGCCCGCTCCGCTCTGGTTAAGAAGTCTGATGCAAGCCAGGACATCAACGAACTTCGGAGCCTGCAGGGCCAGATTAAAGACCTGACCAATGATATTAATTTCCTTCAGGGCCTTGCCGATGAAGCACAGGCAGAAGAAAACAAGCGCACCGCTGAAGCCGCAAGAGCTGCTGAAAATGCACAGGCTCCGGCACCGGCCCAGCCTGTCGCTGCCCGTACCCAGGCAGTCAATGAACATGCTGAACATGAAGCACAGGAACCGGAACACCGTTCCTTTAAACCGGGCGAAGGCTTCAAAGCCGCTGCCGAAGGCCGCCAGAATCGCACTCCTGAACAGATGGAACAGCGTGGCAAGGACCTCAAAGAAGGCCGCTCTATTACTGTTGCCACTGGCAGCATTGTTCTGCCGCATCGCGACGCCGCTAACATCAATGACACCTTCCAGCAGGTTTCCTCCCTGCTCGATGCCGTAGACTACATGGAACTGCAGGGCGGCGAATCTTTTAAACAGCCCTACGCCAAGGACTCCCCGGACGGCAACTATACTGAAGAAGGCGCCGAATTTTCTGACACTGATGCGGCTTTTGGATACGCTGAAATCACCAAATCCAAGATTACCGGTTATTCTGAAATTACTGACGAAGTGGAAAAACTTCCGGCAGCTAACTACGCCGCTTTCGTTGAAGACAGCGTGACCAAATCTGCCAGAAAGAAACTGGCTAAAGAAATCATGCTGGGCGATGGTACCGCAGGCCATCTGACCGGTATCTTCTCTACCAAGTGCGACGCCATTCCCGCTGATTCCGACATCACCGTTTCCGCTATCGACAACACCACTCTGGACGAAATTGTCTTCTCCTACGGCGGCGATGAATCCGTAGAATCCCAGGCTGCACTGATCCTCTCCAAAGAAGACCTCAAAGCCTTTGCATCTGTACGCTCTGCAGACGGCAAGCCGTTCTACAACATCGTGAACCACGGCGGCTACGGCACCATTAACTCCGTTCCTTTCTTCATCAACTCCGCCTGCAAAGCTGTTGCAAACAGCAAGACCGCATCCGGTGCTTACTGCATGGCTTATGGCGATGTGAAGAACTATAAGCTGGTGGCATTCTCTCCGCTGGACGTTCAGAAATCCACCGATTTCAAGTTTAAGGAAGACATGATTTCCTACAAATCCCGTATCTATGCTGGCGGCAACGTCGTAGCATATAAGGGCTTTGTTCGTGTTAAGAAAGGCGCCGCTGCTTCCACCGGCACCGGTACCGGTAAATAAGGCTAAAGGAGGCGTGACAGGATGTTTAGCCTGGACGAGCTGGCAAGGCTCTTACACCTTGACAGCGATGAGGAATTCGCGAACGCTATGCTTTACGCAAAGGGCGCGGAAACTTACTTAACTAACGCCGGATGCAAAGCGGACTACGACGACCCTCTCTTTGTTAATCTCCTCGTCACTCTGACTTCCCGGCAGCTGACCAACCCGGACCTGCTGTTTTCCGGCTCTGAGATTGAGGGCATGGCGGTCACGGCGCTTATTGCCCAGCTTCGGGCCAAACAGCAGGCAGGAGGTTAGTCATGAAAGCCACAAGAGTAGGGGAGCGCAACAAGCGCATCCAGGTGTACAAGACGACCAAGGTTTCTGACGGTCAGGGCGGCTACCGTAAAGGCAAGCCCGCTTTACTGGCAACCGTTTGGGCTTATGTCCATCCCACTAAGTTTTGGGCAGGTAATGCAGGAGGAGGCCCCATCTCGGGCATCACCCAGGGCATTACCATCAAGACTCTGGAAGGCCTTGATGAGTCCTGCACCGTAACCTACAAAAATCAGACCTATGAGATTTTAAATTTGGACTACTCCGTGGACGGCGAGGTTACAATGACCTGCAAGGCGGTGGTTCATCGTGGCTAGAAAAGCTACCTTTATCGTCAAAGCGGATGTCTCTCAGGCGGTCTACAACTGTCTTCGTAAGCTCGATGCCTACGACCAAAAGACAAGTGATAACATCCGCAAGATTGTAAAAGACAGTACCGCCAATGTCTTTGCGGGAGCGCTGAGGCGTGTTCCCGTCCGTTCGGGGGCCCTGAAGAAGTCTATCCGGATGCGCTTTGAGGATACGCCGACCAACACCGTCGGCATCGTCTACACAAACGAGCCTACAGCGCACTTGATTGAAAGAGGTGCCGGTCCAGTGCCTGTTCTGATGCCGATCAAGAAAAAGGCACTCCATCCCGGGGGCTCCGGTTACTTTTTCACCCGCGCTTCCATTCCGGCAAGGAAGGCCAAACCTTTCCTCAAGCCCGCGATGGATGATGAGCGGCCACGATTTGAAGCCAAGGTAAGGGAGGCGGTGACCAAGACATGATTATTTACAGACTTCCACTCAACGCCCTGCAGAAGGGCCTTTACAACCTTATCAAAGGGAGCATCCTGACCGATGATGATAATGCCGTACCGGTGTTTGACTTCATCCCTAATGGACAGGAGAATTTTCCGTACATCTGGCTGGGGCGGCAGGAGGACAAGCCTGACTACTTAAACAAGAGCCAGGCGCTCCACCTTATTATGCAGGAGCTCGACGTCTGGTCCACAGAGTCCGGCAAGCGGGAGTGCAATGAAATCATGGACGACCTGGTCCACCTCTTAACCTGCCGCTTTCCTGAGATGTCCGGATTTAATGTTTTATCCGTTGAGCTAATCGACTCTTCTATAGAAGGCGAAGTTTATGAAAATGGGCTTACCGCCTACCATGGAAAAGTCGTTTTTAATTACACTATTGAACAAAAGGAGTAAAAAATGGCACTTTCTGATGACGCTTTGAAAACTCTTCCAACTGACCCCAATCCTACTCAGGCCTTCGCCGGTAAAGACGTCCTGCTTTACGTAAACGGGCCGTTAGGTAAGCCTGACAAACCTGTATGGACCATGGTTGGCGCCCAAAAAGAAGCGAACACCAAAAATTCTGCGGACACTATTGATGCGACTCACAAGACTTCCGGCGGCTGGGCTTCCCAGCTGGCGGGCACTCGTAAATGGTCCATCAGCTTCTCCGCCCTGCAGGTTATGAATGATGATGGCCAGGACATCCTGGACTATGCTTACCGTAAGGGCGTTAAGATCCAGATTAAACTTGTGCGCCCGGATAATAAGTATCGTACGGGCTGGTGTTACGTCACTGAATTTGATGAAGGCAATGCCGCAACTGATGCAGCAACTATTACCGCAACCCTGACCGGTGACGGCGAGCTGAGCGCATACCAGGCAGATTCCACCACTACATCTTCCGGCAGTGGAACTCACTAAGCGGAGGTAACTAAATGAAGAAGACCATCACGTTTAAAATGGGGGAGAAAGAGTACTCCCTTATGTTTAATACGAAGGCCCTGGCAGAAATGGAGCGCCTTAACCACGGGCGCTCTATTATGCTAATTATGGGCTCCATGCTGCGTAACTCGGCAGCCGCTTACAATAATCTGAATCTTGACTTTACCCTCGCCGGGCTGAAGGCAGGCCTGCAGGATATGCCAAAGGACACGGACTACTACGATTTTATTGACCGATACTGCGAAGAATCCGGCTCTATCGACGACCTTAATGGCTACATTCTGAAGGCGCTGATTTCTTCGGGCCTTTTTACTCAGGGGGGCCAGAAAGAGGAAGAAGAGATGCTTCATTTTCTGAATCTGTTCCTCAAGAAATAAGGAGCTTTTCAGACTGGGCGCGGTTTGCTGAAAAAATTGCCTACGCTGAAGGACTCAAGCCGAATGAATTTGAAGACCTACAGCCTGGTGAATTTTATGCCTTCCTTGAGGGCCGCAAAATGGCGCTCAAGAAGAAGGACCAGCGCATCGCCTACTATATTGTCTGGCTTTTATCCCCCTATTGTAAGGAACCGTTGAGCATCGACAAGATTTTAGAGCCGCTCTATGTCACCCCGGAACAGAAGCGGGCGCAGTTGTTGAAAGACCGGGAAGAACTAAAGCGTGAATTCGGGATAACGGAGGAGCATCATCATGGCCACAATCGCTGATTTGCTTGTAAAACTGGGCGCCGACAGCTCCGGTCTCAGGAGCGAACTGAATAAAGCAAAGTCGGACATCAACAGCACATTTGATGCTAATCCGCTAAAGACTTTCCAGGGCGCCGTGGACGGCACGGCAGGCTCCATGGAGAAGCTGATTTCCAACTTTGGCAAGTTTACCGCTGCCGCCGGTGCCGGTTTTGGATTTATCCAGATGATTTCCGGCGCCGTGGAGGCAGGCGCCCGCGTCAAAGAGCTCTCTGAGACCATGGGTATTTCCGCGGCCCAGGCCTCCCAGTTTTCGCGGACCGTGTCCCTTGCTGGCGGTGATGTATGCAATTCGCCGCGTCCGGCAACTTCAAACGAATCC
>ERZ859732.522-NODE-522-length-15313-cov-3.966051_pt1 | contig 15313 bp, 8 predicted proteins | sample MGYA00510123_ERZ859732 | MGnify/ENA primary metagenome ERZ859732 (study PRJEB30046, sample SAMN00715133) | human gut metagenome | study: EMG produced TPA metagenomics assembly of the A metagenome-wide association study of gut microbiota in type 2...
TTTTCGAATTTTGAATTCCCTCTTAAAACAAGGCTATAGGATTTTTCACTTTTCGTTTTTCTCTTTTCCCTTAAATCAGGGCTATTGAATTCTTCACTCTTCGTTCTTCACTTTCCACTTAAACGGCGTCAGCCTTTTTACCTTTAAAAGACCTACAATGCGCTAAACTTCTCCACCAGTTTGCGGCGGTAGAAGCGTCCCACCCTCACGTTTTCTATCTTGTCGAAAGGAGGGAAGAAGCGGCAGCAGTTGTCGGTGACCTCGATGAGGTAGCTCATGTTGATGATGAACTTCTGGTGAACCTGCACAAAGTCGGGACTGATGCCCAAGAGAGCGTAGCTGTTGATGTTACGTTTCAGGCGCATAGGCTCCTCAACGCCTGCCAGCACCACCTCCCATGCTCTTGCGTCAGAGTTGTATTGGAACACGCCGATGTCGCGGATGTTTACCAAGCGGAAGTCGACGGTGTTGGTGTAGAGCAGATACTTGCCGTCGCCATGTGCCGATGAATCTTGCGTGGTGGCAGCCATGCCCGGGTGAACTGGCGCATACTTGCGGTCTGTGTAGACACGCTGCATGATGACGCTCAGCTCCTTACGGTCGAACGGCTTCACGAGGAAGTCGAACGCGCGATTACGGAACGCGGGCAACATGAACTTGTCGTAGGCCGAATACATGACCACGCGGCAGTGGCCGTGGGTGTAGTTGTCCATGCGTTCAAGGAAGTCGATGCCTGAGATGTCGGGCAGCTCAATGTCCAGGAACAGCAGCTCTGGCATGTGGGTGCCCATCAGTCGTAGTCCGTCAATGCCGTTAGTGGCTGTTCCCACAACCTCAACGTCGGGATATTCTTTCAGCTGCTCCTGTAGATATTTCGCAGCCTGTATGTCGTCGTCAATAATAAGTGTCTTCATTAATCTTTCAATTCGTTAAACGTTTTAAACGGAACAGATGGAAGAGGCATGCCTATTCCAGCTTCATCCCGTCAGGTATAATTATTGTAGATGCGCATCCGCACACCGTGCCGTCGTTTGACGTTATGTTGTGCAGCGAGAAGCGCAGCTTGCGCTTGCTGCGCTCGTTAAGCGCCGCTATCGACTGTGTGATGACACCCAGTCCGGTGCGCTTGCGTGGTGCCTGTGCCCGTGCGTCGAAGCCACGTCCGTTGTCCTCCACCCTTATCGTTGTGGCGTTGTCGGCATGGGTGACCGATATGGTGAGCGTCTTCTTGCCATCACGTCCTTTCAGTCCGTGCACGATGGCGTTCTCTGCCAGAATCTGCAAGAACATCGACGGCACCTGAATGTTGTCGGGCTTGATATCGGGAGCCAGGCAGGCGTTAAACTCAAAGTCGGGACCCAGCAAATATTTCTGCATGCCCACATAGCGTGTCACGAACGCCAGCTCGTCGGCAAGGCTCACCGTCATGCGTGTCGACATGTCGAGATTGGTGCGTATGAGCCTTGACAGCTCCAACAGCTCGCTGCTCGCCTCCGCTCCGTCGTTCATGATCTTGTTGTTAAGGACGTTGAAGACGAAATGAGGGTTTATGCGGTTGCGTGCGCTCGCCAACTTGAGTTGCATGATGCTTATGCGGTTTCTGAGGAACTGTTTTCGTGCGTACATGAACCACATGATGAGCAAGAGAACGAGCACCACCGCCACGAGCATCATGATAGACAGTGCCGATTTTGTGCGGTAGATGTCGGCGTTCTTGTGCTCCATCTCCAACGAGTGGTGCAGGCGCAGCGTGTCTTCGGTGAAGCGGTCCATGATCTCGTATGCCCGCATGTTGCTTCGGTTGTGCATGAGCGAGTCGGTCTGCTTGTCGTCCTCGCGCAACAGGCGGTAGGCTTTCTCGAAGTTGCCTGTCCGCGCATAATAGCCGCGCAGGTAGCTGTTGCGTATGTGTCGCAGGTTGTAGCCAGGGTCTGCCGTTATGTGTTCGCTGTTGAGCAGGCGTGTCACCTCGCTCATGTTGTCTTGCCGCAGGGCGATGCCTATCTTTATGGTGTTCACATAATAAGTGGCCACGGGGTCGTTCATGCGCAGGATATATTGCTCCACCATGCCGAGACAGCGTTTCGACTCTTTCACCTCGCCGAGGTTCAGATACACGTCTGCCAGGTTGAGGCGGCATAGGTACATGTCGAAATTGTTCTCCATGTGGTTCTTCACAAGCATCTGCTCGAGCTGAAGAAACTTCTTTAGCGACGACTGATAGTCTTTGGAGTAGTAGAAGAACGAGCCGTAGTCGTTGAGAAAATAAGCCTGCATGCTGGGCTGCATGGCGTTATATTGTTGCGCCGTCTGCTCATAGTAGCGGCGTGAGGTGGTGAAGTCGTTAAGGTTCATGTAGATGCGTGCCAGTCCGAGATAGAGCGTCACGTTCTCTGTCTTCGGCAACTTAAGCGAGTCGGTGAGCAGCAGGGCACGTCTGTACCACGCCGCCGCCTCTGGCAGGTTGTCCTTAAAGTAGAAAGCGTCGGCAAGATTGCCGCACAGCTTATGTGCCTGTGTCTTGTTGTCGCTGCTCATGAGCAGCTGGTAAGAGCGCTTGTAGAGCGCAATCACCGAGTCGGGGTTCTGGTGGAAGTTGTGCATCTTGATGGCGGCGCACGAGTAGGCACTCGCCATGATGCTGTTCAGTCGGGGAGAGGGTTTTTGCTGCTTGGCAAAACGCAGCGTGCGGTTAACATAAGGTGTTAAAGAATCGGGGGTTTCTGACAGCATGAAATATTTTGCCTTCAGCATGAGCAGCTCATAGTAGGCAATGCTGTCGTCGGCTTCCTTCATGCCTTGCTCAATGAGCTGCAAGGCCGATGAGGCGTGGTGTGTTATGGAGTCGTCGAGGGCGGTGAGCCGTTGCCTGCGTGCGTCCTCGTCGCTGTCGCCGCGTCCGTGGGAGCAGGCGGCGAGCATGGTCATGACGAGCAGCAGACACACACATGCCGTCACGGGCAGCGGCAGCTTCAGAAGCTTCTGTTGCCTGTGGCGGTGTGTCGTCTTACGGCTGGCAGTGGTGTGGTGTTGCCGTCTTGCTGTTGTCATGATGCTTGCTCAGTTGGCGTTCTCAGAGAGGAATTTTATTCTTACAAGTCGGATCTCCTCCTCGCTGATGTCCTCGCCGTCAAACTCGTCAAGGGCCTCGTTGATGCTGTCTGAGGTGCTTGTGAGGAAATAGTCGTAGATCTCGTCGATCTTGTCTTCGTCCATCACATCCTCCAGGAAATAGTCGATGTTGAGCTTTGTGCCACTGTAGATTATGGCTTCTATGTCGTCGAGCAGAGTGTCGAAGTCGAGGCCCTGTGCGTCGGCAATGTCGTCGAGCGGAATCTCGCGGTCTATCTCTCTGATGATGTAGACCTTCTTTGCCGACTTCTTTGCCACGGTGCGCACGCGCAGGTCTTCAGGACGTTCGATGTCGTTCTCCTCACAGTGGCGCTTTATCAGTTCGCAGAACTCCTTGCCGTAGCGCTTGGCCTTGCCCACGCCCACGCCCTGAACGTTCTGCAGCTCGTTGATGGTCACGGGATACATCGTTGCCATCTGTTCGAGCGAGATGTCCTGGAAGATGACGTATGCCGGCAGGTTATGCTTCTTTGCCACCTGCTTGCGCAGGTCTTTGAGCATGGCGAAGAGGGTGGGGTCGAGGGCGCTGCCCGCTGCTCCATGGCTCTCTTCTTCGTAAGGCGAACTGAAATCGTTGTCCTCGACAATCATGAACGATGACGGTTCTTTCAGCCAGCGACGTCCCGCGGCTGTGATCTTCAGCGTGCCGTAGTTTTCTATGTCGGAGGCAATCAGTCCGGCGATGATGGCCTGTCGTATGACGGGCACCCAGAGACGGGAGCTCAGGTCTTCGCCTTCGCCGAAACACTCGAGCTTGTCGTGATGGTGTGACACCAGCTCGTCGGTGGCCCGGCCTTTCACGAAGTCGATGATGTAGTCTTGTCTGAAGTCGCCCTTCACGGCGCTCACAGCGTGCAGCACCGCCTGCAGGGCATCGCGTCCTTCAACGCGCTCCTTGGGGTGCAGACAGTTGTCGCAGTTGTGGCAGTTGTCGACGGGATAGTCTTCGCCAAAATAGTGGAGCAGCAGCTTGCGGCGACATACCGACGACTCGGCATAGGCTGCTGTCTCTTGCAGCAGCAGTCGGCCAATCTCTTGTTCTGCTCCCGACTTTCCGTCCATAAACTTCTCCAGCTTCTGCAGGTCTTGCTGTGCGTAGAAGGCAATGCATATTCCCTCGCCGCCATCGCGTCCTGCACGTCCCGTCTCCTGGTAGTAGCCTTCAAGGCTCTTGGGTATGTCGTAATGGATGACGAAGCGCACATCGGGCTTGTCTATGCCCATGCCGAAGGCTATGGTCGCCACGATCACGTCTATGCGCTCCATGAGGAAATCGTCTTGTGTCTGCGAGCGTGTTGCCGAGTCGAGACCAGCGTGATAAGGTGCCGCCTTTATCTCGTTGGCTTTGAGCACGGCGGCCAGCTCCTCCACGGTCTTTCGTGAGAGACAGTAGATGATGCCGCTCTTGCCCGGGTGCTGACGCACAAACTTGATGATCTGCCGGTCAATGTCCTTGGTCTTCTGTCTTACCTCATAGTAGAGGTTCGGACGGTTGAACGAGCTCTTAAACTCAACAGCGTCGTTTATGCCCAAGTTCTTCTTTATGTCTGTGCGCACCTTGTCGGTGGCGGTTGCTGTGAGCGCAATGACCGGTGCGTTGCCTATCTTGTTTATCGTGGAGCGCAGCGTGCGGTAGTCGGGACGGAAATCGTGTCCCCACTCAGAGATGCAGTGGGCTTCGTCTATGGCATAGAAAGAGATCTTGAACGATTGGAAGAAGGGCAGGTTGTCTTCCTTGTTAAGCGACTCGGGAGCCACATACAGCAACTTCGTGCGCCCGCTCTGCACATCGTTCATAACCTGCTGAATGGCGGCTTTGTTGAGCGATGAGTTGAGATAATGGGCCACGCCCGGTTGGTCGCTGATGCCGTTAATGACATCGACCTGATTTTTCATCAAGGCGATGAGTGGCGACACCACAATGGCGGTGCCGTCCATGATGAGCGACGGTAGCTGGTAACAAAGGCTCTTGCCGCCACCTGTGGGCATGAGCACAAAAACGTTGTGCCCCTCGAGCAGGCTACGGATGATAGCCTCTTGGTCACTCTTGAACTTGTCAAAGCCAAAATAGCGTTTTAGTTGTTCGTTAAGATTCACGTTTGTAGTCATAGTGCGTCATAGCGCCGTCGTCATCTCTCCCGACTGTGGCTGTCGGGAGGATGTTGGCGGACTTAATGGTTTCTTGTTTGTTTTTACGCATGAGGTTGATGCAAGGAGTTGCCGCTCCGTCTGGCGGTATCAGGAAGCTGTCTCCATGCGGTTGAGGCTCGACTTCTCAAGCTGCTCTTTGGCATAGTTGAGCGTCACCTTGAAAGTCTTCACCTTCTTTGACGGTATTTCGTACATCGCGTCCATCATGACCGTCTCCACGATTGAACGCAGTCCGCGGGCTCCAAGCTTGTAGTCCATGGCCTTTGCCACAATATAATCGAGCGTCTCCTCAGGGAACGAGAGCTTTATGCCGTCCATGCTGAAGAGCTTTTCGTATTGCTTGATAATGCTGTTCTTCGGTTCTACCAAGATGCGGCGCAGTGCTTCCTTGTCGAGGGGTTTGAGATAGGTGAGCACGGGCAGACGACCGATGATCTCGGGAATGAGTCCGAACGACTTGAGGTCCTGAGGCAGGACATACTGCATGAGGTCGCCCTTGTCGATCTTCGCTGTGTTCTGCACCGAGTTGAAGCCCACGGTGTGGGCGTTCATGCGCTGTGCTATCTTGCTCTCAATGCCGTCGAAGGCACCGCCGCAGATGAACAGGATGTTGCGTGTGTCGACATGTGCATAGTCTTGGTCCGGATGCTTGCGGCCACCCTTTGGCGGCACGTTGACCATCGTTCCCTCAAGGAGCTTGAGCAAGCCTTGCTGCACACCCTCGCCGCTAACGTCGCGTGTGATGCTCGGGTTGTCGCTCTTGCGTGCTATCTTGTCGATCTCGTCAATGAAGACAATGCCCTGCTCGGCAGCCTTGATGTCGTAGTCGGCAACCTGAAGCAGTCGTGACAAGATGCTCTCCACGTCCTCGCCCACATATCCTGCCTCGGTGAACACCGTTGCGTCGACAATGGTGAAGGGCACGTCGAGCAGCTTGGCGATGGTGCGTGCCAGAAGGGTCTTGCCCGTTCCTGTGCTTCCCACCATGATGATGTTGCTCTTCTCTATCTCCACACCGCTGTCGTCGTGAGGTTGTCTCAGACGCTTGTAGTGGTTATACACCGACACGGCGAGGTAACGCTTGGCGTCGTCTTGGCCAATGATGTATTGGTCGAGATAAGCTTTTATCTCTGTGGGCTTGGGCACCTCTTTGAGGTTATACTTGTGGTTGCTCTTGCCTGAGGCTGACGCTTTGTCCATGCCGACTTCTTGAAGCAGTTCTTCGCATCGTTGAACGCACTCGTTGCATATATATCCGTGCAAACCTGTGATGAGCAACTGTACTTGGCTCTCAGGCTTACCGCAGAAACTACATTTGTTCATTTCTTTATTTTTCTCCTTTTCTGTTGTAGGGTGGTTTCTATTAAATGGTTACAGGTCGAGGCCCGGCTCTTGTTTTCTTGGCTTTTGTTTCTTGCCTTTGCTTCTTGCTTTTGCTTTTGTTTTTTGTTTTCTTGCCTATGGAAAACATCCGTTCAACCTGTTGCCACGAAGCTTACTTCTCGCTTGTTGTCTCTGTGGCGGGTTTCTTCATGAGCACGGTGTCGACCATGCCATACTCTTTTGCTTCGGGTGCTGTCATCCAGTAGTTGCGGTCGCTGTCGGCCCACACCTTGTCGAAGGGCTGGTGAGAGTGCTCGCTGATGATGTTGTAGAGCTCCTTCTTCATCTGTCCGATGAGGCGTGCCTCAATCTCGATGTCTGAAGCCTGTCCCTGTGTGCCGCCGAGGGGCTGGTGTATCATGACGCGACTGTGCTTCAGGGCGCTGCGCTTGCCCTCCTGACCTGCCACAAGGAGCACGGCTCCCATTGATGCTGCCATGCCTGAGCAGAGCGTTGCCACGTCAGAAGAAATAAACTGCATGGTGTCGTAGATGCCGAGACCTGCTGTGACGCTTCCGCCGGGCGAGTTGATGTAGAGGGAGATGTCCTTTGTGTTGTCTACCGAGTCGAGGTAGAGCAGCTGTGCCATGATGGTGTTGGCCACATAGTCGTCTATCGGTGTGCCAAGGAAGATGATGCGGTCTGCCATGAGGCGTGAGAACACGTCCATCTGTGTGACGTTGAGCTGGCGCTCTTCGAGGATATAAGGGTTGAGGTAGTGCGACTCTGACTTGATTACGTCGTCAAGCACCATTCCGTTCATGCCAAGGTGTTGTGTGGCAAATTTTCTGAAATCGTTCATCGTTGTTTGTCCTGTTATGATCTTTTTAAAATATATAATGTGTGGCAACGCTGTCTTGCTCGCTTTTTGTTTAACGTTGTTTCTTGCATGTCTTTCTGGGCAACGCCGTCTTGCTTGCCCTCGTGCGTAGCAATGTTTTCGCTTGCCTATATAATAAAAAAAAGAGAGGTTATCGGCTTTTTGTCTTTCTTTATAGACAGATTGTTGCCATTCTATTTACAAAGATAACCAAAAAAGTCGATAACCTCTTTTATTTAAAGAAGTTTTTTTGAAAAAACGTCAAGTTTTTTTATTATTCACCCTTCTCGCTCATCATCTTGTTGAACTCGTCGAGAGTCACTTCCTTCTCGTTGAGCTTAACAGAAGCCTTGAGGGCGTTGGTGAGCTTGCGGTCTACGGCGCGGTCAACGAAGCCGTCGATGTTCTCGCGCTTCTTCAGCAACTCGTCAACGTAGTTGTCGAGATACTCCTCGGGCACGTTGTCCATGCCATACTGAGCAAACTGCATGCGTGCGCCTTCCTTGGCAGCAGCCTTGATGTCGGCGTCGTCGATCTTGATGTCATGAGCCTTAACCAGCTGCTCCTTGATGAGGTGCCACTTGAGCTGCTCGATGCTTGCTGCGAAGTTTTTCTCTACAAACTCCTCACCACGCTCCTTGTTGTTAAGCAGCATGATGCGCTTGAGCAGAGCCTCGGGGAACTGAAGCTCGCCTACCTTCTCGTTGCAGTAGGCCTTAACGTCCTCAAGGAACTTGAAGTCGCTGTTTACCTCAAGCTGGGGAGCGAGTGTCTCGACGATCTTTGCGCGGAGCTCCTCCTCGTTGCTTACGCCACCGTCCTTGCCAAACACCTTCTCGTAGAAGTCGGCGTTGAGCTCAGCCTTCTCGAAGCGCTTGATCTCGGTGATCTGGTAGCTGAAGTTTGCCTCCAGATCCTTAGCCTCTTCCTTAGAGATCTTCAGCAGAGCAGAGATCTCAGCCTCGCCCTCGGGATAAGCCTTGCGGGGGTTCCATGTGATGATGTCGCCCAGCTTGGCCTCGTTGAAGAGGTTCTTCTGGTCCTCTACCTTGATATACTGGGGCATGAGCACAGCTCCCTCAACGGTGATGCCGTTCTCCTTGGTGTTGCCCTCAGCGTCGAGCTCGCGAAGGTCGCCCTTCAGCATGTCGTTCTTCTCGGCGTCGAAAGTCTCGGCAGCTACATAATCGCCAGCGCGGTTCTGCAGCATCTCGATCTGCTTGTTGATCAGCTCGTCGTCAGCCTTGATCTTGTAATAGTCGATTTTGTTCTTGCCGTTCAGCTCGATCTTAAACTCGGGAGCTACAGCGATGTCGAAGATAAAGGTATAAGGAGCGTCCTTCTCAATGTCAACGGGAACCTGCTTCTCTGAAGGCAGGGGCTCGCCCAGCATTGCGATGTTGTTGTCCTTAACATACTTGTAGATCTGCTCGCCCACGAACTTGTTAACGGCATCCATCTTTACCTGTGTGCCGAACTGCTTCTTAATGAGGCCCATGGGAACCATTCCCGGACGGAAGCCAGGATAATTGGCTTTCTTACGATAGTCTTTCAGAGTCTTCTCGACGTTCTCCTTGAAGTCTGCTTCCTCAACGGTGATGGTCATAAGACCGTTCACCTTATCCGGATTTTCGAATGAAATGTTCATCTTGTTTTTTATATTGTTTTTTTAATTGTTGTTTTTTTCGTTGTCGCTTTTTCGTTGTCGCTTTTTTCGACCTTGCTTTTTCGATGCTGCTTTTTTAGCACTTTCCTTTGCAGATGTGGCACTCCTCTCTGTTCAGATGTAGACTCATCTTTTGGGTCTTGCCGTTAGGATGTGGCGCTCCTTTCTGTTCAAGACAAGCATTTCTTTCTTGTTCAAAGCAGGCGCCTGCCGTGCCGTTTTCTGGCATCTTTACGCATTGAAATGCAAAATTACTTATAAATAATGTAAAATCCTAACGCTTTGTCTAAAAAATGTGTTTTTTTAACCAACATCTTGGTTTTCTTCACTCTCCCGTTGGTTTCCTTCTCTCTAACACAGCCTTTTCCCTCTCTAACAGAGCTTTTCCCTTTCTCGGCTTTTTACTCCTCATCTTACAGCTTTTTGCTTCCTCTCTTTCGGTAGCTATCTACCGTTCTTTCGGTAGCTATCTACCGCTCTTTTGGCAGCTATCTACCATTCTTTCGGTAGCTATCTACCATTCTTTCAGTAGCTATCTACCATTCTTTTGGCTGCTATCTGCTTATTTTTCGGTAGCTATCTCCCTCTTTTAGAGCATCAGAGCTTTTTCACCACGCTTCCGTCCAGACGTCTCATCTCTACATGTCCGTCTTCATAGATGGCGAATGTGGGTTCGTTGCCGCCTTTAGGGAAGGTCACGGAGCCTGTGTTGCACACCACCTGTCCGCTGTCGTCTTGTTCAAGCTTCCACAGGTGCGTGTGGCCATAGAAGAAAAAGTCGTGTTTGCAGGCAGGCTGGTTCTCCTCGTTAAACACATGTCCGTGAGTGAGAAACAGTCGGCGTCCGTTGTCCACAACCACGGCATAGGTTGAGAGAACAGGAAACTGCAGGAGCATCTGGTCCACCTCCGAATCGCAGTTGCCTCTCACCGCCACGATGTTTTCTTTCATCGCGTTCAGGCGGTCAGCAATGCCCTTAGGGTCAATGCCCTCAGGTATGCGGTTGCGTGGTCCATAGTTGAGAATGTCGCCGAGGATGAGCATCATCTCGCAATGCTCTTCCTCATACACTCGCAGCACCTGCTCCAAAGCGGGCAGCGAGCCGTGTACGTCGCTTACTATTAGATATTTCATAGAATAAAACTTAAACTAAGCCCCGCTATAGGAATGTTGATTTTTGAATTTTGAATGTTGAATTGTCGGCTTTCAGCCGATGTTGAGTTTTCGAATTTTGATTTTTCCTCGTTAGAAGGGCTATCGAATTCTTCACTCTTCGCTCTTCACTTTTCCCTTTCGAAGGCGTCAGCCTTTTTTACCTTTTTACTTTTTTACTTTTTTACCTTTAAAATGCCTTTTTACTTTTTTACCTTTAAAGCGTCGCATCCCTCAGCCTTGACGATGTAGAGGCCGTGAGGCAGGGTGGCGAGACTTATGGTTGAGGCGTGGGCAGAGAGGACGGTGCGACCAGCCACGTCGGTCACGGTGAAGAGCGTGGCGGCAGGAGCCGACACCGTGTTGCCACAGACGGTGAGCTTGTTGTCGGTGCCGTCGGCAAGAGTAGATGTTATGCCCGTTGCGCCCTCATCGTAAGGAATGTAGAGACCCACGGTGTGAGAAGGATAATCCTTGTAAGTTACCTTTCCGATCAATGTCGACTTGCCCGTGGCCGGGTCAAGCTCCAGCAGTTCGCCCGACGACAAGTCGCCGTTGTGAGCCCAGAACAGACGGCCCGTCTTGTGGTCGAAGGTCATGGAATGGTAGAGCGCGATGTCGGTGATCGAGGTAGAGCCCACAAGCGTCGTTGTGCCCGTCTTCTTGTCGAGGGTGTAGAGGCATCCGTCGTTGGCGATGGCGAAGAGCGTGCCCTTGTTGTCGGCAGCGAGCGTAGAGAGCTTGCGGTCGATTGGTGCCAGCAGCTTCTGTGCTCCAGTGGCGAGGTCTATCGATGCGAGCACCAGTTGCTCTTTGTCTATGACGAGAGCATACATGGTGTGGTCGGCGTAGCTGTAGGTCACGTCGAAGACCAGGTTGTTGAGCGATGTAGAGAATGTCGGCTCCCATGTCAGGGTGTCGAGAACCACAAACTCGCGCGGAATGAACGATGTGCCGTCGCCTGTGAAAGCATAATAGGAACCCTTGTAATATTCGCCTGTAGCTATGCGGTAGCCGTTAGGCATCACCTCTTTCTTATATACAGCCGTCTCGGGAGCGTTGGTCGGAATGGTCATGACGCCAAGATAGTCGTATGGATCCCAGCGGAAGCCGCGGAGGTCGGCATCGGTGTAGTTGAACAGTTGGAGCGCGGTGCTGTTGTTGTCGGCATAGGTGTCGCCCTTCACATTGGCTGTTGCCGTGATGGTGTAAGCCGTCTCAGGCTTCAGCGTCACGTCGCCCACTGCAAACTCTACGCTCTCGCCCTTGTTTATGTTGCCGTTATAGGTTGCTGCGAGCGTCTGCTCGTCAGAGAGCACCACCTTCACGGGCACGGTTGTGAGCGGCTTCTCGCCATAGTTTTTGATCATCACCTTCACCGTGACGCTGCTCTGCATGGCAACGGTGCGTGCGGGCGAGGTGATGGCCTCTATGCTGGCGTCGACGTCGGTCTGGCGCTCAACGGTGTTAGACAGCGCCTCAGCCGATGTTACGCTTGCTTCGCCCGCTGGGTAGACAGCCTGAACGGTGTAGGTGTAAGCGTTGGGAGCAAGGGTGCCCCATGCGTCGTCGCTGACCGTAAAGCCGGTCACACCCTCCTTTACGACCTTCGTCTTTGACGGGTCAACAGGTGTGGTTGTGCGGTAGATGTTATATTTTGGAGCCGGTAGGCTAACAGCCGGTTCGCCATACTCGCCCTTGCTGCCGGGAATGACACACTGGGCTGCGATGTTCCAGCCATAATAGCCGTTATAGGTTGAGCCTGTCTCGCTCCATTTCAGACAGTTCTTGTTGTTGACCTTGCTGTAAGTGCTGGCGTTGCCAACCTCAGCATTCTCGTCGCCCACTATGCGCAGGCCAACCATATAGTTTTCGCCCTTGCGCACCTCAACAGGAGTGGTGAGCTGTGCCACAGCCCATCCGCCCTCGGAAGATGTGGTCATGGGCACCGACTGGAGCACCTCATGGTCGTCGCGTGTGCCACGCCACACGATGGCTTGCACCGTGCCGTCGTTGGCCTTAACCCACGCCTTGACGGCAGCAATGCTGGTGCCCATCATGAGCGAGTCGGCAGCATCTTGAGCGGTGAAGGCGTGAGCCACGCAGAAGTCGGACTTGCAATAATATTCTGACGATGTGCTCTTTTTCACATCGGTCGGTCCGATGTGAGCCCACTGTGTCTTGACGTCACGCGTCTGCGGGTCCTTCCATGTTATGGTTGCCGACTTGCCGTCGGGAGCCACGGTTGCTGTCACGCCGTAAGGCACGATGGCGCTTCGCATGAGCGTTGTCTCTGGTAGCTCCTGGCTTGCTGTGGCCTTGTCGGCAGAGATCACCAGCTCGCTGTTGTCGAAGAGCGGATAAGAGAAGGTAAGCTTGCTCTCCTCGCCCTTGAACACGTCGATGGCAAACTGTCCGTTGGCATCGGTAGCCGTTTCGCCCTCGGTGTAGCCGCTGAGCTTCACCTTTATGTCCTTCACGTTGCCGTTGACGCCGCTGAGCTTCACCTTGCCGCTGAGCTTTATCATGGCACGCTTGGTCATGGCGATGTTCTGAGAGGCAGAACCCTTCTCGGGAAGGGTGATGTCGGCAGACCAGTCGTTGTAGCCCTTGGCCGTGGCCTTGAGGGTGTGTGAGCCGCTGGGTGCAGCGTAGAAGCTGTAGGTGCCGTCGGCGGCAGAGGTGGCGGTGAAGGAACCTATCTGTACGGTGGCGTTCTTCAGAGCCTCGCCACTCTCGCTGTCGGTCACCTTGCCGCTGAGCGTTGCCACGCCTGTGGCGTCGATGACGAAGCGCATGTAGGGCAGGGCCGCGTTGAGACCTGTTCCCTCGCCCGATGCGATGTTGTCGAGGTCTATGTCGGAGCTGCTTGACGACACCGTGCGTGTGCGGTTGGGCTTGCCGGCGTTGGCTGCCACGAAGAAGCGGTCAAAATAGGTCCCGCTGCGCGAGCCTTTGCCCAAGAACATGTAGACCACGAGGTTACGGCCCTTGTAGCTGTATGGTGTGGCGAGATGCAAGGGCACGTCGTTGTCACCCTTGTTGAAGGTCACGTTGCCGTCGAAGACAAGCGTCATGTCGGTGGTCTTGAACCATCCCTTTTGCAGAGAGGTCTCATCGGTCTCCATCATCCATATCTTCATCGGACTGGTCATGGGGTCGGCATATTTAGAGAACGAGTTGCGCAGCACCAGGTCGCTGATGGTGCCCTTGGCGCCCTTGAGGTCAGAGGGGTAGACCATGACCTGTGTGGCTGTCTGGTTGGATTCGAGGTCGAAGGGCAGCTTCGGGTTGCCGTTCTCTGACGTGGCATCGGGGGCGATGTTAAAGTCTTTGAGCGTCTGGTCGTAGCCGATAAACTCGCTTGAGGTCATGCCCTTGCCCTCGCCAGCCGGGTTCACCGGAACGACGGTGTAAGAGGTGAGCTGTCCTGCTGTCGGCGTGTCTTTATAGGTTGTCTCCTTGAGACCTGTAGCAATGGTCTGATGGGTGTCGCCCACGTTGCGTGTCACGGTGTATGTGAGCTGTGCGGGGTCGAAGGTACCCTTGTTGGCTCCCGCTGTGGGGGCTTTCCATGTGAGGGTTATCTGTCCGTCGTTCGCCTTCGCCTGAAGGTCTGTAATGGCTGCCGGGATGTCGAGACCCACATGGATGGTCTTTGAGATGCGGCCCGACTCGCCCTCGTCTGTGCTCATGGCCACGGCATAGGTGTGGTTGCCTGAGGGCACGTCAGTGTCGGTGTAGGTGGCGTCGGCACCGGGGGTCATGCCCTCGCTGACGGTGGCAATCTTCTCGCCATCGCGGTAGATCACGGCTGTAACGGCGGTGAGAGCGTTGCCTGTGCCTGTGGCTGAGGCGTTCTTCCATTTGAGCACCACCGATGCGCCGTCGGTGCCTGCTGTGGCGGTGAGGCCGGTCGGCGCTTTCGGACCAGCGAGGTTGCTCACCTTCACGTCGTCGATGCCGAGGGCGTAAGACGCTGCCTGATGGTGACGGAAGGCGATGTATATTTTCTTGCCTTCAAAAGCTTTCAGCGAGAAAGAACGGTTTTTCTTCTCAGGGTCGTCATTATATTCGTTGTCGAGGGTCTCGGCTGTGAGCTTGTGTGTGAAGTCGGCGGGTGCAGTGCCTGTTTCCGACACCAACAGCTCATAATATTCCTTCGAGTTCAGATCCTCGGCGCAGCACATGTAAGAAACCTTAAACTGGTCGTTGGTGACGTTGATCTGTGGCGTTATGAGCCAGTTGTCTTGCGTGCCGTCATAGTCTTTTCCGTTGTCGGGATTAGAGGTGTAGGAGATGGCAATCTTCTTGCCGTTGAGCGAGGCGTGTCCGCTGGTGGCAATCTGCCAGCAGTGGCCGTCGCCGTCGGCGTCGACGGTGGTCCATCCTGACGGTGGAAACACGTCGCCCTCAAAACCTTCGTTAACGATGAACGATTGGCCTGATGCCTTTGCCGCTCCTGCGAGCGTCATGGCAGCAGTGAGGGCCATGATGAGATAATGTCTTGTTTTTCTCATAGCTATACAGTTTTTTTGTTGTGTTTTATCGGCTTTTGCTTATCGCCCTTGGCTTATCGACCATTTCTTATTGGCCTTGGCTTATCAACCATTTTCTTCTCGCCCATTTCTTCTTGGCCATTGCTTTTGGGTTTCATCAAAACGGTTATTTTTTGCAAAAATAGCGCAAAATCTTCAAACTACATAATAAAACGTTATTTATTTTGTAAGAAAAGTTACAATATGTAGTTTTTTAATAATATTTTTATCAATAATTCCTACATAAGAGAAAGTTCTTTTTATCAGAAGAACAGTTTTTTGTAGATTTTATTTAAAAAAAAGCCCTCTCTCCTGCAAAAGAATTGTTGGAGAGAGGGCTTATTCTTAACTAATCCCTTAAAAAGCCTTGGCTATAAGATTTTCCACTTTTCTCTTAAAAAGCCTTGTTCTCAACGGCGTCAGCCTTTTTTACTTAGCCCCACCCCCTCGCCACCTGACGGTGGCTCACCC
>ERZ859732.523-NODE-523-length-15312-cov-2.878744_pt1 | contig 15312 bp, 2 predicted proteins | sample MGYA00510123_ERZ859732 | MGnify/ENA primary metagenome ERZ859732 (study PRJEB30046, sample SAMN00715133) | human gut metagenome | study: EMG produced TPA metagenomics assembly of the A metagenome-wide association study of gut microbiota in type 2...
AAAAATTATTTCTGTTGGTGTAGATGGAGAAAATTTAAACGATAATTTTTGTGTAAATGATTTTTCTTATAATATAAATATACCAGTTGGAAAAAAATGTGAAATCTTAGTTACAGCACAAGTACAATTAATTGCCGGAGAAGAATTTAAAGCAAAAGAAATTAATGACTTTGCTACTATAAAGATTGGCGAAAACGAGAAAAAATCAGAAGAAGTTAAATTTTTTATGAAAGGCGTAGAAGGTGAAAATTACAATAGAGATGATGATGAAAATAATTCTGGAGATAATAACGGAAATAATTCTGACAATAAAGAAAAATATTCAATTAGTGGAGTTGCTTGGTTAGATGAAAATGTTAATGGAGCAATGGAAGAAAATGAAAGAAAATTACAAGGTATCAAAGTAAAAATATTTGATATTTCTACCGGAAAATATTTGAAAGATAGTAATGGAAATGTTATAGAGACAGTAACAGGTGATGATGGAAAATATGAATTTTCATCTGTTGGAGAAGGAGAGTATCTTTTAACATTTGAATATGATACGAAAGAATATGAAATAACAACATATAAAGCAGTTGGAGCAATTGAAAGCAAAAACTCAAAAGCTGTATTAAAAACTATAAATGTAGACGGAAAAGATGTTTCATGTGGTGTTACAGATACTTTATATGTTCAATATAATGTTATAAATGTTAATATAGGATTAAAAACTAAAGCAAAATTTGATTTAGAATTAAATAAATATATAAAGAAGGTAACAGTACAAAATAATAAAGAAACTAAGACATATAACTTTGATAATAAATCATTTGCAAAAGTAGAAATTGATAGAAAACAATTGAAAAATTCAACAGTAATTATAGAATACAATATACAAGTAAAAAATACTGGAGATGTTGAAGGTTATGCAACTACAATTATAGATTATATGCCTGATGGAATGACATTTAGATCAGAACTTAATTCAAATTGGTATATTTCTAATGGAAATTTATATACTAAACAATTAGAAAAAATAAAATTGCAACCAGGTGAAACAAAAGAAATTACACTAGTTTTAACTAAACAAATGACTGAGAATAACGTTGGACTAGCTAATAATATTGCGGAAATATATGAAGCATACAATGAGTATGGAATTTCAGATATAGATTCAACTCCGAATAATAAAATAAACGGAGAAGATGATTTGGGATCAGCAGATATTTATATAGGAATAAAAACAGGTATTCAAAAAGCTTCTTATATAATATTAACAATAGTTAATGTTGTTTTAATAGCATTTGCAATTAGAATTATTTTTATAAAAAGAAAGAAAAATTTTTAAAGAAAGGAGGAGAGAACAATGAAAAAACGAGTTAAAATAATAATGTTTCTTATAATAACTTTATTAATTGTTTTATTTGGAAAAAATATATCATTTGCAGGAGATGCATATATAACGGGTGAAAAAAATAATCCAAATGGATATTCTGTAAGAAAAGATAAAACAGGAAAGTATAAACAAGATAGTTCACGTATTGCAGATATATTATTTGAAAACTTAGATAATGATTTACTTAGGGGACAATATTTAAAAAAGGGTACAACAGATAATAGAGTACAAATATCATATACAACATCAATGCAAGATACTGATGTAGTATATTGTGTAAACAGAGGTGGAACTATAGACCACTCATACAGATGGGTATATTATATGAGAGCATATATAAAAATAAAAGGAAGTACTGTAATAGTATATAAATCTACAAATACAGGGTATACAGAAGAAAAGTACGAAAATGTTGCTAATGCACAGGAATTAGCAGCAGCAGTATCAGTAAATGGACCATTTGCATTGAAATCAGGAGGAAATCCAAAAAATTTATTGGGATATGGAGCATCTGGAAATTATAATACAGCACAAGAATTAGTGTATTATTATTGGAATGTAATGAATTTTCCAGGAAAAATAGGATTAGGAAGTTATAGAAATTACAATTCATCTGATTATACGAATATAATGTCAGATTTAAAAAGAGCATCTAATTATTTGACAGAATTTATGAAAGAATCTGATATGGAATATGAGGCACAATTAATATATTTAGAAACAGATAAGCCTATAGCAAAAGTAATTGGAAAAGATGGAAAATTAGAAAATGCCACTAGCTGGAAAGATCATAAAACACCAGTAAAGAATGCACAACAACTATTAATGGCAGTTGGAGAAGGAAAAGAAAAGGAAACGGAAAAAGTTCAATTTACAATCAAAAAGAATTGGAATTTATCTGGTAGAAATGAAGGAGATGTTATTTATCCAGATTCTGTTACAGTGTCAATATATGATAAAAAAACAGGAAAATTTACTGGAAAGAGTGTAACATTAGGTCAAAGATACAACTCAGAAACTCAAAAAAATGAATGGGTAAGTAATGAAACTATTGAACTTGATGGGAAAATAGAAGATTATGATTTTAAAGAAAATGCAATTTCAGAATGGAAACTTGAAGGAAGCAAATTTATAGATAAAACAGAATCGAATGAAAGTAAAATAAAAAAAGGAGTTTTAGAATTAACTAATAAATTTGTACCAAGTGGAGGGATTGATAGAAATGTTATAAAAATTTCAGGAAAAGTATTTTTAGATGCAGATTCAAACAAGGCAGGTGCTACGACTAATGGTATTTGTGACTCAAATAATCCTGGAATTGGTGGAATAGAGGTTGTTTGGAGAAGATCTGATGGAGTAATAATATCATCTACAAAAACAGCAGACGATGGAACATATAGTATGCAGACATCTGCAAAAATTTGGTTAAAAGGATATGATGCAAAATATAATGGAGGAGATAATTTATTAAATAGATTAGTTAGTGTAGTTGTTGACGGTGGTTTGTATTATTTTGATGAAGAAAATTTTGATAAATTTAATGATTCTTATGTTGAATTTAAGTATAATGGAGTAGAGTATACTACATCAAAAGTTCCAACAGATGCTAGTACAAATGCTGAAGCTTCAAAAGCAGAAACATCTGATATAGAAAGACTAATTTTAGATAGTAAATTTAACGAAGTTGATTATAATGGAGTAACTACAACTAATTTATTAAATGGTATATTTAATATAATTGGAGACCAGTCTATAGAGGCATCTATAAAAAATATAATAGGTGATAATAGTATAACTAAACCAGACGGAGATTATAATGAAGCTATAGGAAAAGTTGATGGAGCTAATGGATTGACTAAAGATAATATATCAGGGTATTTTGGAGAATTGGGAGATGCTGAAAATACTGCAAATAGTGTTAATGGTCAAACAGAAAACAAAAACTTTTATAAAAATATGCTAGGAAATTTAAACCTAGGTGGAATTGTTGGAAGTGTTTTAGACGTATTAAATGATCTTGGAGATAGTGCAGGATTAGATAAAATACTTGAAATTTTAGGAGAATACTTAAAAATTAAGAGTTATGAAGAGGGGTCTGTTAACCAATTACTAGATATATTTGATATAAAATCAAAATTGGATATGGTGGAATATGCACTTGGCAATGGAAATAAAACATATAATATCCAATATGAAAAAGATGAAGATGGAAATTCAATAGCACAAATGGATCAAAAAGAGTTAAGTACATATAAAATAAAAGCTTCTACCAAAAACAAGATAAAGAAAATGCTTACTGGATATAAGTTCTCAAAATCATATCAGCATACAGAATATACAAAATATTGTAATGCTCCTGAAAATCATGATTATGAAAGTTCAGTATCAAACAAATATAGTGATCTTGCAATAACATTTGTGGATAATATTACAGAAGGAGAACATGGATTACACACATGGGGAGATATAATAGATTCAAACGTAATTAGATATATAAACAATATTTTAAAAGATTTTAAACTTGCACCAGACCCAGAGGTTTCAAGTGGTGTATATGAAAGTTTCGTATCATCAGCACTAATTAATACATCATTAAATAGCCATTTTGGAATATTTAATTGTAATGGTTTTAAAATGCAACAAGGACAAATGAATCAAACTTTTGAACTAGCAAAACAAAGTGTAATAAAGGGGTTATATGCAATCCCAATTGTAGGAAAAGTGGTTGGACCGGTAGTAGATGCATTATTGGCAAATGTGCATCTATATGATATAAAATATGAAGTAGATACTTCGATAATTCCAAAATTTGGTCATTCTTATGGAGCAAAAATGAGAACAGATGCATGGGAGATAAAGAATGTTAACTGTGGATTAATAAAAAGAGAACAACCAGATGCAAAAGTTGAATCAGATATAATTCAAGCAACAGTTAGAATGAAAAATCAAACATATACATATAATTATAAATTAAGAGAACAAAGTTATCAAATTTTACAAGCTGTTGATGTTGCAAATATTGGAACACATGTATTTAATTTGCCAGGAAGCAATAATCAAGATATTATTTCAAGTAATGATATAAATAAATTAAAACTTCTTGCAGAATCAATAAATGGACAATATACAAGAAAAATAAATCCTTCTGATATAGCATATGTAAATAGTGATGAATCTAGAAAAGATGAATTTGAAATATATGTTACATATTATGTATGTGCAAGTAACCAATCTAATACGTTACCGATGAGAATAAATGAAATAATAAACTATTATGAAGATGATTGTTATACTTACAGCGGAGATTACGGATATGTAGATTCTTCAGGCAAAAGATGGATAAATCGTGATATATGGGAAGAGGCAAAAGGTGATGAAGTAGAAACAACAGGAAATTATAAAGGATTGATATCAAAATATACTAGTAATGTATGGCTTCTACCTGGAAGCAAAACAGAAGAAATGCCTGTAACATATAAATTGAATTTAACTAAAGATATGGCTGGAAAAATGTTACTAAATAAAAAATTAGTAATTAATAATATATCTGAAGTTGCTTCATATACAACAAGATATGGATTGAATACAATGTGTGTTAATGGAGAAAGTGTATTGAAACATCCATGGATGTTATTATCAAGTTATGCTGGAGTTGATAAAGATTCAAGACCAGGAAATGCAATATCAGATGTTATAAATGGAATAACTCAATTGCTACAACAACATGGAATAGATGTAAATTTAGATGTTTCAGACAAAGTAAGTGAACTTGGTGATTCACTATCAAGTAGTTTGATGGAATCAGGGGTACCTACAGTTGATTTTATTGTTGGAAAATTGAATGATTCTGGATTATCAAATTTAGTTTCAAGTAAATTGAATGATCTTATAGCAACTGGAATTGAAGAACTATTAAATAATATCGTAAAAGAGATGACAGATAGAACAGGAGTTAATATTTATAACTTGTTACAAAAAATGGAAGATGACACAAGTATGGCACCATTATTTAAATTAGATTTAACAGAAAATTATAGAACAATTTCTGGAATTGTATTCGAAGATAAAGACAGTGAAAGTAGAGAAAAACAAAGAATTGGAAATGGAGAATATGATGAAGGAGAAAAAGGTGCAAGTGGAGTCAGAGTAGAGCTACATAGAATAGATTCAAATGGTGTTGATCAAGGTATTGCTACTTTATATGGAATTGATGAAAATGGAAACAGTATTATTAAAGAAGCGTTAACGTATACTGATGAAAATGGAAAATATTCATTAGGAGAAACTATAGATGGTGAAAAAGGATATGGATATGGAGTGATAGAAGATCATTATAAATTGTATTATATTTATGGTGATGATGATCAAGAAATAAATGAGTATGTTATAGATAAAGGTGGTGCTGGTGAACAAACAGTACAAAAACAAACAGTAAAAATGAATTCAATGATTTCAAATATTCCAATAGATGCAAGAAATTATAAATCAACAATTATAACAAGTGACGTTTTAAAAGATGTATTTGAAAATGAAAATTCTGTTAACAAAGACAATTGGCACATAATATTAAATCAAGATTCAAATAAATATTCTGTTGCTATAGATGATTGGGAACAAAGACAAAATATTAATTCTAAAGTATTACAATACAATACATATGATGAAAAGTATAACATGAGTTCAAATACAAATTCATTCTTGTTAGGAGTTGAATATAGAACAGATTCTAATTCGAAAGTTAATAAGAATGGTGAAATAAGTAATGATGAAAAATTTAAGACAAATGTAGATTTAAACTTTGGTATAATAGAAAGACCAAGAGAAAATATAGTGGTGGACAAAACAATATCAAACCTAAAATTAAAATTTGCAAATGGACAAGTATTATTTGATGGAGATCCATATAGTGGAGAATTACCATATTTAATAGCTTTAGGTCCAAAAACAAATAGAGCAAGCAAAGATAGTAATACTCGTGATAGATTAATAAGAATAGAAATGGATACAGAATTAATGCAAAGTGCAGAATTACAAATAACATATAAAATATCTGTAACTAATAATAGTGAAATTGACTATAATACGAAAGATTATTATTACTATGGAATTGCTGGAACAAAAGAAGAATTAGTAACTGGATGTGTACCATTATTAGTAGATTATCTAGATTCAGAATGTGAATTTGTAGATAATGATATAAACAAAAAATTTAATTGGAAAGTAAAATCAATAGAAGATTTAACTGGATTGATTTCAGAAGATGATGCTCAAGGAAATGTAAAGAATGCTATTCAAGAAGGAAAATATACAATATTAACAACAGATTATTTTACAAATGTTGGAATAAATGAAACAAAATCAGCAACTTTATATGTAACAAAATTGCTATCAACAAAAGCAGATGAATATACATTTGAAAATCATACAGAGATTTTACAAATAGATGGAAATAGAGCAAGAACAATTAAAGAAGTAGACGATAGAACAAGAGAACAAGTAACAAAAGAATATAAACCAGGAAACTATATGCCATCAACAGAAACAAGAAATGATTGGAAAAAAGATAATACAGCACATATTTCAAAAGTTGGAATGCACGAACAAGATGATGATAGAATTACAATAAGAATTACACCACCAACAGGTGTAATAACAAGAAATGGTTACATTGCAATAATGATAGTTTCATTATTAGTAATAGGCCTTGGAGCATTTGCAATTAAGAAAAAAGTACTAAATAAATAATTCAAAAGATAAAATATAAATGGTAAATAAAAACACTGTAAAATTAAATATTTTACAGTGTTTTTTATTGACTTTTAATATATAAAATAGTAGAATATATAGTGTATAATTATTTTGAAAAATAAACTCAAATATATAAGAAAATTGCACTGAGTTTAAAAAGGAAGGAAATTTAAAATGAACAAAAAAGTTTTAAAAATCACATTAATTTTTAGTATGTTTTTTACTATGACTTTAGGATTAATATTTGGAAAAAATGTAACATTTGCAGATGTTGCACAAACACCTATTTATATTAATCTTGGAAAGTATAAAAGTGTTGATGGAAAAAAGATTGGATATGCAGTAGGAGATCCAACAACAACGAATGGAAATTACATTTGGGAGATTAATCAGTATAATTCTAATAATGTAAATGATACAGTAACAAATCCAAGAAATCTATATTGTATAAAAGCAGAATATGGTACTTCATGGACAGGAACTTCTGGAGGAGAAAGTACTATTGTAAAGTATAATTTATCATATGATTTGGAAAAACAAAGAGAAGATATATTAAAAAAATTAGGAACTTCTGAAAATTCTAATAGTAGTGCAAATTCTGTTGTAAAGAATTTATTAGATATAAATGGAGCAGCATATAAACAAGTTGTATGGATTTTAGATAACGCATATATACCAGGAGAAACAAATAAAGAAGAATATTTAGAAAAATTAGGAGTAGATTCAACAGTAACAATTGGTGATGGTATAAATGATAATGATATAATTGCAGTTCAAAAAATGGCAATATGGTATTTTACTAACTATAAACTTAATGATGGAGCTACAACAACAGACCAAAGCAAATATAATAAAATAAACAAAGATGTAGATACATGGTTTAATATAACTGAAGATGGATGGAAAACATTCCATACAATTGGAGAAAAAGTTACAGATTCAAGAACAACACAAGTAGATACATTATATAAAAATTTAGTTACATATGCAGAAAAAGCAGCAAGTGAAAATAATGCAGTAACAACTCCAGTAAGTGTAAATACAGAAGGATTAACAAAGATATCAGATAATAAATATAGTATAGGAATAAAACAAGTTGGAGACTCTTATATATTAGGACCAATAAAATTATCTGGAAATAATACATCTAGTTCAGAATTAATTTTAAAAGTAACAGACAAAGATGGAAAAGAAATAACAGATTATAAATTTTCAAGTTCAGATGGAACTGAACAAAACAAAACTATAAAAGATTATATAGGAAATACAGAAGGATTTTTTATAAAAGTTGATAAAAAATATGGAAAAACAATAAAAGCATCACTTAATATAAAAAATTCAGGTACAAAGAAAACATTATGGTTAAAAGGAACAGAAACAAGTTCATCAATAACACTTGATGGAGAACAACCATTAGTTGAAATAACAAGAACACCAGAAACAATTGAAACAGAATTTACAGCAGAATATACAGAATTTGATTTAGCTTTGCGTAAATACATAGTTGAAGTAAACGGAAAAAAATTAACAGACTTAGATTTACCATCAAGAAATCCAAAAGTTGATGAAAGTACATTGAAAACAGGAACAACAGCAACATATAATCACAGAAAGAAACCTGTAGAAGTTAAAGAAAAAGATGTTGTAACATATTCAATAACAATATACAATGAAGGTGACATTGATGGATATGCAAGTCAAATTATAGATCAATTACCAACAGGGTTAATTGCATCAAACTCAAATCCAGCAATAATAAAATCAATAGGAAAAGATGGAAAAGAAAAGAATCAATATAAGATAACTCTAGGAGTAGAACAAGTTAGAACAGCAAATGCACCAGCAAATTCAATAGTATTTGATATTGTAAATACTGAGGATAATCCTGCACAAAGTTTAAAAGCTTATTCAGAAAAAGATGGATTAGATTATGAAACATTAACTTTCAAATGTGAAGTAACTCAAGTTGCTGATACTGAAAAAGAAAAAGTATTAACAAATGTTGCATGGATATCAGGGGCTAAAGATTCAAATGGAAATGATGTAACAGATAGAGATTCTTCACCAAGTTCATCACCAAAAGTTAATAAAGATAATATGGAAAATTATAAAGGAAATACAGAGAATAAAGATGAATTAGGTGATGATAATTATTTTTATAAAGGTGAACAAGATGATGATGACTTTGAAAAATTATTAATAAAACCAGTAAAAAAAGTTTTTGACTTAGAACTAGTAAAATTTATAGCAGCAGTAAGTAAAGATGAAAAAATAGAAGATGGAGAATATTTAACAGATACAAAAAATGCTGATGGAATATATGACAGAGCTCCAAAAATAACAATTGAAAAAGATGCAAGCAATGAAGTTAATGATAGAAAAATAAAATGTGACTGGTCACCAAGTAATAAAGAAGCATTACTTGTAAATCCAGGAGATTATGTATTATATACAATAAGAGTATATAATGCAGGTGAAGTAGATGGTTATGCAGCATCAATAAAAGATTTATTACCAGTAGGATTAGAGTTTGTTGATGTAAAAGATGAAAGTGTAGACTACTATGGAATTTGGAAATTGGAAACAATGACAGATGAAAATGGAGAAGAAAGAGAATTAATATCAACAGATTATTTAGCAAAAGGAAATGGAAAAGAATTAAATTCTAAACAGGGTGATGAAAATTATACTGCAAATTTATTAAGAGCATTAAAAGACGATCAACCAGTATCTGATTCAAATCCAAGAAATCCAGATTATAGAGATGTTCAAGTATTATGTAGGGTTAAAGAACAAACTAATAAAGTTTTAGTAAATTATGCACAAATAGCAAAACATACAGATAAAGATGGAAATGATATAAAGGATAAGGATTCAACACCAGATAACTTAGTACCAAGTAAAGGACCTCAAGAAGATGATGAAGACTTAGAAAGAGTAAAGGTAAAAGGACCAGATAGATATGATTTAGTTTTAGTCAAAGAGGATAAAAATGGAGAACAATTAAATTCAACAGCAGAATTTGAGGTAACAACAAATGGTAAAACAGAAACTAAAAAAATAACTGGTAAATTAACAATTGCAAAAGATGTAACAATAGATTCTGATCATCTAACAGAAGATGTGTATGTAATAAAAGAAACAAAAGCTCCAGATGGTTATTGTGAATTTGATGGAACAATAACAATAACAGTAACAAAAAAAGAAAAAGCAGATGGAACAGGATATGAAAAAACAATTAAATATACAGTTGTAGACTCAAAAGGAAATGATATTACAAATAAAAAAGATGCAAATGTATATTTAAATGATGATGGAAACATTTATGTAGAAGTAAAGAACTATGAAGAACCAGAAATACATAAAGGGGTAAAAGATGTACCAAATCAAGATTCTGGATATAATGTAGATGAAGTACATGAATGGGTAATAGAATCTGATATACCATCAAATTTAGATGATTATAAATTATATGATATAGTAGATGATATAGATTACAGATTAAAATTTGAAGGATTAGATAAGGTTGTTGTAAAAATAGGAAATACAACATTAAAGGAAGGAACAGATTATAAAATTTCGTTTGTAGAAAATATATCAGGAGTACAAAATAAAACAACATCAGGAAAATTAACATTAACATTTTTGGATTCTGAGAATGGAATTAATACTTCAACAACATTGAAGAATAATCAAGGAAAGAAGATTCGAATTACATTTAATACAACATTTGCAAAAGACGAAAATGGAAATATTTTAGCTGGAATGGGAGAACAAATTCCAAACCAAGCAAAATTAGAATATATTAATACATCAAGTGATAATAAAGTAACAAAAGAATCAGAAAAACCAGAAGTACATACAGGTGGAGTTGTTTTATATAAATATTATGAATTAAAAGATGAAAAACACTCATTAGAAGGAGCAAAATTTGGAATTTATGCAACTGAAGAAGATGCAAAAAATAATAAAAATGTTATAATGACAGCAACATCAGATAAAGATGGACTTGTAAAATTTGTAGGATTAAAATATGGAGGAGACGCACAAGATAGTGAAAATAATAAACAAACAGATGGAACATATAAATATGATGCAGATAAAGCAAGTACAAATTACTGGATAGCTGAAATTGAAGCTCCAGAAGGATTTGAAAAATATAATGAAATAATTGCAGTAACAATAAATAAAGATAGTTACAATGAAAAGAAACCAATATATGAAGTAAAAAATAATAAATTGAATTTTGACTTGGCATTAAGAAAATTCATAACTCAAGTTCAAGATACAGAAGTAACAACAAGAGTTCCTAAAGTTAAATATGAAAATGGGCAAATATCTTATGAACATACTAAAGAACCATTAGTAGTACATGTTAATGATGTTGTAATATATACATTAAGAATATTTAATGAAGGAAACATTGATGGATATGCAAGTGAAATAGCAGATGATATTCCTGATTATTTAGAATATTTACCAGAAAATGAAACAAATACAAAATATTTATGGAAAATGTATGATAAAGATGGAAAAGAAACAAAAGATGCTAGTCAAGCAGTAACAGTTAAAACAGCATATTTATCAAAAGATAACGAAAAAACAGCCGGTGAAAATTTATTAAAAGCATTTGATGGAAATGTTGCTAATATTTCATATAAAGATGTAAAAATAGCATTTAAAGTAAAAGATCCAAATTCAAATACATATATAATAACAAACCATGCACAAATTTCAGATGATTCTGATAAAGATGGAAAGCCAATTGAAGATATAGACTCAAAACCAGGAGAATGGAATGAAGGCGAAGATGACCAAGACGTAGAGCATGTAAAAGTTGAATATTTTGATTTAGCATTATTAAAATATGTAACAAAGGCAATTGTAATAGAAAATGGCCAAGAAAGAATTACAGAAACAGGATATAATGGATTAGAAGATCCAGAACCAGTAGTAAAAGTCGAAATCAAGAAAAAACAACTAAATAATGTTATAGTAAAATTTGCATATGGAATAAAGATAACAAATGAAGGTGATATTCCAGGATATGCAAAAGAAATAACAGATTATGTTCCAGCAGGACTAAGATTTGATGCTGCAGACAATCCAGAATGGAAAGATGAAGGAAATAATGTAATATCAACAAGACAATTAGAAGGAAAATTATTACAACCAGGAGAAAGTGCAGTTGTAGAAGTTGTATTAACATGGATAAATGGAGCAGATAATTTAGGAGAGAAAACAAATACAGCAGAAATTTCTGAAGATTATAATGATCATGGTGATGTACCAGATAGAGATTCAACACCAGATAATCAAGTACCAGGAGAAGATGATATAGATATAGCAAAAGTTATATTAACAATATCAACAGGTATTGGTCAAACATTCTTTGGATTAACAATTGGATTACTTTCAGTAGTGTTAGTAGGAGTTGTTTTAATAAAGAGATTTGTATTGTAATATAATTAAAAAGGAAACTAGATAAATCTAGTTTCCTTTTTTTGAAAAAAATGTAAATAATTCATCAAACAATTGAAAAATAAGCCATTTTGTGATATAATTAAAATAGTGTTTAATATAAATATAAGTAGGAGGTACCAATATATGATGAAAAAAATATGTAGTATTTTGCTGTTGGTTATATTATTGTTAAATAGTTCAGTATTAACAATAATATCAACAGCGGTAGAAGACATTCAAGAATCTACCATTACAGAAGATAAAATAAAAATGGATTTAAGTTATACACAATTAACAAATAAATTACAAAATGAAATTGTTATAACAGGAAGTTTAAAGAGAAATTCAGAAGATGATCCTCTTTATGAGAATCCTACTTTAACTTTCGAAATGCCTGAAGAAATTGAAAAAGTAGTAATTAATGATGTGAAATTATTATATGATGATGAATTAAAACTAGGAGAATATAAAGTAACTCAAAATGAGAAAGGAAATCAAACTATAGTAATTCCATTATTAGGAAAACAAACCGAATATCAATCAGATGGTATAAATAATGGAACAGTGGTTAGAATATCAGCCAATTTATTATTAAAACAAGATATAAAAACAACAGATACAAAAATAAAAATGTTTTGTGTTGATGGAATAGATACTGATAAATCATTTGAATATGAGAAAGATATAAAAGTAATAAATACATCAGAATTAGCAAAGACTCAAACAATTGAAAATGCTTCTACTGAAAAAGAAGTGACTATTGATGGAATTAAAATAAGTACTAATACTGTTGTTGGAGAGAAATCACTAGAAAATAATGATGCAGTTTATTCAAATGAAATTGTTAAATATTATATAACATTAACAAATACTTCAGAAAATACAGTAAAGGGATTAAAAATTATTGGACACATTCCAGATGGTATGGTATATGCAAATTATGATGAAGAAGCATTTTCTTTTTGGAATGAGACTTATACAGGACTAGAAACGCTAGAGCCAGATGAAAATGGAGTATATTGGCAAGATGATACATATCAATATATAGTAGATACTAATTTAAAAGAAAAAGAAATTAATGTGGATGAATTAAAGCAAGGTGAATCAAAAACATATTCATATGAAGTAAAGGCTAATTCAACTACAGAAGTTAGTGCAATTACAAATATTGAGATTAATTTAAATGATAAAAATCTTTATACATATACAATGAGCAATACAATAAAACCTGGAGAATTTGAAGTAAGAGTAAGACAATATTATAGTAGAACAGAAAAGAATGAATATTCTTATAATATTATAGTAAAAAACTTATCAAATACAAATAAGAGTGGTACTCTTACAATTGATATACCAGATATTATAGAAATTAGTAAAGTAAAAGAATATTATTCATCTAATACAGATTATGAAATAAAAGATGGCAAATTAATTGTAAAATTAAATGATATACAAGCAAATTATTTTAAGGCAGTTGAAGTACAAGTAAAAGTTAATATAAACACTGAAAATGAAGCCGAAACATATCATTATACATTAGGTGCAAGTTTTGAAAATGGAAATACAAAATATAATTCTAATCAGTGTGTTGCAAATGGATGGATAGAAGGGGTAAGTATTACCCAAAGCTCTGAGACAAGTGGAGAAAAAGTAAAAGAGTTTAAAGAAATAACATATGTATATGAAATAAATAATATAGGACATGTAATAGATGAATTTGGTGGATATACATCAATTACATTTGAAGATTATCTTCCAACAGAGCTTTCTGTCCAAAGTATAGAATATAATAATTTTATAGTACAACAAGAAACAGTTAACTCAATAAGAAAATATACAGTAACAAATGAAGAAAAAACTTTATCATCTGTTGAAATTGCTCAAATAAATGGAAAAGACAATTCAAATGGTGCCAGATTGAAATTTGATTTGAATATAAAAAATGGAGAAAAAATCACAATAAAGATAAAAACAAAAGTTAAAGCTTTTGATGCTCAAAAAAATAATATTGAAATTTCAAACTCAGCAATTTTAACTGGAACAGGTATAAAAACAAAACAATCAAATATTGTACAAAATACTCTTGTACATCCACAAACAACAAATGTAATTGAAATAGATTCAGATGGAAATGTTATTGATAATGGTAATACTCCAATACCAAAACCAGATAATAATAGTACACAAACAACAAAAGCAAAATATTCTATTTCAGGTATTGTTTGGGTAGATGAAAATGATAATGGACAAAGAGATAATGACGAAGAACTAAAAAAAGGAATTGAAGTTTTATTATATGATGTTTCTAGTCAAAAATTTGTAACAGATGAAACCGGAAAAACGTTGATTAAAACAACAGATGAAAATGGTAAAATTGAAATTCAGGATTTATATCAAGGAATATATTATGTGAAAGAGATAAAATCAAACGAAAACTATATATTAAATAGTGAAAATGAATATTCAATAAATGTAAATTATAACCAAACATCAACTATAGATATACAAAATGAGCATAAAAAAGGAAATTTAGAAATAACAAAAGTAGATAAAGAAAATAGTAGTATAACATTAGCAAATGTTGGATTTGAACTTTATAATGAAGATTCAAATGTTCTTATTGGGACTTATTATACAGATGAGAATGGTAAAATAGAAATAAAAGATTTAAGAATAGGAAATTACAAATTAAAGGAAATAAGTACAAATAAATGGTACAATTT